>Ga0302320_10021053_pt1 | contig 12963 bp, 10 predicted proteins | sample Bog_T0_3_FD_202130 | JGI IMG/M metagenome (GOLD analysis project Ga0302320, IMG submission 202130) | Peat permafrost microbial communities from Stordalen Mire near Abisko, Sweden - Bog_T0_3 | ecosystem: Environmental > Terrestrial > Soil > Wetlands > Peat | place: Sweden: Abisko, Stordalen Mire...
ACTCAGAAGCGCATAACACAACCGTGAAACTATATTATATATGTGAATATGCCTTCTTTTGAACTCTACTTCGGCGCTTCTTTTCTTTTTTTCTTTCAATATGTAAGTAGTCTTTTTTGGTTTCTTCGCTCGATTCCATTAAACCCATTTGTCAAAGTAGATGAACAAGAATGGCAGTTAGGGGTACTTGTCATCCTTGACTCTCCCTTTGATCGAAGAAGTTGATATATACACGCCGATATTTCCTCTGCTCTGGAGGCAGTACCAGAAAAGCCCTTTGGTTGAATACTCTCACTCTCAAAAGAGATCACCCAATAAATTCGCCGCGTACCAAATCGATGTTAACAGATCGTCTCCAAACCATGTATCAGCCGGAGAAACCATTCCAAAGAAAGGCGACATCTTTGTGTTGTGTGATGTGCGACCAGTGAATTTGTCTTACCTTAGCCAAAATGGAGAGGTGTACCGTTTAGCGTTCGTGACAAGGGGAGGAGATGATGACTCACCACCTAATTAATATATATGAAAGAAATACTTCTTTTGAATTAGAAGTGGCGAAATAAATATAGTAAAAGGAACAGAGATAGGAGCACTCTCTTTGGTGTTTATTTGGTGAATATATATGACGAAATATAGTCAGATTTGGGCTTGTCTCGATTTTAAGGTTGCAATCCAAAGGAATTTTCATCTCATAAATGCAGCTATTGCAGGGCCACGGGTTTGTGTACTTCATTCAGCTTAGAGTGTACTATCATACTCCATTTACTCAAACTAATGTCTTATTAAATTGAATTAATAGGAGGGAAGATTGAGAATCGCAACTATAATACATAAAAGCATGCTATCTGTTTCATAGAATAGAAGATTCCTGTTCCGTACCAGTATAGGTAAAGGATGTGCATACCTGTACCACAAGGTGCCTACCATTACCAGATGCTATACCGGTACAGACCAGTAGAATGCCTTTTCGAATCTCATCAGTTCAGGAGTGCAACAGGACTCAAAGACATCTTTGATGGATAACCTAAAAACAAGATTCCATCCACTCGTACTAGCTAGCTCCCTTATCTGCCAATTCGTAGCAATCTTTCAATCGCCTTGTATCTGCTCTGTGGTATATGGGACACCAACTTTTTTTCAGCTGGAAGACCCACGAGTGAGAAAATCCGATCATTAAACAACATTGTCACATCGATAAAATAAGCCAATATGGAACGCAAAGTAAATCCCTTGATGTGGGTTGTTGAGGAGAAAGAGTATAAGAAGAGTTCTTGCAAGTATGCTTTCTTTCTCTCTTTCATTGATTTTGGTTTCGGAGAAGCTCTACATATGTGGATTGGAGCTTTAGTTCAAGCAAGGTCGTGCTTACTTGGTGCTCTCTTTCATCCTACTAACTAACTTCTCATAATAAGTCACTCCTACACTCTCAATAGGCTACTTTAAGCAACATTCAGACCAGAAAAGTATCTTTCTTCACTACGGTAACTTTATATAAATTGGGTCAAGGTTCAAAAACAAGCTTGTGATGCGAGATCTTCATTCTTCTTTCTTTGCTAGTTTCATTTCATAGGGTTTACTTCTCTGGGTAAGAATAGGCTCAATCAAGGGAGCTTCCTGCTATCTATATCCATTCCTTTATAGGACCCGCTCTATATAGTCAAAAGACTCCTCTATTTTAACATTCTGAAAATGGAGTATTGTGAGTCCTTAAATCAAAGAATTGCGCTTGCTTTATGAAGACACCAATCGAACTAGAAAAGTAAATCTCAGATGGAAAGTGGCATCCTATTCATTTCTTTTTATTTGGAATTCCACTCTGTCAGCACACAAGCAGGAAGGCAGGGCTTACTTTAGTGACCTTTTCTTTCTCTCCTACCAAAGCAGTTTCAGTTCGTTCCTCAGCATGCCTACGCCCTCAATGCGATTTTCAATGGCGAAGATAGATTGCCCACTAATAATGAACTTATCTACAGAGCTTATGCCAAAAAAGAGTACCAAGGGAGCCGCCGAATCCACTACCTTCTTGTCCACGTAGCCTATCTCTTCACCCGCTTTCTACATATGTTCCTTCGTTGGGAAAAGCAGACTCAAGATAGAAACTATTACGCTCTATTAGACAACACCCCTTAAAAATAGGGCACCGAAGTGAGGGGCAAATATGAAAACCCGGAGGCAAATTAAGGCGGTACGCAGCTTCACCTATTTTCTCCACCACTTGAAATGGTCCATTCCTTATATTATAAAAAAACGGCACACAGGAATTTGTCCAAATGTATGGATGTTATGAACTCGAATTCGGCAGATAACGACCTATCGAACAAGCATATCATATCGAACAAGCATATCATAGTTTCAAAGAACAAGACGAAAAGCCACCCTTTTTTCAGAAAGATCTTATCCTTTCTTTCACTCTTCGTACCGTGACCGAAGCAAAGCATTGAAAGAAGACGGAGAGTGGCCGGAAAATCCTTGACTATTCTCATAGTCAATTTATGGCTCTTTTATTTGCTTTTTCTATTCTTTATAGAACCAGAAACTAATAGTTTGTTTGGAGTTTTGTTTTTCTTTTCTTATTGTGCTTTCTTAAGTATTGGACTCTATTTGGTAGTTTTTTTTCCTTGTGCATTATAAAGACGAACGTGCTTTCCATATGTCAATTGTATTGAGACTCTATTTTGTGATTGATTGCGACTTTATTATAATGAGCATGTGATCTGAAGGGATATTAGTCGGTGTATTTATTGTACAGTTTTCCGTTTTTTGGTTGTATCCGTTATTTTCCGAGTTGAGTGTGCAGTTTGCGCTATTTATTAATAAAAAAATCAAGTTAGTTGGACGGGTTTGTCCGAACTGCATGCGAATTGGACGGGCTTTTCTGAACTGATCTTAAGGTGAACGGGCTTAGTCCGAACCGGGCTTAATATTGAACATGAATTGGACGGGCCGAGTTTGGACTCAAACCCGCTCATTAGCAGGCCTGCTTTCATTTATTCCTACTACGTCCTCCAAAAAGAAAGATGCAAATGCTCCGCCGTCACCTCTCTTCCCGTTAGGCTAGGGCAGTGAGGCTTTCGATTGTTTCGAGTGAAACCTACATTGGGCTTTAGTTAAGCCTACATTCATTTTAGAATAGGATCCTTTTTTGTAGCCCAACTCATAGAGAGTTCTATCACTTGGTCTGAACCCATTCATTCTATTCCTATGATTTTGCAGTGATGGGCTTTCTCCTTTTAGGATTAGGTTGATCTCCATCCCCGTGTTGTGCTAGGTTCATTTCTCTTATTAGGTCTTACCTTTTGTACTCTGTGGACGTTCAGATTGCATACCATGCAAGTCATTCATTATTCACACATGTCCTACATCTTTCTTTCATATAGGATGATCTTTGCACCTAAATGGTGGACATTTGCATGATACAGGTCAACCATAGCCTAGAAAGAAGCAGGAAAATTGTGCTCTCTTGCTTCATATATTCCTTTTTTCCTTGCAATTCTTCCTCAATAGTTACCCGTTTATCTAGCAATTCAAGTAGAAAAATCAATAGAAATAAACAGTCCAAAATGGATTTCAGTTCACATATGACACAAGAAAACAACTAAAACACAAATGATTAGAAGCGACAATGAAAGGGTCCATGCAAGAAGCTGCTTTCACAGCCGGTGAAGCCCACTGCTCTCTCTTATCCAGGATCACGTACTTCTAATCAATTATTGCCATCTCATCTCTTATTTTATTACTGTAACGGTCAGGTCTGGTACCGGTACAATACTGAATCGCATGACCCAAATCAAACCATAATTCAGCTTTCATGGTCAGCTTTTAAGATCAAGGATCCTCTTAGTTGCCTGGTATAGGTCAAATCCTGGCAGGTACGGCACCTGTACTCATCGTACTGCTCCGTGTTTTCTGGCCATAACTAAACTAATACTAGTCAAAAACCCGCCTGACGTGCAGCTTCCTTTAGCCGTTAGCAATCCCTTGAAATTGAGATCGGATTTGGCCCAGCCCAACAATAGGCATGGATTATATCTCGGAAATGCAAATTGACCTCTTTATTAGGCCCAAGCCGACAGACACGTAGCTTCTGGTTAAATTGTATATGGAGTAGTAGTAATGTAAAGAAAGAAAGGAGCTTTACTTGAATTTGTGCTTAAAACCACTACTCTTTTGAAGACTTCTCAATCAATGGAATGGCACTAAGTGCAAGCGGTATGAGACAGGAGCGGAGAGGTCTATCTAAGTCTAACTCTTAGGCGGAGTAGGCCTTTAAGGGATTGCTACAATCTTTCCTGAGGATGGAAGCATAAAGCCCTGGCAGGCAACAATGGGATGGCCTTAAGCAACAGATTGAAACCCTAGAAGCAAGCATAGAATTCTTCTCTTCATACTCAGCGAGAACATCCAGTTGCTCCATATATATATATATTGGAAAAAGTTTGACACTCTGTGGATGCTGGCTCGCTCAAAGCTGCGATATACCCATCCTGCGGGATGAACTTTATAAACGGGGCGAATCAAAACTATATCAAGAGTTTCGCACCAGTCTACCAGGTTATCCTTAGGATTAGTTGCATTGGCAGTAGACTTGCTTCCCTCTAAATTACCGTGCCAGGTAGCCTTACCTATTGGCATTGGTGAGGTTGTTGAAGTGGGAGCACTTATACCACATGCTTGCTCAATAAGCGCAACTTGTTCATCCGTGAGTGGCTTTCACATGGCTTGGATTTCCGGCTAGCGAATGAACCTGGATTGACCTCTCTTTGAAAATCACTTTGGTAACATTGATTCTTGAAGCAGTAAGGATATATACCCACTAAGTATAAACTCGTACCCAACTAGTGAAGGAGAGTAGGAATGGCAGCAATGAATCCATCATCCAGTAACTAGAATACAGAGTAACTTCGACTACTCTATTGTTGATATTCTTTCCTGTGTTGGATATCTTAGGAATAGTGAGACTCCATCCATGGCAACTGAACTCGCCCTTACTGGTGGAATGATAATATTTCGAGCTAAAGAATGATTTATTTATCGTAAATAAGGAGAAAGCAAGCTCCAAAATAATAAGTATGGCATAATAATAAGTATGGCATAGTTAGTCACACAATTCAGTACAATAACCTATACACTCACTGCCTCTATACCGGCAAATTAGAGTTCGTAATTATGTTCTTTAAGTCACTATATAAGGCCTAAAGTGAACTACCATGATCAAGCCAAGCAGTCTGATGAATTGGAAGCTTCGTATCAGAGTTTAGGTGAATTAATTAAGCTAAAATGCCATTTCAATTTGAATCTGATCAGCAGAACATAGGTAGCTACTTTCGAAAATGCTTGTAAATTGCAAATCCAAATGGTTTAGTCACCAGCAATAGTAACCAGCATATTGATTATGTAATAAAGAGCCAAAATGTGGGACCAAAAGCAAAAACAAGATAGAAAATAGTTTCTAAACAAAGTGACACTATATCAGCAAAGCCACTCGGAATCATAAAGAGATACTCACTGCATTGTACCGGAAAAAATCCACATATTATCATATAGAATTAAATAGGTTTTATTTATTTTAGCGCGCAACTCTTCTCTTTCTTATTATTTCAACTAGTTATTTCACTCGACAGGGGGACGGACGGGTCTAGCCTTTGTGGTACCGACCTTCTCTTTTTGTTTGGTTTTGGGCTTGCCCGGAAGCTTGGGGTGAGAACCCGAGTGGGTAACCCGGAACTTTCACCTACGATTTATCCTTCACTTCGCCTGACCGAGTAGCTTTGAACTTGCGATAGGGACGGACGACACCTCGGCTTTGAACCGATCCGAACTATGTAGCTGCTTATTTGACTATGATGGATTTCTTTCCTTAATGCGCACTCGTAGAACCGAACTCAATCCATAGCGTTGTAAAGCCAACAGGATATCTTCTTACCGCTTCCGTAACCGCGGAGATGTCCAACAAGTATAGTCTTTGCGTGCTTTCCCCGATGCTGGGCCGGGATTCAAACAACCGGTTCCAAAACCCTCTGTCTGGCCTTTTTCCTTAAAGCAAAATGCGTTGAAACTTGATCAATGGCGGAAAGCTTGAAAGAACCTTGCAGATGAACTCATAGTTGTGGAATTCCGAACATCTAGAAAATTCATATATATAATAATAATAACGCTCATTTTCTAAGGTGTTAGAAGCCTGAGGCCTTAGGAGGAGCCTCGCGAACAACAACCATAATTGGAATTGCTCAGCTTAGATACTTTTTTCTCATGAACACCTTAGTTAGACAAGGAACTTCAACCTCTACGTTCCCCAACAGCCTACACCTCCAATTTGAGCAATTGGGTAAAGCTCTTACGGATTTGAATAAGTCACGTATGGGGCCCCTAAAGCAAAGCAACAATGCCATAATTTTCGAGACATAATAGAGTCGCTGGATCTTCCTGTTGGTTATAGCGAACGGACATCGGTATTCCTTTCATAGCGAACATCGAGCAATCCACATTCTATTTCTTTAGAAGAAAGAAGAAGGAGAAATGGAAAGCCAAATGGGGGAAGGGCCAGAAAATGAAATAATAGTAGAGGGGGGGGGTTTGAGTTCTTTTAGGCCACTGACAAAGCTAGAGATGAAGTAAGGCTCTTTGAAGTAGGGGGTTTCATGTAATAATCGAGCTCTCAGCCCTTCTCTCAATGGAAACAGCAAAAGTTTGCTGCAATTTTGGGAATTCCTCCACTACATCTTGTACAGTGCTCCTATGAAATCTTCTTTTGACCTCTCCTCTTCCCAGCTTTAGTCAGGATGTAGCGAGCCAGAGAGGAAGAATCAGAGCAGCCCAGGAGGGATCCTTTAGAATTCACACTATATACAGTATGAAAAAACCTACCTTTGGGTTCCTTTACGCTACTGTGAAAAGTCTGTTCTGTAGAGTACCGAGGCTATTCACAGGTGCCGAGACAGTAGATACCTAAATCTTCATGTTAGAGATATCCTTGTGGTTTCCTGCCATATAGGGTTTAGAGATGGACGGCTCAGCACGCACCTTACCACCCCTAGACACTCCCTGTTGGGTGCCAGCTAATTCTTGACCCTTTCCCAGAGCATGAGGCACACACAGGTGTCACAGATTTGTCCTTGGTCACATGGGCCTGTCTGTTGTTCTTATCCCTCACCTGATCCAGGGTAGCATGGAGTGACGCGCCAGCTGGCTGGGCCCTCTCATCTTGTGCCAGCTCAGAAGCCAGAGCATCAAACCTAGACCCGCTACCCGAGGCTACAGCACCCGAATTCTCTATCCCCTGCTTACCGGTTCGGGTCCCCCGCCTATTCGTCTTGGTGACGATCATCCACGGCCCGAAAGCCCTATCCTCAGATGAGAAAGGGTCACCACGTATATTTTATTCCTGCCTCCCAATCGGGTCGGATCCGAGGCAGACAGAAACATTAGAATTCCTTTTCAAATGTCTATTTTTATAGGCGGAGGATAATAAAAGTAGTAAAGAGTTTATGAAGTCAATTTTTAATAAATAGGTTTTTTTCTCTTCTCTTTTCGATGATGCCTGCCAATGCTAAGCACTCAACTACTAAACTACAAAGCAGTCAGTTCAAATAAAATCAATGACTATTAATGAAATGAATGATGGATGCGGGTAAGGGACCAGCAACTCAAGCTTCAGACATACGTCCTATTGACTGACGAAGAATTAGAAGGTGACCAGTTTCACTTGAAATACTTAAAAAGCTACTGCCGAACTGAGATTGAAAGCTATCTTTAGAACTGCACTCAAAAGGACCTCGCTCAGTCCGCCTATCGATCGGGATCATTCTTTCTATCGGGATCCGTCTTTATATCAGGAAATTCCTGCTTCTGATTCGCAGGTTGGGGTTCCAATCTCTGCCCCATCTTTGCAAGGCTTAGGTTCCACAGCAAAGAGCTGAAGTTTTTCCTATCCCTTACACTACTGAGACTTCTGTATAAGGTATTCCCGCATACGGACGTAGTCCTCGCTATATCGAGATATCAACCTAAAATATCTTACTTCTATCGGCGAAGCTTCCCTTCTTCCAGTCGCCTCGTGCATGTGCTTCCCGTGAAGCATCCATCTCTCTCGTAAGTAAGTACTGGCTAGGCAGACTGCATAGAATGAGGAGAAGAAGACTAAATATAAAAGAGAGGAACTATTGAAAAGAAAGCAGTGAGGCTGTGTTGGCTCCGGTTCGCCCACCCTTGTAAAATGTTGATAGTTAGCTCTAGGTCTTCCAGTAAAAAGACAACGTCTATGAAGACGTGTAGGTGCACTATTACGTGGTAGAGATTGCAATTTTATCTGAATTTCTATTATTTCTCTTTGACCCAGGGATGAGTCTTTGCTTTTCTTTTTTAAGGACTGACGAATCAAACGAGATTTTTCTTCCAATTTCTTTCGCTTGTGTTCCCTCTGAATTAAACTTTTTTTTGCCATCAAAAATATTAAGTTACCTATTGTTATTAACGATACAGTTCAAATCCGGGATAGAAAAATAGAAGAAGGTAGATTTCTACCTCTCCATCGAAAAAAATGAAATTGTTGATGATAGAGTAAATAAAAAGACTCTATTCTGTTACCTTACTCGTACCTTTCCTTGTCCACTTTCTTGCTTGACCAGCCGGCTATGGATACTTTCACCTTCCTCAAAAGCATACTTTACTAGCTTTTTCTATACTTGCAGACTGAGCTTATATATTTTTATGGGCTGAGCTATAGCTTGTTTGGTCAGCAATACTGTACCGATTGCGGGTCTCTCTTCAAATCAAAACCCACACACCGCTCTAGAATCAGTTTCAGGGGTCACTGAGGGAGATAGGATAGGTCTGGTCCAAGAACTGAGAACCATGCATGCTGAAGAGCTAGTGCTGGGTTCAAGCCAAAAAAGCCAGTAAAAATGCAAGCTTTAGCCAGGCCCAGCCAAATGAACTTTCTTAGTAGGAATGGGCTGCAAAAAAATACTATGATATCTTGTTTACCAGCATAAGACGGATGTTGTGGCTATCCTGGAATCCAAATGAAAAGGAGTGCTCTAAAAGATTCCTGTCCAGTTTTACAACCCAAATCTACTGGTTAATTACCCTTATAAGACAAATGCGAGACTGGGTGGAGTGCTGGTGAGAGCAAAAGACTAATTGCTCTGTTCCATCATCAGCTTCAGGAATGGCAGGAGGCGCGAAGCGAAGAAAGAGACCTACTCCCTTAATAACTATAGACCCGCTGACCGGGCATTTACCAAACTTAAACAAATGGAGTAGGGCCTTAGCTTGTTTAAAGAGGGGGATGCCAACACAGCATACTTCCATGGCTAGTAATAGGCAAAAGATCAAAGAAAATACCCTCTTTATGTCAATGGACTGCTCATCTCAGACCCCTCCACCCACATATACCAATAACCTAAATACCTACTAGACCAACCTGGTAACAAACTTGGGTGCCCCCGTTAAAATAAGCTGTTTCCTGTCCTTTTACTGAAGAAGAGAACCACCAAGATTTCTGTCAACTGGGAGCTCCTGGACGGATTCCCAATGTGCTTTTACCTTATCTACTGGGACTTCCTATAATATGATATATCCTCAAACTATTCCAAGCCAACTCTACATATCTTGACTTAACAAACAGGGCTAGGTTTCTGTCTGGATCAAGGATTAGAGACCCGTGCTTGCTAACTGAACACAGTGTGAGACTTATTAGTGGAAGATACACAGCATGCCGGGTAGATACATACTTTAAGGATCTTTCTGGGCTATTGAAAGAGTTTGACCTGGGTCAACTGGACATATCTCCTTTCAAGCCTAAGGGATAGAGGGTATAGTCTCACTTGGGTCCAGTGCATAAAGTGCCTGCTCTATTAAGCTAGAAGCAGCATCAACATAAATGGAATATTCAGTTAATATCTAGAGTGCAAAAGGGGGGTTAGGCCAGGAGACCCCTCTCCTCTTCATCTTGGTAGCGACTCAAAACATCCTTACAAGAAAGAGGGAGAAAACTCACCCATTTAAAGTATGCCGATAACACTCTCTTGTTCATCCTTGTTGAAGTGGCTCTAATTGGTTTTTTAGCCAATCCCAAAACTTCACTAGTGCTACTCAATATCTCAAAGGAAGAATACTCACACTATGCCAGTGGATGGAAAATAGGTGCTCTGCCTCTCACATACCAGGCCACTCCATTGAAGCCACCAGAGGAGCCCCCTATTTAAAAGAAAGCTGCTCAACTGGAGGGGCTGATTTATGTCCCGGTAACCAAGTTATGCTTCAATCTGTCTTTCATCCGCCAGGATTCCTTAAAGCATTTAGGAAGTTCTTACCCCTCTAAATCATATGTTTTGCGGGTAATATAGAAAGAAATAGGATTTACATCACTGTAGGCAATTGTCCAACTTTGATTGAAGAGGCCTATATAGATGACCGTGGACCTCTTAGAAAGCCGGTTAATCACATACACAAATAAATGCAGCATATAAGCCTGACTTTCAAATGGATTGGATTAAGTGAAAAAAATGGCGAGATGGAACAGGAAAAAAGAGTGATGCTACACAGTGGGCTTTCAGCTATTCCTCCATGATGTCAGTTTAGAAGAATCCAGTACGTAACAAATAGAGAGCATTCGTAGACAGTTCTTATGGCAAGCTCTGGCTGACGTTCTGGACTGCACTTCTGGTACCTTATAACTCACCATTATCATGTGAGTTCCTGACCTTACCACTTTAGAGCTTCATGCTATATATGTGTTTTTAGTGGCACCTTTGTACCACCTCTTTCATTAACCAGTATGAAACACCTCAACCAACATACAATCATCCCTATATCTATACACTTTACTAATCTCAAACAAAACCCTACATGGCCTCAGAACACATCCCGGACTAAACATAAGCCCTACAAACTCGTAGCTCTGAGTCAAACCTCAGTGTTATGACATCCTAGGCCATATACCAGCATCACAAAGCTTTATCATATACCAACTATGAAAAGAAACCAAAAAAAACTCATATACCAGCAACACAGAGCTGGTTTATTACAGCAATGACAGAATGTAACAATGAATCAGGTTTAGAGCACATCTTCCATCTTTTTGTAATCTAGGCCCATCCCTCAATAGCTCTTCCAGTGGCATCTCCTCTAGCATCTATTTGCAACACTTGTGTCAGCACTACTCCAGCTTCCTCCATCTCATCTTTTTCCACATTTGCTGGTATGAAATTGTGAATCAACTGCAACCAAGAGTAACCTAACCCAGCCAGCCTATATTTCACAAATGAGATTATCAGTGCACATAAAGATTTAATATTTTTAGGGAGGTGGAAAGTAAGTCTATTACGTTCCAGCCAAATTGCCCAGAGCACCAAATATGACCACACAACACTTTGAATATCTCCCCTCAATTGAATCAAAATTTGCCAACTTTCCAATCTTGTATGAAAACCTAATCTTATTATACTCAGCAATCCACTTCCACACAGCTTGCGCATTTGGACAAGTCACAAAAAGGTGGTCTAAAGTTTCATCTTCATCACAAAAGACACATTTCTGACAGCCTTGCCATCATCTTTTGATGAAGAAATCTTTTGTAAGGATTCTTTTATTCAGAACCAGCCAGCAAAATCCTCTGATGGGGTAATTTTGCTTTCCAAGCACAACTAAATATCTTCTCAACTGCATCCCTCCTATTTATTTTATCATAAAAGGATTTCACTGCAAATTTCCTCTCAGAGGACACCAGCTTATCTCATCAGTATTATAAGTTAATCTATCTGCCTGTAAAACCAAATGTTGCGGATCATCCCATTCTTGGGCCAGGCCGCCAAGGATCAACCTCTTTTTCAAATGTCAAACAACTCTATGATCTTGCTTGCAACACTTGATTAACGGTAATCTTCTGTTCATAGAAAATCTGAAATAGGTCTGGAAACATGAGATTCAAAGCTCTATCCTGAGCCCATTGATCATGCCAGAAATAAGTGTTATTGCCATTCCCCACATTGAAAATTGAATGTCATTATCTACCATATCCCCAACTTTGACAATTTGTTGCGGGGGATCAATTTGATCTTCTATTTTTAGACTTTGCTAGAATTCTACTTTTCCATAGACTGCACTAACCAGGATTTCTTAAATTGTACCACTCCTAAAAGTGCCACATTCATATCATGCAAATTGAAGATCCCCATACCCCCTGCTTCTTTTTTCCTACAGACCTTTGCCCATTTGACCAAAGGATATTTATTTGAGCCCTGCCACAGACAGGAATATCCTCCTTATTTTATCTATCTGTTTGATGACTGAGAGAGGAGCTCTATACAGAGACAACATGTAAAGGGGAGGAAAAAACACTATTCAATAGGACCCCCATAACATTTTACTTTTCCAAGTCTGCAACTTTTTTTCGATCTTATCAACAATGACTTGCCAATCAGACTTACTAGGTTGCCTCCAATGCAAAGGCAAACCCAGATAAGTGAGAGGGGCCAATCTGACATCCTCAAATTTGTGAAAATATCTGCTGGAGGTACATTTATAGCAAGCAATTCAGAGACTTCGCCATCAAGTTCCGACGAGTAGGAAACCTTCGGCTTTTAAGTAGCATTTATTTCCGCCAGTAGGTGAATTTCTGTCGTATAAGCTTTGCCCCTCTCGAAACACGCAAACGTTTGATCCAAGCTCTGGCCGTAATTACTTCAAAGTTGGTTGGGAAAAACATAATAAGCTTTCCCATCCAAATTCTTTCTTTTTTCCATAAAAAAACTATAGTTTTTCATTTGAATTATTTAGTTTGCAGGCTAGGAATGAATGGCATCTGGTGAATCACGAGACCTAACTAACAGTAGTTACAAAGAGAAGAAGGAAGGATCAGGTTGCGTTTGCCATCCAATCCAGTCAAGTGGCCCTTTCGTAGCCCACATTCCCTTATTGAAGAAGGAAGAAAGCCAGCTCAAAAAACAAGCAAGCCTCTCACAA
>Ga0302320_10021054_pt1 | contig 12962 bp, 11 predicted proteins | sample Bog_T0_3_FD_202130 | JGI IMG/M metagenome (GOLD analysis project Ga0302320, IMG submission 202130) | Peat permafrost microbial communities from Stordalen Mire near Abisko, Sweden - Bog_T0_3 | ecosystem: Environmental > Terrestrial > Soil > Wetlands > Peat | place: Sweden: Abisko, Stordalen Mire...
TGCTTCGGTTCCCTGCAACCTGCGTGTAGGCCGAGCGGAATGAAATCACACCCTCAAGCCGATAGTTCTCAGCGCGCTGAGAATGATATCCGCCTTCCTCAGGCAATTCGACGCGGGCTTGCGGTCTTATCTGATGCACCAGTGGAAGGGTGAGCGAGCCACTGAGTATGGTTGCATGCGCGTTATACAGGTGTGTTCTGCCATTCGCTTCGTCTTGCATCATCGTGCTCTCTCCTTCGACGGCTTCGAGAATTCTATCGGATACCGATCACCTTGGTGAAACTTCCGCGCGTATTCGAATACACGGAAGTACCTGTAGACAGGCGCAGTGGGCGAGACGGAAGCGGGTCAGTTCGAAAATTCGATATCAAAGACATATCGTTCCAGTTCAGTGCGGTCTCCGTTCGGCTTTACTCCAGACACGACGAGGGAAAATGTGCCTGATTTGAGGAGTCCACCTGGAATTACAATCGACACTTGCGAATCGCCTGAGGCATTCTGCGAGGATGCATTCATCGTTCCAGTCCAAGCAGCTTTGCCCTGCGGGTCGTCGAGTTCGAATGAATAGGAAGCAAATTTGCCTGCGTCGGCATCCGTCGACAGATCCACGGGCAACGAAACGCCTTGTGAGCGATCGGCTTTGATGATCGCGCGCGATCCACCCCTGGTTGCTCCATAGAGCGTCGCGACTGGAACAATGCGCGGTTGATTGACCGCTGTGTGCAGTGCGGGCAGCGTTACCAGGTTCTGATAAGCGGTGACGAGCAGCAGCGTTGCAAAGACGGGAACGGCGAATACCGGCCGCCACCAGCTAAAGAGGCGGGTGGGCTTTCCTGCCTGCCAAGAGCCTTGCCTTGGCTTGGCATCTTCGGTGGCCATTGCAGGCAATTGAACTCGTGCTTCGTCAAGAAACGCGGCGCAACTGCGTACATCGAGGGCGCACTTGGGGCAATCGAACAGGTGCTCCTCAAATGCGTCGCGCTGATCGGGCGACAATTCCTCCAGGAAGTATCGCTCTGCGGCCATTTCTTGTACTGCTTCAGTATGATTCATTGTACAGAACCTCAGTGCCGACAGATACCCTCTGCATTGGCTTACTTCCCGAAACCGCCATCCGACTCAACGCTCAGTGCCTTTGGTCACAAGCTTTCCGATCCGCTTCAGATATTCAGTCTTGAATTCCTGCTTGGCGCGATGCAGCTTTACGCGCAAATATTCCCGGTCCACTCCGAACTCACGGCACACTTCGTCCCGATCGCGCTCGTCAAGGAAAACCGCTTTCAACAAACTGCGGTCGCGAGTCGGAAGTGAAAGCAATATCTCCCTGACCTTTGCCTTGATCTCGCGCGCTGCGACGATTTCCATGGAATCCACGCCCGTCGCCGGCAGGTCAAAAAGCTCCTCGGTGCGTCGGTTGGAACGGTACTGCTCGAACAAGACGTAGTTGCATGTGGTGTTGACAAACGCGCCCAGCCGCTCCGGCTGATGCAAGCCGCCGTCCTTCCGCAGAACGGAAAAGACCCGCGCGAAAGTCTCCTGGCAGACGTCTTCTATGGCTTGTTTGGAGCGGAGCCGAGAGCTAAGCTTAATGCGAAGCAGCTCTGAAAAATACGCAACGAAATGCTCCTGCGTGGAGGCGTCGTCCGCACATAATCTCTCAACATACTCTGCATCGAAGGAATGAAATTGCAAGGATATCTCCGCAGTGCCGCGAGGATACGAGTATACCATTGCAACGGATGCCACTGGTTGAAGCTCGTGTAGCCTCATGGCCGCATCTGACGCGTTGCGCGAGGCGTAGGTACGCAATGCAGCGAAATGGAGTTCATTGAAATTCATCAGGCGATCGTAAACAGGTTGCAGGCCAGCAGGAAGTTGGCGTCGCGAAGGTCCACAGGCTGAATTTGCTCAGAAGCACTAAAGCGGTAAATCTTGCCTGTTCTCGCTCCAATTAGGCGGATGTGTGATTCGCCGACGTATCTCAGATCGATCGTCAAATTCGCGCTTCCCTGCCGCACTTCGCGCGAGTTCGGTCCTTGATCAGTGCACACTCTCTCCTCCGCAATCATGGTGCCTCCAGAATTAAGCAGATTGACCTTCGTTGATCGAAGCGACATTCGAGCGATTGCTGCGAAGTCTCGTGGGCACTGTCTGGCTTAGCCGATATGCCGCCGAGAGCCCTTGCCAAACGATCACCATGCCAATCCAATCGCTGCTCACGAGCAGCAAGAACGGCAACGAAATCCAGAGGCTCAGCAGCAGCCGGTCGATCGTGCGAAACTTCCCGAAGAAGGCGGTGCGCTCTCGGGCCGGATTGATGAGGTGCGCGCACCTTTGCTTGATCCAGTGCTGCAGCCCTTCCATCCCTGCCGCAGAGGAAATTGTCGATTCACTTTTTATGCAGTTTGCCATCATCTCGTTATTAGCTCCGAATGTGGTGGGGCGCAGGCGGAACCCGCTCCGAAGAGCAAGTCCCGCCTGGTGTCCGGGGGAGGACCTCATTTCAGATTGCGGAAAGACTTCGTCCACAATCTGGAAACCGTAGCCGAGATTGGTTTGCTGAATCATTGCGTTTTCTTCCATCCCATCTCGTTCGTGAAGTAGTGCATGGGGAGGCGGAATCGTTTCATGCAAGTTGCAGATTTTTTGATTTTTTCCGGGCGGGCTTGTTGGGGAAGTCATCCGCGCTCTCCTCTCGCAAGAAGCCACCTGTTGCATGCTGTTCAGAGCGAAGACACCGCGATGAACTGTCGCTTCAGGAATGTGCACTGCCCAGGAATGCCGGCGTAACCAGGAGGAATTTGATCCTTAATCGAGCAGGAGCGGGTTCGGGACTCTGTAATGCTCGGTTACTTCTGTGAGGCCGAAGACCTTGAGCCGCGATGCTTCGAGCGTTTTCTCCAGGATCTCTGAATGCATCGTCTCTTCTTGCTTCGCGAGAATCGGTTTTGACCCGAGCCATTCTTCCCGCTTGTCCTCGCAGCGAACCGCCTCGGCACTCGATTGATCGATCCTGACCTTTGTTTCAAAAACCTCACCCCACACCGGTTCCCAGTCGGGTGCATCCGCGGGAGGCGCGGAGTTCCAAGAGAGAATGACCCGAACCATGGGCGGATTCTGCATAAAGCAGAATGTTCGGGCGGGGTGAATGCCGGCTGAAACTGTAAAACGCGAGCGTTCGTGCCCCTGCATGTCATAGACATCGACGGCATGGAGGCCCTGATCGCGCCAGGTTGAGCCATCATCGTAGGACAGATAGAAGCGTACGAACTCTTGCGAGGCGTTACCATATTTTCCGTCGGAATAGCCCTTGCCGCGGTTCAAGTGAATGGTGGCCTGCAAGGTCTCGTTGTGGGAGTTGTAGTGGACGCCGGCAATCCTTTCAAAGGTGGTGTCCTTCTCAATTTTCAGAACAGCCTTGAATGAGTTGCCTTTGATCCTTCCGAAGTAATCGGGATTAGCGAGCAACAATGTGCGCAGATTCTGCCGAGCAACTTCAGGAGCCAGGAGCGCCATGGCAATCAATTCCGAAGCCGGGTGTTCCGATTGCATCCTTGGACTGGGTGCGGGCAAATTCATTTGGCGACCTCTGAAGCGATGACATTTTTTGAGGGGACGGACCGCGGCTCGACTAGAGCCCGCGTTTCCGGCGTACAAATCGATAGTGCCTGGCGGTTGCCAAGCGTTTCAAAGATTCAAAGACTTATTTTTGATTGAACAGGCCAAACCAGCTCCCCAGCCCAATTGGCCTGCTTACTGCGATGCGTGGCTCGAACGAACGGTTTGCCTGGCAACGGTGCGCGCGAAGCAGCCGACCACACTTTCGTACCGTTGCGATGCGAAACCACTTTTGTTATCCCCTTCCACTCGAGCCGCAACTGGCTCAAATGACAAGTGCGTCATAAGTCCTTTAAGGGACCCATTTTTCGCTCTTAAAGAAAGGGCTGTTTCTCATTGGCCAACGAACTATAATGAATTACATTCATATTTTTGTTGCACGGGCACACTGACGCCAGCGATGGCTGAGATTTGAACTGTACGCGAATTTTGAGGTTAGAAGTCGCATGAAGCGTGATGAACTTATCCTGGTGACCGGCTCCACTGGCTTTCTGGGCGTCCGGCTTGTACGAGAACTCCTGGAGCGGAATCCGGACGCGCGTCTCGCACTTCTGATTCGCAACAGGCCGGGGCAATCGGGCGACCAGCGCGCGGATCTCTTCATTCCTGCTTCCGAGCGATCGCGAGTTCAGGTTTATTCCGGGGATGTGAGCCAGGCGAAATGTGGTCTCGATGCCGCCGCGTACCAGAGACTTGCCGATGAAACCACGCGCGTGATTCATTCTGCCGCGACGGTGCGCTTCGATCACACGCTGGAAGAAGCTCGAAATATCAACGTTGAGGGAACCCGCAGGATTCTTGACTTCGCCGAAAGCGCACGCGGGCTTCGCAGCCTGGCGTATGTGGGCACGGCTTACGTGGCCGGTGAACGCAATGACCTGATCCGCGAGGATGAGCTCGCAATTGGCCAGGGGTATCGCAACACCTACGAGCAGAGTAAGGCTGAAGCAGAAGCGCTGGTTCGCTCGCGCCTCGGCTCACTACCGGGCGTTATTTTGCGTCCAAGCATTATCGTGGGCGACTCGCAAACAGGGGTTACGTCGAGCTTCAAAATGATGTACTGGCCTCTCAAGATCTACGCGCGCGGACTTTGGCGCACGGTACCGGGATATCCCGATGCCGTTCTCGACATTGTTCCAGTGGATTTTGTCGCAAATGCCGTTGCACGTATCGCGTTTGACGATGCGGCGCTTGGTTCGACGCTTCACCTTTGTGCAGGCCCCCGCGGCAGCGCCACGATTCTGCAGATAGCGCAGAGGGCGATGGAATACTTCAACGCGCCCGAGCCACGCTTCGTAGATCCAGGATTCTTCTTTGCTGTCGTTCGACCGATTCTGTTTGCCTCTTTGTGGGGTAAAAAGCGCCGAGTACTCCGCGATGGCCGCGCCTATCGCGATTACTTCACCATGCGTATGCAGTTCGATACAACCAACGCCGAGCGCCTCCTGGAGCCAGTTGGGATACGTCCGCCCCAAGTGCTCGACTATTTAGACCGCCTGTTCAATTACTGTGTTGCCAGCGATTGGGGGCGTAAGCCGGTTTCAGCCCAATGAATATTCTTCGTACTTATCAGCTCTCTCGCGATCGGAATGTCACCGTTGCCAACCTGATCGATCAGTTGGTGGACCAGCGCCGAGACACCGTAATTTCCATTGAGAACAACGGTCCCTTCCACCTGAGTGAGTTGCACACCGAAGTTTGTGAAATGGACGCATTTCTCCGCGAATCCGTTGGACTTCGTCCAGGCCAGCCGGTTGCCATTTATCGCACGAATAACAGTTTGTGTTTTCGATGGTTTCTGGCCATCATTCGTGCGGGAGGGATTGCGGTCCCGCTGAATCCGATGTTGTCTCTTGCTGAGGTGCGGCGGATTCTGGATAGAAGCGGCATTGATACGGTGATCACCGACAAAGCTGTCTTCGAAAGCTCAATCAAGGACCGAAGCGCCCTGAATGTCAACACCTGGATCCAATCCGACGATGAGAGCGAGACGATGGATGGTTTTCTCCGTGTCGCATCTTCCAGGCCAACGGAGCTTTTCCCGCCAACAGCGATCGATCCATCCGCTACCGTAGCCATATTTCATACTTCCGGTACAAGCGGTTTTCCCAAAGGCGCCGCACTCTCGAGCCGTGCGCTCCTTGGCGCCCGGTCTTCGACTGTCCTGGCTCGATTATTCATCGGCCCAAAGGATTTGGCCTTTGTTGCCTTGCCCTGGTCGCACATCATGGCAGTCAGTATTGCTCTGTATGGGCTCATGGCCGGAATTCCAGGCTGCTTCCTGGATCACTTTGACGTAGAGAAGGCACTTGAGCTCATCGAGAAGAATCAAGTGACTTCGGTCGTCGGCGTGCCCGCGATGTTTGCCCGACTAGTAAACAGCAATCCGGATCCGCGACGGCTTTCCAGCGTGCGGCTCTGGTTGTCGGCCAGTGACAATCTTCCTGCTGAAGTTCGTCAGGGCCTGCGAAAATTCGGCGCACTGATGCGCCTGCCCGGCGGCCACCGTATTCCGCCTGTGCTGCTGAATGGTTACGGCATGGTTGAACTGGGCGGACTCGCCATGATGGGTATCGAATTGTCGTTCCTGCCTGGCACCGGCGATCTCTGCTTTCCGGTTCCGCCGTTCAAGATCCGTGTGGCAGACGAGAATGGGCGCACGATGGCAAATGGAGTGACGGGCGAGTGCCAGATATTTCGGCGCGGCCTTTCTCCTCACTATTGGAAGGACAAGGGGAGAGACGAGACTCTGCTGACGAGCGACGGCTGGCTGCGCACGGGCGACCTTGCGAAACGCAATCCATTCGGCATGATTCGCCTGGTTGGGCGAATGAAGGAAGTGATCAAGTCTGGCGGCTACTCCGTTTACGTGCGCGAGCTGGAAGAGGCCATCGTTTCGCATCCTGCGGTTGCGCATGCGGCTGCCTTTGGCCTGCCGCATAAAGAGAAAGGCGAATTTCCGGCCGCAGCGGTTGAACTGCATGCCGGTTCGCATACCAGCGAAAACGACCTGCTCCAGTGGTGCCACCAGAACCTGGCTGCGTACAAATCGCCTCGCCGCATCTGGATTATCGAGCCGGGAAGTTTGCCGCGGAATCACACGGGCAAGCTGGTGCGGCGGACTCTGCAGGAACGCTTTGCCGGAGAAACCGACAAAGCCGCCGTCTCAGAGGAACTTCTCAGTCTTCCGAACAAGTAAAGATCCGCGCCGCCAGCTATTTGCCGGCTGAAGGTCCGAGCGCGCCGGAGAGGCCGTCTGGCGTGAAAAGTTTGTCGTCCGGCTTGGTGTTGAACTTCGCTTCGTCAATCGTGAACACAGTTCTTGTTCCGTCCGGAACGGTGTGGATTTCGGTGTGGCGCGCGCCCCAAATACCGCCTGCTTTCTTAAGATCCGTGGCATGCAGTACACGGATTTCCCTTCCCTGCGCGTCGTACATTTCAGCATGGAGAATGACCGGGATGTCCTTGCCAATCCAGTAATACACGTATTTGTATTGAGAACGCGAGGGATCGACGGGAACCGCTTCGACCTTGTAGCACGGGTGCCCGTCTATGGATTCCGAGGGGCTGATGAGGCTGTAGTTGAAATCGTCCAGGACATGATTGCCAATTTCCTCAAAGCTGAAATCCGTTCCGATGAATCGAGCCGACCGCTCCTGGGGCACCACGGGGCGGACGCGGTCGGTGGCCGGCGTGTACACGTATTGGCGATCAACCGCGCCCGGCTGGTTGATGGATAAGAGCGCGACACCGCGAATCTCTTTAGGCCCGGTAAAGACCACGAGCGTCTTGCTGTCTCCGGGTGAACCGATGCGGCGGAGAATGAGTTCCTTCTTGGTGCTTTGGCCCTTGTTATCGAAGATCTGAAAATTCGCCTTCAACATGACGTCGTGGCTGGTGTCCTGCTGATTGACGCCCTCCATGATCGACCGCGCTGAGGGCACTGGATCTGCGCCATGCAACGCGGCGCAAAAGGCCATCGAAAGGCAGAACCCAACTGCGTTCGCCCTGCCCACAAACCTCGTTCGTGACGGATTGTTCTTCATACTCGATTACCTCTGTTGCCGGCACCTGAACGGTTGGGGCGCGGACTTTGATCGGTTTGGGCTTTTGCCCATGACAGCCATGATACCTGCGCGTGGGCGGCCTTCTCCAGGCACGAGGTTTTGTTGGCCCTGCTTGCTGGGATGCCGTTTTCGGACTCTGGGTCACTCTGAATCGCCGACCACATTTCCAACTTTCGCCTGCCTATGTACACTGGATGCGACATTCAGCCGTTGGTAGGACCAATCCTGAATTCCGGGCAAAGAGGAACAACCCCTAAACGAGGTCTTATGGTAAGCAATCGCAGTGCAGGCAGCAAGAGTGCGCCGAAGCAAGCCGGAAGCACCGTATCCAGCTCTACTTTGTTTTCTGGCATTTCGTTTCTAGTTGCCGGAGTTTTGATTGTGCTAGCCACGATTTACCTCTTCAAAACTAACCCGACGTCTGGAACCTGGACGCAGGGGTACGATCCAATCGGGCCCTGGTGGGTTTCAACGCTTTTTGCGGCGTTACCGATCTTTGTCCTGCTGGGCGCGATGGCCATTCTGCGATTGAAGGCGCACGTTGCGGCGGTGGCAGGGCTGACGACGGCGCTGGTGGTGGCGATTGCCGTTTTCCACATGCCGGTACGACTGGCCTTTACTTCGGCCGCAGACGGCGCAGGCTATGGAATCTTCCCCATCTGCTGGATCATCCTTCCGGTGATTTTTCTCTATCAACTCACGGTCAAGACCGGGCGCTTTGAGTCGCTGCAACACAGCTTGACCAATATCACCGACGACAGCCGCCTGCAGTTGCTGCTCATCGCGTTTGCGTTGGGCGCGCTGTTTGAGGGCACAGCCGGCTTTGGAACTCCGGTTGCGGTCTGCGGGGCGATCCTGATCAGCCTCGGTTTCAAGCCTCTTGAGGCAGCCGGACTCACCTTGATTGCGGACACAGCGCCGGTGGCATTTGGAGCGCTTGGCACTCCGATCATCGCCCTGCACGCCGTCACGGGGATCGACATCATGATTCTTTCGAAGGTGGTTGCGCTCATCCTGACGCCGTTTTGCCTGCTGGTTCCCTTCTGGCTGATCTGGGTTTTTGCTGGATTCCGCGCCATGATGGAGGTTTGGCCCGCGATCCTGGTTGCGGGGCTAACGTTCTCGATTACGCAGTACTTTATGGGCACCTATACCGGTGCCACGCTGGTGGATATTACGGCGGCGATCGCGACCATCGTTGTGCTGATCGTGTTTCTTCACTTCTGGAAGCCCAAGCGCATACTGAACGCGCTGAAGGAGGACATTACCGAGCAGGAACGCACGCGAAGGGGTCACAGCATCTCGGAAACCTTCCATTGCTGGCTCCCGTGGCTTATCCTGACCGTTGTCGTTTTTGCCTGGGGTCTTCCCTTCTTTGCGCAACGAGCGGACCATACGACGGTGAAGTTCACGGTGGCCGGGCTGCATAATTTCGTTCAGCGCGTGCCGCCAGTGGTTCCCAAGCCAAGCATCGAGCCTGCGATTTTCAACTTCAACTGGCTGACGGCAACAGGAACGGGAATTCTGATCGCAGCAATCATCGCGGGACTGGTGATGGGGGTTGGGATTGTGGATTTATTCAAAGAATTTGCAAAGACTATTTTCAACGTCCGATTTACAGTGGTGACGATCGCGGCGATGATGGCGCTGGGCTACATTACGCGCTACTGCGGGCTTGACGCTACGCTAGGCCTTGCGTTCGCGCGCACGGGAGTTCTCTATCCGTTCTTCGGCACGCTGATTGGATGGTTGGGAACGGCGAGTACGGGTTCCGACACGTCGGCCAATGTGCTGTTCGGCAGCTTGCAGAAGATGACGGCGCAGCAGATTGGGGTTTCGCCGGCGCTGATGGCGGGTGCCAACTCCGCCGGCGGGGTGATGGGCAAGATGATTGCCGCGCCCAGCATTGTGGTTGCCAGCACTGCAACCCAGACCTACGGGCAGGAGGGGACCATTCTGCGCTATGTGTTTCTTCATAGCCTCGCGCTTGCTTCGCTGGTGGGCGTGCTTGTGTATCTGCTTGCTTATGTGCCTGCCTTCGCGGCGCTGGTTGCGAGGTGATTTCCCTTCGGGTCACTGCTCTCTGCTTGGGATGACCGTTGATTTTTCTCTGTCCCACTCATCCACGATGAGACCGTAGATGAATGGGGCACCCAGTGCTACAGTCACGAGTTGAAAGGCGACGAATGCGCGTCTGCTTCGTATTGAAAGTTCGCAAAGAAAAAATAGAAGAATACAAGCGACGGCACGCCGCTGTGTGGCCCGAGATGCTGGATGCTCTGAAAGAAACGGGCTGGCGGAACTATTCCCTGTTTCTCAAGCCCGACGGACTTCTGGTTGGCTATCTTGAGGCCGACGACTTTGAAAAGTGCACGGCCGAGATGAAAAAACATCCGGTCAATGCACGATGGCAAGCGGAGATGACACCGTTTTTCGAAGCACTCGAAGGCGCGGGGCCGGATGACAGCATGGCTCCATTGCAAGAGATCTTTCACATCGACTAATCAACACATCAACCTGACAGAGAACCTCGGCAGGTTCCAGGAGGCAATTTCCAATGAATTCGTTCAGCCCATTTCGTCGCGACTTTTTGCGGACTGGTAGCCTGGGTGTGGCTGCTGTTGCTATTCCTTCGGTTTCTTTTGCGGCCGGAAAAGAAAATGCCGTTGCTTCATCATCGGGCATTTTTGACGTTCGCAACTTCGGTGCTGCGGGCGACGGCAAGACGCTCGATGCCGATGCGGTGAATCGGGCGATTGCCGCGGCAGAAGCGGCGGGAGGAGGCACGGTTGTTTTTCCTCCCGGCGAATATCTTTGTTTTTCGATTCATCTGAAGAGCCACGTTCACCTTTACCTGAGCGAGGGCAGCACGATCGTCGCGGCGGATTCGCCAAAGCCCGGAGAGAGCACCGGGTACAACGGCGGTGTTTACGATGCTGCGGAACCGAAAACCGATTGGGATGCTTACCAGGATTACGGCCATAATCACTGGCACAATTCGCTGCTATGGGGCGAAGGCATCCACGACTTGAGTATTACCGGAACGGGTTTGATTTATGGCAAAGGATTGAGCTTTGGCGCGGAACGGGCGGCGCGGGGAAATTATCCGATTTATGCGGCTGAACAAGCGGGGGTTGGGAACAAGGCTATTGCGCTTAAGAATTGCCGGAACGTGGTGTTTCGGGACTTTTCGATCTTGAAGGGTGGGCACTTTGCGCTGCTGCTTACGGGCGTGGATAACCTGACGATCGACAACCTGAAGATCGATACCGACCGCGACGGGATGGACATTGATTGCTGCCAGAATGTGCGCGTGTCGAACTGCACGGTTAACTCGCCGTGGGACGACGGGATCTGTCCGAAGTCAAGCTATGCGCTGGGGTATGCGCGGCCGACACGGAATGTGACGATCACGAATTGCCTGGTGACGGGATACTACGAGCTTGGTTCCGTGCTGGATGGAACGTACAAGAAATTCGATCCGAAGGTGCGCGCGTTTGGCACGGGACGCATCAAGTGCGGAACGGAGTCGAATGGCGGATTCATCAACATCGCAGTATCGAATTGCGTGTTCGAAGGCTGCCTGGGGTATGCGCTGGAGTCCGTTGATGGAGCGCTTCTGGAAGATATCGCGATCACCAACACGACGATGCGCGACCTGGGCTGCGGGCCGCTGTTCCTGCGTCTTGGAGCGCGGCTGCGCGGGCCGAAGGAAACCACGAAAGTGGGGACAATGAGGCGCATCCTGATTAACAACCTGGAGTGCTACAACGCGCCGAGGAGACAGGGATCGATTCTTAGCGGGATTCCGAACTATCCGATTGAAGATGTGAAGCTTTCGAACATCTACATCGAGACGGTAGGCGGCGGCATTGCGGACGATGCGAAGGTTGTGGTGCCGGAACTTGAGGATGGATATCCGGAGCCGGGACGGTTTGGGCCTACGCCGACTTCAGGGTTTTACCTGCGACACATGAAGCACCTGGAAATGAGCCACGTGGAGATTGCGAATACCACGGCGGATGCGCGGCCGGCGTTTTACTTGAGCGGAGTGGAGCGGGCAGACTTTTTTGCTGTGACGGCTCCGCGGGGAGCGGACGGGGCTTTTGCGCTGCACGACGTCAAGGATCTGCGGATTGGATGGAGCCGGGCGGCGGCGGATACGGTGGAAGCTAGCGTGGACAGCAAGATGCTATGAGGGCACGGTCAGGGTTCTTTCGCGGGTTGATGCACTCATTGCCCTAGATTCAAGTCGGCTGTGTCGTTCCCAGGTCACCAAGTGCGAGGGACCTGGGGCACCCGTTCTTCATTCTTGGATCTGGAATCCTAACGATTGCCCGTTGGTCGTTTATTGCCACTCGGTGCCCATGTTGTCGTCGGAGATGACGGGGACGTACTTGAGCTTGTTGGCGAGGCTTGTGCGCGACTCCATTTGGCCGGTGGGGGTGTCGAGTTGATGGGCGAGGCTCAGGACTTTTTCCATTTCGGCTCGCTGGGCTGCGCTGGTTTGATCGAAGACGGGACGGTTGTCGATTTGGGCGCTGGCGAGAGCGCGACGCCAGCGGGTTTCGTCGAGGGAAAAGGGCTGATCACTTACGGCGAGGAAGCTCGAGAAGCGGAGCGCGTAGGGGAAGGCGTGGACACCGGTCGAGAAGGCGCGATCGGACCAGGTGGTGTTGTAGTAGGCGATGCCGCCGGGGCTGAGGTGCGCGCGGAGGATGCTCATGAACTCCGTGGAGAGCAGATTGGAGATGTTAGCGCGGTAGTTAAAGGTCGTGTTCATAACAATGAAGTCGAAGCGCTGATCGGGATGACCAACGAGCCAACGGCGGCCGTCGTCGATGACGATGTGCACCTTGGGATTGGTGAGCAGGCTCGCGACTTCAGAGTGGCGGGCGATGAGCGTCAGGTAGCCGGGATCGATCTCAACAATGGTGAAATCTTCCACGCCGGGACAGTTGACGATGATCTGTCCCCAGGAGCCGGAGGCGAGGCCGATCATGAGGACATGTTTCGGGGCGGGATGCATACCGGCAACGGCAAAGGCGCGGAAGAGGCCGTTGGAGTCGTGCATCATGTCGATGTTGAAACGGCCGTCGTAGACTCCACTGCCGAAGAGAGTGCTAGTGGGATAGGCGAATTCGGTGGTGTTGGGATAGATGGCAATCACACCGCTGCGGTTCTCCAACACCTCAGAGAACTTTTTGGTGGGATTCCAGGAGGCTTTGAAGAGCAGGCGCTCGTACATGCCGGAAAACAGATACGACGAGCCGAGGG
>Ga0302320_10021055_pt1 | contig 12962 bp, 11 predicted proteins | sample Bog_T0_3_FD_202130 | JGI IMG/M metagenome (GOLD analysis project Ga0302320, IMG submission 202130) | Peat permafrost microbial communities from Stordalen Mire near Abisko, Sweden - Bog_T0_3 | ecosystem: Environmental > Terrestrial > Soil > Wetlands > Peat | place: Sweden: Abisko, Stordalen Mire...
CTTTGGGCTTTCGGAGATGCGCACGTCGGGAGCGATCTTCGTAAGGGGTACAAAAGCCTTGCCGACGCGATTACTCAATCAGAGGTCGGCGGCGCCGAAGGTGGCCCGCCGTTTGAGTGGGATATAGCCGTCGATGTCGGCGATAATTCGGGTGAAGACTGGTCGCCGAGGGACCCCGAAGGGGAAGAAGTTGTTCGTCAATTTCAAGCCCTGTCGAAGCACAAGCGAGAGGACGTCTATGATATTTGCGGAAATATCGACCGCAACGCCATAGGTGAGCCGGAAGGCTGGTGGTTTCAAAAATGGATCGATCCTCTCGGCGAGCACACTGCCTTCTCAGGAGTTAATCCCAATAAGCGCCCCTATCCAGTTACAGGTAATTGGGAACGTTATTCTTTTAGAGTTGGCAACATCCTTTTCCTGATGATGAGCGATATTAACGAGCCCACGCAAAAGGCGGGGCGCGGCACGTTAGGCGGCAATCCGGGCGGAGTCGTCAGTGGCGAGACTTTCCGGTGGTGGAAGAGCATGGTCGAGGCCAACCCCGAGTCAATTATCATTTCAGCGCATCACTACGTGCTCAAAGACACGACAGTGGCCTCCGGCGAGTGGGAGGGGGTGTCGAAAAATGCCGATGGCACCTGGCGAACCCACTACCACATGGCCTATCCAGCAGGAACACCGCAGGGGACGTCATATCTGTATTGGGTCGATAGCAAACCGGATTCCGGAGCGTTCGAGAATTTCTTGAGCGAACACCCAGGAGCCGTGGACATGTGGTTGGGTGGCCACACCCATACCAACCCGGACGACACCTACGGAGGAAAGTCCCAAATTGAGAGGAAGTGGGGAGGAGTTTATTTTCTTAATGTTTCGGCGCTCACAAAATACCACACTCCACTAACGATCCCATTGAGCCGATTGATCACATTCACCGAGGGAAGTAACCAAGTTCGCGTCCAGTGCTACATGCATACCAGCCAGTACGCCCCGCAAGGTTGGTATCAAAGGGCGGAACGGATTTTGACGCTCAACAAGTCATTTCGATGGACCGGAACGTAATACTTATTTTTGGAATTGTCCGCCGTCAGGGCCCATGAGCTAGGAATGGGGCTTTAGCTAAGGGAAGCATTTGGTCTCATCGTTGCGAGAAAATACCGCCGATGAGAACGAAAGCCCCGAGCCACAAAGTGCCCGCCAAGCGGGTTTTAAAGGACATTCGCCGCCGCCCGCAAGTACATTGCCGAAGTCAAAATCCGGATCGTACTGGACGGTCTGCGCGGGAAGGACAGCATAGAGAAAGCGACCAGGCGCACTAATCCCCCTGTGGCCAAAAAATTGCCGTCTGGCCATCCATGGCAGAACGGATCGCACGATATATTTTCTATGCCTAAAACTTCAACAAGGCGAGTGCCCATTGACAGCTAATATTTTAAGTATGCAATTATTTCCTATGGCACTCTTCCCCTCATTTCATCGCGATACTTTCGCGCGGCACAGGCTTCCTCCAGAAAGCGATTGGCCGACCTTTCTTTTCGACCTTTTAGAACTAAAGTTCCCGCCTCAGTTGAACTGTGCCCAGCGATTGCTTGACGACGCCCTGGAGCAGATCGACACTTCCAAGGTCGCGGTCATTTGGAAAGACGGCGTTTGGAGCTACGCCAAGTTGGCGGCCGAAACCAATCGGATATGCCACGCACTACTGGAGTTAGAAGTCGAGCCAGGCAATCGCGTCTTGTTAAGGGGAAATAACTCCCCACTCACTTTCGCGGCTTGGCTGGCGATTGTAAAAATCGGGGCAATTGCGGTTTGCGCTATGCCAATGTTGCGTAGCGGGGAGCTTGGCCAGATCGTCGAGAAAGCCAATATTTCACTAGCTCTTTGCGAGACTGATCTTGGCGAGGAACTTTCACGGGTGGAGAGCACCGCGCTGAAGAAAATCGTGACGTATGGCGGCGGCGGAGAGCTTGAAAAGCGCATGGCTGGAAAATCAACTGACTTTGCGGCAGTTCGGACAAGCCAAGACGACGTCTGTGTGATCGCCTTCACTTCGGGCACTACGGGTCAGCCCAAAGCAACAATGCATTTCCACCGCGACGTAATGGCGATGTGCGAAACCTTTGCAAGACATATGATACCCGCCGACTCAAGTTCCATTTTTACCGGGACGCCGCCCATTGCGTTCACTTTCGGGCTTGGCGCACTGTTAGTTTTTCCATTGTACTTCCGCGCCGCTATCGCTTTGCCCGAAGCCTCGACGCCTGTTGCGCTTGCCAATGCTATCCAGAAATTCGGCGCCACCCATATATGGACCTCCCCAACTGCCTACAAGGCGATGGTCGCGATAACACCGGAATGCGATTTTTCCACCATCCAGATATGCGTTTCTGCAGGAGAAATGCTTTCGGCCGCCGTTTCAGATCTGTGGTTCGCAAAAACCGGGATTCGGCTAATAGATGGCATTGGTGGCACGGAAATGATGCATATTTTTATTTCTGCTTGTGGAAGCGATATCCGAGTTGGATCCACCGGACGTCCTGTGCCGGGCTACATCGCTACCCTGTTTGACAAATTCCATTGTGAAATTCATGGCGCGGGCACTGGCCTGCTTGGCGTACGTGGTCCAACCGGTTGCCGCTATCTCGATGATCCCCGGCAGAAACAATATGTCGTTGAGGGCTGGAACATGACCGGCGACATCTACCGCCGAGATGAAGACGGATATTATTGGTTCGTGGCACGCGCGGACGATATGATCGTATCAAGCGGTTACAATATTGCCGGCCCCGAAGTTGAGACAGCGCTGTTATTGCACCCCATGGTACAGGAATGTGCCGTGATCGGTTGGCCTAATGCCGAGCGCGGCCAAATCGTGAAAGCTTTTGTTGTGCTTAAGAATCCAAACCTTGGAGACAAAATTCTGGCCAAGTCCCTACAGGATCACGTCAAAGCGACGTTGGCGCCTTACAAATACCCCCGAGATCTCGTGTTCGTGGCTGAGCTTCCAAAAACGGCGACGGGTAAACTTCTGCGAAACGCTCTTCGACCGGAGCGCCATTAGCTGATAGAAGGCATGGACGGAGTTTTCACAATTGGCCAAATCGCATGAACCATTTATCATGGATTTTTTAGTCATTTGTCTTCCAGCGGTTAAAGAAGGTTGGGTTCACATTTCTGGTAAGCCGAAAATATTCGTCAGAAGCGAGACACCACAGTATGGCATCTGAATTACAACCGACCAGCTCCACCGAAACAAGCGCAGGCGGGCAGCAGCGATTGACGCCAATCCATCCCAGAGATGTTCCGGACGGCGCCTTCACGACACGGCTTAACGTGAGATTTTCGCACTGCGACCCGGCAGGGTTAGTCTACACTCCCCGTTTCATCGATATCGTAAACGGGGTGATTGAGGACTTTTTTATTCAGGAACTCAATATCAATTATCACGATATGATTCATAACCGGGGTGTCGGTCTCGGGTACGCTAAAGTGGACTGCGATTTCTTCCGACCGGCTTTCATGGGTGATCGTCTGGCCTTTACCCCGCTTATTACCCATTTGGGCCGCTGTTCGGCCATCTATTCCGTGCATTGCTTCCGGGCATTGGAAGAGGTCATGCGATGCCGTCTTGTGATGGTAACGACGTCGTTGCATACCAATCAAGCAATCAGCATGCCGACCGACATGAAGGCCGCGCTCAGTGCTTACCGCGATAACTGTCGCTGAATGGCCAGAGCTTGCACTTGCCGGAAGATATTCCGTTTGCTTGATGGGCAAGAACATTAGACCGTGCTATTGTATTTCGTGGCTTTAACGGAATTTATCCATGAAATCACTTTTCGTTCAAATCAAGTGTGATCTGACTAAGGCATTTGATGTCGCCGCATACATTGTCGACAATATCCCAGAGTCAGCCGAGATATATTCTACGTCCGGTACCTTTGATCTTCTCGCAAAATTCGAACTTGATGATGAACAAAGTTTCGGGGAATTCGTCACAAAGACGCTTCAAAAAGTACCGGGTATTCGCGATACCTATTCGCTTATTGCCTTTAAGTTCCAATGGAGCCCGAAGCGGCGTGCGGACCCTGAACCACGCCCGGAAAAGCTTGGCGGCAATAAATCCTGAATCCCATACCTTTATTTCTGAGCCGCATCATTATCGCTAGGGGATGCGTCTGCCAGAAATACGCGGATTTTTCCGTCGACCTGCGCAACGATTGGGCGACCGAACTCCTATACTTTCTCCAAAATTACTGCGATGCCCTGGCCGATGCCGATGCACAGGGTGCAGAGGGCGTAGCGACCACCGCTGCGATGCAGCTCCTCCGTTGCAGTTAGCACCAGCCGCGCGCCCGACATACCGAGCGGGTGACCCAGCGCGATAGCGCCGCCATTGCGGTTCACGTGTGCCGCATCATCGGGCAGGCCAAATGCGCGCAGCACCGCCAGGGTCTGACTGGCAAAGGCCTCGTTAAGCTCGATGATGTCCATATCCGTGATCTTAAGTTCACTTTTTGCCAGAACCTTTTGTATCGCGGGAATCGGACCAATGCCCATCATGCGCGGCGCTGCGCCGGCGGTTGCCATTGCCACCACGCGGGCTCGGGGCGTGAAGCCATGCGTTTTCGCCGCCACCTCCGAGACAATCACCAGCGCGGCAGCTCCGTCGTTGACCCCGGATGCGTTGCCGGCGGTAACGCTGCCATCCACTTTAACGATAGGCCTGAGCATGGCGAGCGCCTCCAGCGAAGTAACACGCGGATGCTCGTCCTCGCCTACCACGACGGGCGCGCCTTTACGCTGAGGAATGATAACTGGTGTGATCTCCGCGGCGAGGCGACCTGTCGCCTGGGCAGCACTAGCGCGCGCCTGACTGCGCATCGCAAACGCATCTTGGTCGGCGCGACTGACCTGAAACTCCTCGGCGACATTTTCGGCTGTTTCCGGCATCGAGTCGGTGCCATATTGCGCCTTCATCAGCGGATTGACGAAGCGCCAGCCAATGGTGGTGTCGAACATTTCGGCGCTGCGGGAAAAGGCGCTCAGCGCTTTGGCCTGGACAAAAGGGGCGCGTGTCATGCTTTCGACGCCACCGGCCAGCATAAAATCGGCTTCGCCGGATTTGATCGCCCGCGCTGAGATGCCGATGGCATCCAGGCCGGAGCCACACAGCCGGTTGATGGTCGAACCGGAAATTTCCTTGGGCAGGCCCGCCAGCAGCAGCGACATGCGCGCGACATTACGATTGTCCTCCCCCGCTTGGTTGGCGCAGCCGAAGACCACATCATCGAGCGCAGCCCAGTCCGCTTTCGGGTTGCGCGCCATCAGCGCTTTGATCGGTACGGCGCCCAGATCATCAGTGCGCACCTCGGCCAGCGAGCCGGCGTAGCGGCCGATAGGAGTGCGAATGGCATCGGCGATGAAGGCGTGTCTCATCTTTGGGCACCCTTCAATGCAGCTTTGCCACCTTTGGGCCGGGCGCGCTGGCGCAGGTCAGCCAAATCCTGGCGCTCACGCTTGGCCAGCGAGAGCTGCGCCCGATAGCCCAGCTCATATTGTGGCGCCGTTTGCATATCGACCCCGTACCAGGCCGCGGCGCGCAGTGTCAGCGTCGGGTCGATCAGGTGGCCGCGGCCGATCGCCACCAGATCCGCGCGTCCCGCCGCCAATATCGTGTTGATCTGGTCGGCGGAAGAGATTGAGCCCACCGCCATGGTGGTGATTCCCGCTTCGTTGCGGATGCGGTCGGAAAACGGCGTTTGAAACATGCGGCCATAGATCACCTCGGCGTCATGCACCGTCTGACCGGTTGAGACATCGATCATGTCGCAGCCTTCCGCCGCAAACGCTCGCGAAATCTCGACCGAATCCTCACCCGTAATACCTCCTTCCTTCCAATCGGTGGCGGAGATACGCACCGACATCGGTTTGTGCTGCGGCCAGGCAGCGCGCATGGCGCGGAATATTTCGAGCGGATAGCGCAGGCGGTTTTCCAGGCTGCCGCCATATTCGTCGACGCGCTGGTTGGTGAGCGGCGAAATGAAAGACGCCAGCAGGTAGCCATGGCCGCAATGAAGTTCAATCATGTCGAAGCCAGCGCTCTCGGCGCGGACCACCGCCTGGACAAATTCATTCTTCACCACTTCCATGTCTTCGCGGGTCGCGGCGCGCGGGACCTGGCTGTGGGAATAATAAGGCAACGCCGACGCGGCGATGATCGGCCATTCGCCTCTATCCAGGGGTTGGTCCATGCCTTCCCAGATCAGCTTTGTTGCCCCCTTACGTCCCGCATGACCGAGCTGCAGGCAGACCTTGGCCGCACTATGCTGATGGATGAAGGTGACGACCCGCTGCCAGCCTTCTGTCTGATGATCGTTATAAATCCCCGCGCAGCCATGCGTGATGCGCGCCTCGGGCGACACCACCGTCATCTCGGTGAAGATCAACCCCGCACCACCAAGTGCCCGCGCGCCCAGATGCACCAGATGCCAATCGTTCAGCTGACCTTCGTCGGCGGAGTACATGCACATGGGCGAGAGCACCACGCGATTGGCAAGCTCAAGCTGCCGAAGGAGGAAAGGCTGGAACATCGGCGGTGTATGCTGATTGCGGATAGGTAGCCCTTTGGCTTTCTGCTCCTCCGCGAACTGCCGTGTCACCGCCGCGACAAATTCCGGCGCCCGCATGGCCAGATTGTCATAGGTAATCGCCTTGGACCGTGTCATCAGACCAAAGGCAAATTTCAGGGGGTCGTAATTCCAGAAACGTGCAAGATGCTCAAACCAGACAAGCGAAACATCGGCGGAATGCTGCGTTTTCTCGACATCCTCACGCCGGTCGAGCTCAAAGTTGGCCAACGCACTGGCAATATTGTTGTCCTCTTTGCGGAGTGCCTCGTGGAGTGCGATGGCGTCTTCCATCGCCAGTTTTGTGCCGGCGCCGATGGAAAAATGCGCCGTCGCCTTAGCGTCTCCTAAAAGGACAATATTGCCCTTCACCCAGCGCTTATTGCGAATCATAGGAAAGTTGCGCCACAGCGAGCGGTTGGTAATCAGAGGGTGACCGTCGAGCTCTTCGGCAAAAACGCCTTCCAAGAGGTGTGCCGATTCCTGCTCGCTGATCTTGTTGAACCCGGCACGAACCCAGGTCTCAGGATCGGTTTCGATCACCCAGGTCGAATGTCCCTCCTCATACTGGTAGCAATGGGCGATGAAAACGCCATACTTCGTCTCGCGGAAATAGAAAGTGAAAGCATCGAGCGGTTTGGGCGAGCCTAGCCAGGTGAATTTGTTGGAGCGCAGATCGGTCTGTGGCTGAAAGTGATCCTCATACAGAGAGCGCACTCGGCTGTTAATGCCGTCGGCGGCGACGATCAGATCGCTGCCGGCGAATTCCGCCAGGTCCTGGAACTCATGGCCGAAATGCAGATGAACGCCCAGGGCCGTGGCGCGCTGCTGCAAAATCGCCAGAAGGGTCTGCCGCGCGCAGCCGCAAAAACCGTTGCCGCCGACCCGGATGACTTCGCCTTTGAAGTGAATCGCAATGTCGTCCCAATAGGCGAAATTGGCTAGGATCGCGGCGTGACTTTCGGCGTCATATTGCCTGAAAATGTCGAGGGTCTGGTCGGAAAAGACTACGCCGAAGCCGAATGTATCACTCGCCTGATTGCGCTCGTAAACGTCAATTTGGCTTTCCGGCTGGGCTTTCTTCGCCAGGATGGAAAAATACAGGCCAGCGGGCCCGCCGCCGAGAATCGAAACCTTCATAAGTCGTATCCGCCAACGATTCCCAATCTGATAACGCGAGCCCGCTATATGCGCGATATATTTTAAGCTTGAAATATTTCCCGGATTAAGTCAAGCTGGCGCTAACGGATAACGGTAAGGGGGAAAGAATGCTGGCTGGAGTGGCGGACCTCCACGCGGTCGTGACAGGTGGCGGCCGCGGCATCGGCGCCGCGATAGCCGCAACGTTAAAAAAGCACGATGCCCGCGTAACTATCCTGGGCCGCGACATTACCGCGTTGTCCGCCGTCGTTGCGGCTGGAGCAGCGGACGCTTATTTCGCGGTCGACATCACCGACGAAGCCGTCCTTCAGGGGTGCTTGGCCAAAGTCATGGTCGATATCGGCCCGGTGGATATTCTGGTCAACAACGCGGGCGCCGCAGCTACGTCTCCCTTTCTTAAGTCCAGCAATGCGGACTTTCGCGCTATGCTGGAGGTCAATCTGCTCGGCGCCGTCACAGCGAGCCGTGCGCTGTTGCCGGGCATGATCGCGCGAAAATTCGGCCGGATTATCAACATCGCCTCGACTGCGGGACTCAAGGGCTACCCCTATGTAAGCGCATATGTCACCGCCAAACACGCACTAATGGGATTCACGCGCGCCCTGGCGTCAGAAACGGCTCAGAAGGGAATTACGGTCAACGCCGTCTGTCCCGGCTTCACCGATACGGACATGGTGGCGCGCAGCATCGATACAATCGTGCAAAAGACTGGCCGCACCCCGGAGGCCGCCCGCGCGGAGCTTACCCGCGGCAACCCGCAGGGGCGTCTCGTCACTCCATCAGAGGTTGCGGAAACGGTATATTTCCTTGCCCGCCGCGAGTCAGCTGCTGTTACGGGCGCCGCGCTTCCGGTTGCCGGAGGGGAGATATGAACCAGATAATTGCCCACCTGGATTCGGAGACGAAGGTCCTGGAATCGCCGCATGCCCACAAGGATGAGCTGCGTCTTTGGTTGCGCCTGTTCACTTGCACCACTTTGATCGAGACAGAAGTTCGCAGGCGGCTCGCGGAAAAGTTTAAAACCACCCTGCCCCGGTTTGACCTTTTCGCGCAACTGGAGCGCGCGCCATCGGGTATGACGCTTGGCGACTTGTCCAAACGCATGATGGTGTCCAACGGCAACGTGACCAATCTGGTGGAGCGCTTGGTAGAATCTGGGCACCTTGAACGTTTTGCTCTCCCCACAGATCGTCGCGTCCAAATCGTTAAACTCAGCCAAAAAGGCCGTAACAATTTCAGCCGTATGGCTAAGGCCCATGAGGAATGGATTGCCGAACTGTTTTCCGGGCTGTCCCCGGACGACATAAAGGATTTAACGCGAACCTTGGGTAAGCTCAAAGGCTCGATCCAAGCCAGCGTTTCGCCGGGAGACGAGAAGTGACGCCGGTGCAACCGACCAATACTTCTTCCCTGTCGGCTTGGCGCGCTCAGCACTTCAAGCTGGCTGTTGCGGAGGGCGTCGCATCGGTGACCCTGTCGCGCCCGGAAAAGAAGAACCCTCTGACCTTTGAAAGTTATGCCGAGCTGGGCGCGCTTTTCCGCGCGGCCGCGCATGACGATACGATCAAGGCGTTTGTGCTTTCGGGGGAAGGCGGCAATTTCTGTTCCGGCGGCGATGTTTTCGAGATCATTGGTCCGCTGCTGGACAAGGACGCGAAGGGCTTGCTCGCCTTCACCGAGATGACTGCCGAACTTGTTAAGGCGATGCGCGCCTGTCCGCAACCGATTATCGCGGCGATCGATGGCGTTTGCGCCGGCGCGGGCGCGATTCTGGCGATGGCGTCTGACCTGCGCATTGGCACCCCCGCCGCCAAGGTCGCATTCCTGTTTAACCGGGTGGGGCTGGCGGGCTGCGACATGGGCGCCTGTGCGATGCTACCTCGCATCGTGGGACTGGGCCGAGCATCGGAACTTTTATATCTGGGGCGAAGCATGAACGGCGATGAGGGCCTCAGCTGGGGGTTTTTCAACAGGCTAGCCGCCCCTAACGCGCTGGACGAAACCGCCACTGCCCTCGCCCGGGAAATCGCCACCGGGCCGACCTTCGCCAACGGCGTCACCAAACGGATGCTGGCGATGGAATGGGCCATGTCGCTGGAAACAGCTATCGACGCCGAGGCTATCGCCCAAGCATTGTGCATGAAAACCGCCGATTTTGGGCGTGCCTATCAGGCCTTCGCGGCCCACCAAAAACCCTTGTTCAAGGGCGATTGATGAACAATATCTCCCCCTCCAGCGAACCCGTGAGCGATGTGCGCGTTCGGCCGATCCCGGTAAGCGAATTGCCAGCCAAGGCTTTTTCCGGTCGCAGGATGATTTGCTTTTTCGATTGCGACCCGGCCGGCATCGTCTTCACGCCCCATTTTGTCACCATTTTGAATGGCGTGATTGAGGATCTTTTTCTCGGGGCGCTGGGCCTTAATTATCATGCCCTGATCCGTGATGATCGGATCGGGCTCGGCTATGCCCACATAAACTGTGATTTCTTCCTGCCGGCGCAAATGAGCGACCAGATGGTGTTTACGCCTTTGGTGAAACGGATCGGCCGCTCTTCCGTCGGTTTCTTAGTCCATGGCCATCGCGGTGCGGACGAGGTAGTACGCGGTAATTTCGTTATGGTTACGACATCTATCGAAACATACCGCCCAATTAGCCTCCCCAAACCCATACGAACGGCACTTGTTGCCTATGAGAAAATTTGCAGATGATTTCGCTGAAAACAGATCCCGTACCCGCCGCGCAGCCGCATCGGACCCTGCTCCCGGAGGGATGGCCAAAACCAAAGGGCTACGCCAATGGCATCGTCGCAAGGGGCACGGTGATATTTCTGGGCGGCCAGATCGGTTGGGATGCGAAGGGGGCGTTTCCAGAGGGCATGGTGGCACAGATTCGCCAGGCACTCGAAAATATCGCCCACCTTTTGTCTGAAGCTTGCACTGGACCGGAAACCCTTGTCCGCCTCACCTGGTTCGTGACGGATATGGACGCCTATACAAGCCAGTTAAAGCAAATCGGCGCCGCCTATCGCGACGTACTCGGCTACAATTACCCTACCATGTCCTTGGTACAAGTGACCCGACTTGTTGAAGACCAAGCTCTTGTGGAAATCGAGGCAACCGCAGTTATCCCAGAATAACCTACCGCGGCGTCAATCAGATGCCAGCAGCTGTCGAGCGATCACGATTTTCTGTACTTCGGATGCTCCTTCATAGATGCGCATGGCGCGAATCTCACGGTAAAGACCTTCCACGACGGAACCGAGGCGCACACCAGCCGCGCCCCAAATCTGTACGGCATCATCAATGATCTCTTGGGCAGCTTCGGTTGCAAACAGTTTCGCCATCGCGGCCTCTCGTGTAATACGCGCCGCTCCCCCACAGTCTTTCGCCCAGGCCGCGCGGTAGACCAGCAAAGCCGAAGCGTCAATCTTGAGCGCCATTTCAGCCAGCTTTACTTGGGTAAGTTGGAGATCAGAGAGCTTGCCACCAAACATCGGCCGGCCTAATGCCCGTGACTTCGCTTCGTCAAATGCCTTGCGGGCCAACCCCAACGCCGCCGCTCCGACACTAGGTCGAAAAATGTCCAGAGTTGATAGTGCCACGCGCATTCCTGCACCTCGTTCACCGATAACGGCTGATTCTGGGACGAAGCAGTTGTCGAACTGCAGTGTCGCCATAGGATGCGGCGCAACTATATTAATTCGCTCTACGACGCGTAGACCTGGCGTTTGTGCCGCAACTACAAAGGCCGAGTATTTGATCTCGTCTCGTGCAAAGACGACATATTGATCGGCGATACCGCCATTAGATATCCACGTCTTGGTGCCAGAGAGGCGATAGCCGCCCAGGACTTTCTCCGCCACCATCGCCATTGCGGCAACGTCAGAACCAGACTGCGCTTCTGACAACGCGAACCCGCACAAATGCTTGCCCGAGCGGACACGCGGCAGCCATTCGGCGCGTTGCGCCGGGTTCCCGAACAAGGTCACCGACGCAGAGCCCAGCCCCTGCAGGGCGAAAGCAAAGTCGGCTAGCGCAGCATACCGGCCCAGAATCTCGCGAATAAGGCAAATCGAACGCAGGTCGAAATTATTATCCTGTTCGGGAGCGGCATAAACAAGCCATCCCGCCTCGCCCATGGCCGCTACCAATCGCCGACAGGCTCCGTCGCTGTCGGCCTCATCGCCCAGCAAATCGTGGATATGCGCCGCGGACCAGGATTCGACATTTTCCGCCAGGTTGCGGTGGCGATCCTCGAAAAATGGCCAGTTCAGATAGGATTTGTCGCTCATTTTCTTGCCTCCGAGTACTGGCTCGAGATACCGGGCGCCAATTTAGATGTACCTCGGCCGCGCTAGCTCCCGTTCGGGCCATGCTTGACGGGGATTGCGCGACATCGAGATATTTTATATATAAAGTATCTAAATATTGAGCCTGTCAACTCGGGCAATTCACCCAAAATGGCGTTTCGTCGAGGCCGCAAAAGGAGCAGCTTCACCGAGAAGTTCATGTCTTCAACAATATGAGCCCCCAATGAAGCAACATCCTAATGAGAAAAAGGCCTCCGCGAGCATCGAAGAAGCAAGGTTCGACTGGGCCGATCCCTTTCTGCTGGAGAGCCAACTGACCGACGAGGAACGTATGGTTTTGGCCTCAGCGCAAGGCTATTGCCAGGATAAGCTGCTACCTCGGGTGCACGATGCGTTCCGTCATGAGAAATTCGACCGCGGTATCATGAACGAAATGGGCGAGATGGGGTTTCTGGGCCTCACGCTGCCGGAAGAATATGGCGGCGCCGGCATGAACTACACCTGCTACGGCCTGGTTGCTCGCGAGGTGGAGCGGGTGGATTCGGGCTATCGCTCCGCCATGAGCGTGCAGAACTCGCTGGTAATGCACCCGATCTACGCTTACGGCAGCGAGGAGCAGCGGCGCAAATATCTGCCCCAGCTGGCAACAGGCGAGCTTGTGGGCTGTTTTGGCTTGACTGAACCCGACCATGGCTCAGATCCCGGAAGCATGATCACCCGCGCCGTGAAAGAAGGTACGGGCTATCGCTTGAATGGCGCCAAAACATGGATCACCAATTCTCCGATCGCCGATCTTGCAGTGGTATGGGCCAAGCTGGACGGCGCGATTCGAGGCTTCATTGTCGAGCGCGATATACAGGGCT
>Ga0302320_10021056_pt1 | contig 12961 bp, 10 predicted proteins | sample Bog_T0_3_FD_202130 | JGI IMG/M metagenome (GOLD analysis project Ga0302320, IMG submission 202130) | Peat permafrost microbial communities from Stordalen Mire near Abisko, Sweden - Bog_T0_3 | ecosystem: Environmental > Terrestrial > Soil > Wetlands > Peat | place: Sweden: Abisko, Stordalen Mire...
GCTGATGATAGTTCGCCCAGCCCCGGATGACCGGATTGAGTGAATGAATCAGCTTTTCCTGACTGGCGGATTTGTTCGCCTTGATGATTCCACGGACTTTCTCCAAGAACACCTGTGTATTCTTTTTCGACGGCTTGATGAGCAGTTTTCCGTCGAACTTTCGGAGGTTTTGGCCGAGGAAATCGAACCCTTGTTCTATATGCGTGATGCAGGTCTTCTCTGGCGAGAGTTGCAAACCCCGCTCGTTTAAGAACTGCTCGACGAGGGGGCGGACTTCGTTTTCCAGCACGTCCTTGGTCGCGCCGGTGATGATGAAGTCATCCGCATATCTGACGAGGTTGATTTTGGGGTCAGTGGTTATCCCCGCAACCGTCTTCCGATGGAAGGTTTGGCTGAGGAGTTTTTCCAATCCGTCCAAAACCAAGTTTGCCAGCGTTGGCGAGATGATTCCGCCTTGCGGCGTCCCCGCCTCCGTAGGGAACAGAGTTCGTTTTTCAATGTAGCCGGCGCACAGCCATTTTTGGAGCACTGCCACATCCGTCGGGATGTGTTGGTGCATCCATTCGTGGCTGATGTTGTCGAAGCAACCTTTTATGTCACCCTCCAGCACCCATTGCGCCGAGTTGTCATTGTTCAGTGTTTTGAAGCACTGCTCAACGGCGTCGGCGGTGGAGCGTTTTGGTCGGAAGCCATAGGAGTTTCTATCCGCCGTGGTTTCCGCGATGGGTTCCAGTGCCAGCAAATGCAATGCTTGCATGGCACGGTCTTTCATCGTCGGAATGCCCAGCGGCCTCAATTTCCCATTGGCCTTCGGAATATAAACCCGCCTCAGTGGCTGCGGTTGATACCCGCGACGTTGCAGCGATTCGATGGCTTTGAGTTTGGTTGCCGGAGTGCCCCATAGCTTCCCGTCCACTCCGGCGGTTCTTTTACCTTGATTATCCGTCACTCGTTTCACGGCCAAAGCTTTTGCCGCGAACGAATGGGTCAGTAACCGTTGCAAAGCTTTCACTTTGCCCCAGCGACCTTCCCGTGTTGCCTTGACGATACGGGCTTGCAGCCTGCTGACTTTGCGTTCACAGTGAGTCCAGTCTAGCTGTTCCCATGTGTTCGTTTTGCCGGAGGGTGCACACATAGATTGCTCTATGTTCATTTGCGGTTTCCTCCTGCGAAGGTTCTGCCTGCTATCTCGTCACGAACGACCCGCTGGAAGTCTGCCCGTTTGCACGGTGGAATCATGTTCCAATTCCTATCCATTTCATTACAAAACGGCCTTCGCTTTTTCCAGCATCCTCTGCCCGCCATCCCGTCAGCGTTCCTTGCGGACGCGCCTGCCTTCCCAGGAAGGCGGAATGTCGGGTTTACCATGTTTTGCTCAAGTGACACGGATGATTAAGTCTCTGCCTCTACACCGGCAGTCCTGTATCCGTGTGCCCCAATCAAAGTGTGAGGCAACTGACTGCATACCTTTTGGTTGGAGCCTGTCAGCATCTTTGGCTCTTTGCGAATGACGATGCCTGCGGCAGTTTACTTATGTTAGACTTTTCACCCAGCCTGACCCTCAGACCGCATTGATGCTAGCAGTCTCGAAGGCTTCCTCGCGGCTGCCTTCGCGTCGTAAGAACGGAAGTATTGTTGTCTCGGCAGCTTCTGTCCCGACCGTTACCAGTCGCGCCAGTGCCGATAGGCTACTGCGGACGGAACCGCAGGTTTCTTTCCAAACAATCACTTGAACTATTCATTTCGCACCTTTAACCTTCGCCCAGCGCTTCTTTGCGGCGATGGCCATCTTTGCTCTTACCGCTGCACTCAACTTCCCTCTCTTTTTCGGTGCGATGTGAGCGGCAGGTTTGGTGGAAGAACCAAAAATCTGGCCAAGCTCCTCTTCAAGAGCTTGTATTTCCTTTTTGATGTCGACTGCCTGGCGCAATTGTTGAACTGATAGACTGGCAATGGATATTTTCATGGGGGCGGAATAAGCAGTTTTATCCGTAAAAGTCAACTAGCCTGATAGGGTTACACCCCATAGCAAATGATCGGCGCAGCCCATAGCTTGATTGAAATGCTGACCGCTAGAACTATTTAACGACGATCAGACACGAACAACAAAATTGAAAATTATGAATAATAAAAATATGCGGACACTGCTGGCTCTGATGGTCATGTGCATGATCGTCGTTTTGAATACTTCAGGACAAACTCTTAAACCGGGACGGCCTCCCATGTATCCCCCACAGCCAGGCCCGACGCAGCCCGTTGTGCCCGCCCAACCACCGACGCAGCTCGTGCCCACCCATCCCGGATCAACCGAAGCGCTTCACCAACAGTCCGTTCCTTTAAGCCAACATTAGCTCCAACCAGACCTTTTCCAACATGACAACATTATCCAAAACCATTTTGGCAACGTCCGTGACCGGGCTTGTGGCGGGAGCTGTCATTGATTACTCCGGATTCCGTGTCACCGCGGCGTGGGTGGTGGTGTTGCCGTTGGGCGCCATTTTTTACGGGATGTTTTTGATCTCGTTCATGATGGAAAAAGAAGTGGCGAAGTTCGACGAGGATGAAGCGAAAGAATTGCAATTGATTAAGGACGGCCATCCCGCTCCTAAGTGATTTTTCAGCCATGCAATGACATGCACTTTTCGACCTGTTGATACAGGCCCTGTATGCTGAGGCCAGTTGACATCAATGGAAGATGAACAATTGTACGAGTTGTTGGCTTCGATGGGCTTTACCGAAGAATCAGATCGCCAGCGTGAATTTAATGCAGCAGTGTCAAGAAGCCTCTGGAAAGGCGCATTGGAGTTATCACTTCTTCATCACGGGCATGTTCACCTTCAAATCACCGTGCCGTGTGGAATGATGCCGCCCTTGGGAATGATGACGATGCCGTCCCGGATGAAATAAAGTGAGTGGTCCGCATTCTCCGGTTTGCCGGCGGGCGAAATGGTCACGTTGTTCCCGATGCGCGCGTTCTTGTCTATGATGGCGTTCTCGATCTTGCAGTTGGCGCCGATGCCGATGCGCGGCTTGCCGTCGTGTTCGTGCCGTACCACCGATTCGTGCGATTCATAGAAGTCACTGCCGAGGATGACGACTCGGTTCAAGTCGGTGCCGGCCTCGACGATGGTGCGCAGCCCGACGATGCTGTGCGTGATGCGGGCATGGTTGATGATGCAGCCGTCGGATATGACGGCATGGTCAATCTGTGCGCCGTTGATCTTGGAGCCGGGCAGGAAACGCGGTCGGCTGAAGACGGGCGCGTTCATGTCGAAGAAATTGAAGCGCGGCAGCTCGGTGACGAGGTCGAGGTTCGCCTCGAAAAATGAGCGTATGGTTCCCACGTCCTCCCAGTAACCCTGGAAGACGTAGGAGTACACGCGGCGGGCGGGGATGGATTGCGGGATGATGTGCTTGCCGAAATCGGACAGGGAATTGTCGAGCAGTTCGCAGATGAGCTTGCGGTTGAAAACGTAAATGCCCATCGAGGCCAGGAACGATTCGCCGCCGTCCTTGATTTCGAATTTTGCCTGCATTGACGGGGACAGCCTGAGGGAGTCAATCACCACCGGGTCCTTGGGCTTCTCGACAAAGCGCGTGATGCGCAGGTCGTCGGCGATCTGCATGATACCGAGCGATTGCGCGGCGGCGCGGTTGACCGGGATGGTCGCGATGGTGATGTCAGCGCCAGTCTCGGTGTGCTGCGCGATGAGCGGCCGGAAATCCATCCGATACAACTGGTCGCCGCTCAGAATCACGAGGTATTCAAAGTCGTGGCTCAAAAAGTGGATGAGGTTTTTGCGGACGGCGTCGGCGGTGCCTTCATACCATGAGGTGTTGGTGGGCGTCTGTTGCGCCGCGAGGATTTCCACGAAGCCGGTGGTGAACTGGTCGAACTTATACGTCCGCGAAATGTGGCTGTGGAGCGAGGCGGAATTGAATTGCGTCAGGATATAGACGCGCCGGAAGCCGGAGTTGATGCAGTTGGAGATGGGGATGTCCACGAGCCGGTATTTGCCGGCGAGCGGGACGGCGGGCTTGGCGCGGTCCTTGGTGAGCGGGAAGAGCCGCTTGCCCTCGCCGCCGCCCATGATGACGCACAGGACGTTGCTGGTATTGAGCGATTGTCGTCCGGTTTGTGGCATAAAATGTTGGCAGATATCTCCCCTGATTATAACGCCGATGCCCGCACTTCGGCAAGCAACGGATTTGCGACAGGGAACAATTTTATGCGAAGGATGGGGCGGGCGGTCTTCTGCCCGCCGCGTGTAATATCGAGGTTGTGCCTCGATTCCGGCCATAAGCCGGACGCTGCACGGCGCGCACGATGAACCGCACAAACATCTCATCTATGTTGCCAATTGCCATTTCCTTTCGCTTTGTTGTATAAGCCATCCGTCCATGATTGAAATCAAGAATCTGACGAAGCGATTTTCCGGGCGCGGTGGCGGTATCGTGGCGGTGGACAATCTTTCGTTGAGCGTCGCGCCGGGGCAGATTTTTGGCTTCCTCGGCCCGAACGGCGCTGGCAAGACCACGACCATCCGGCTGCTCACCTGCCTGCTCCGTCCTACCAGCGGAACGGCCAGCATAAACGGGTTTGTCATCGGCCGGGACGATCAGTCCATCCGCGCCCGCGTCGGGCTGCTCACGGAAACGCCGGGGCTTTACGACACGATGAGCGCGGAGAATAACCTGACGCTCTTCGGACGGCTTTACGGGATGCGCAACGCGACCAAGCAGGTGCATCTCTTCCTGAAAATGCTTGAGCTTTGGGATCGGCGGCGCGACGCCGTAGGCACGTTCTCCAAGGGCATGAAACAGAAACTCGCCATCGCCCGCGCCGCGTTGCACAACCCGGACGTATTATTTCTGGACGAGCCGACGAGCGGCCTCGACCCCGACGTGGCCAAGCTCGTCCGCGATTTCATCCTCGAACTCAAATCCGATGGCCGCACGATTTTTCTCTGCACGCACAATCTCGACGAGGCTGACCGCCTGTGCGACAGGATCGGCATTTTTAAACACAGGCTCATCGTGGCAGACTCGGCCATGAACCTTCGCCGCCGGCTGTTCGGGCGCGAACAAATGTTCCGCCTGCGCCGGATTGAAACGGAATGGGTCACGTCGGTTTATAACCTGCCGTTTGTTAACCAGGCGCGCGCCGCTGGAAATCAATTGTATGTCCGCGTGGACGACCCGGAGGAACAGAATCCCCTCATCGTCCGCCAGTTGGTCGGGCTGGGCGCAGAAATCCAATACATCGGCGAAGTCAGCCATTCGCTGGAGGAGATTTATTTGCGAATCATCGAAGAAGCAGAGTCTGCCAACTGAACCCGCTTATGAATCCACAGCGAATCTTGACCATCATCCTCAAGGAATGGACACAGGCCTTCAGAACCTGGTCGGCGCGGCTCCTGGTTTTTTTATACCCGGTCGTTGTGACGCTTCTGGTGATCAGGCTTTTGGCCTACCTCCATTCGCGTATGGATCCTGAACGCATCCCGGCCATGCTGGATTATTACCTCGTGATTTTCATGGCGATGCCGCTGATCGGCACCGCGAAGGTTGCCGTGACGGGCATGATGGAAGACAAAGCCGCGCGCAGCCTGGAACCGTTGCTGGTGACGCCCCTGACCAGCGGCGAACTGCTGGCCGGAAAAATTTTGGCTGCGGTCACGCCGGCCACGCTGGTCTCGTGGGTTGCCTATGGGATTTTCACGACAGCCATGTCCCACGCCGACTTCACACAATCGCCCATTTTCGGCAGCTTCCATGGCATGGTCTGGCGGGTCGCCATATTTGTGATCGCACCGCTTCTGGCCGTTTTGGTCGCGGCCATCGCTTTCCTGATTTCCTCACGCACGAAGGACGCGCCCAACGCCATGAACAGTTGCAACGAAATTTCCGCCCTAATCACCCTGCTGATTTTTGTCGGCGTTGGCACCGCGGCATATCGGCATTATGCAATGCCCCCGGGTTTACTGATGGAAATCGCCGCCGGCGTGGTCTTGCTAAACGTGCTGACCTTCCTCCTTTGCGTGAAACTATTCCAGCGCGAAACCGTCCTTTTCAAATGGAAATAGGATTCACCGCACGATGAACGGGGCAAATTCCGCGTGGTGATGCGGCGGAATGCGCGCCTTGAACCGTGCGGTCTTGGCGTTGTAACGCCGCTCGATGACCTGCCCGACCTTGTGCAGCCGCGCTATGGCGGCGGATTGTTCGTGGGGAATCCGCAATTCCAGAAACTCGCGCGTTGGCCGGAGCTGCGTGCCGATTTCGGCGAGCAGGGCAGGGATGCCTTTGCCGGTCGTCGCGGAAATGGCGACGGCATGTGGAAATTTTTCCTGCAACCGGTTCAATGCGCCGTTGCCATCAAGCTGGTCCATTTTGTTGAAAATCATCAGTGTGGATTTTTCGTCCGCGCCAATTTCCTTGAGCACCGCATCCACCGCGGCGATTTGTTCCTCGGCCTGCGGATGGCTGACATCCACAACGTGCAGCAGCAAATCCGCCCGCACCACTTCCTCCAGCGTGGCTTTGAACGCCTCGACGAGCCCGTGCGGCAGCTTTTTGATGAAGCCCACCGTGTCAGTCAGCAGAACATTCTGATTGGTCGGCAATTTCAACCGCCGCGTTGTCGGGTCGAGCGTGGCGAACAAGATGTCCTTTGCCAGAACGTCCGAGCCGGTGAGCGCGTTGAGAAGCGTGGACTTGCCGGCGTTCGTGTAACCGACGATGGACGCGAGCGGCCAATTGCTTCGCTGGCGTCCGGCGCGCTGGGTCGCGCGTTGGCGGCGGACGGCGTCGAGGTCGCGCTCAATCTTGTCGATGCGTTCAGAAACTTTGCGCCGGTCGGCTTCGAGCTGGGATTCGCCTTCGCCGCCGCGCATGCCGATGCCGCCGGATTGCCGCGAGAGGTGGCCCCAGAACCGCGTCAGGCGCGGGAGCAGATGCTGGAGTTGCGCAAGTTCGATCTGCAACTTGCCCTCCCGCGTCCGGGCGCGCTGGGCGAAGATGTCGAGGATGAGCGATGTGCGGTCCAGGATTTTGCACTCGAAGATTTTTTCCAGGTTGCGACATTGCGCGGGCGAGAGGTCGTCGTCAAAAATCACCGTGTCCACATCGTTCGTCTTGCAGAATTTCGCGAACTCCTCCGCCTTGCCCTTGCCGATGAACGTGGCGGGCGACAGCGACTCCATTTTTTGGATTCCGGTGTCAACGACGTCGCCCCCAGCGGTCGTGGTCAGCTCGCCAAGTTCGGCGAGCGAATCGCTAAGGGCCGCGCGGTCATGGTTTTGGCGTTCGACGCCCACGAGGAAGACCCGTTCAGGCCGCGTGTTTCTGTTTTCAATGAGAGATTTCAACTTCTTGTGAACAGGCGGGCTGTCAAATCTGAAAATCCACGTTGGCTTTGTTTTTCCGGTCCGCCTTGTTCAGCACGCGCATGTCGAGGCCGTCGTAAATCACCAGCGAATGCGGCGCCACGCTGTCCATGATGAACACGTTGCCGCCAATCGTGCTGCCCTCGCCGATGACCGTCTCGCCGCCGAGAATCGTTGCGCCGGGATAAATTGTCACGCGATCCTCGATTGTCGGATGCCGCTTCTTGCCGCGCAGCAACTGGCCGGCGGCGGTGGACTTCGCGCCGAGCGTCACTCCGTGATACATCTTCACATGGTCGCCGATGATGGCCGTCTCGCCGACGACCGTCCCCGTGCAATGGTCCACGAAAAAGTGCGACCCGATTTGCGCGCCCGGATGAATTTCCATTCCAGAACGCGTATGCGCCCACTCGGTCATGATGCGTGGGATCAATGCCACATTTCTCAGGTAAAGCTCGTGCGCTAGCCGCTGCACCGCGATGGCCTCGACGAACGGATACGACACGATGATCTCCTCCTTGCTCGTCGCCGCCGGGTCGCCGTTGAAGGCAGCCTCCACGTCCGTCTGCAAAATCTCGCGGACGCGCGGCAGGCTTTCGAGAAATTCCAGCGTCAGGCTGTGCGCCGCCGCTGTGACCTTTTTTTTCGGCAAATCGGCAGGCGGACTGTATTCGAGACTTTTGCGGACTTCGTCCTCTAGCCTGCCCAGGATGGAATCCAGTAGCGCCGCCGTCTCCGCCTTGATTTCGGAGGAATGAACCGGCTGTTCGTCAAAGAAACCGGGGAACAGCAGCCGCAGCAAATCGCATGTGATGGCCGTGACGGCGCGCTTGGACGGCAGATTTTTGCCGTCCAGATGGTTGATGCCGCCGACGCGCGCATACGACGCGACCAGCTCATTCGTAAGTTTGGTGACCGTTTCCACAAGGAAGGATTTACCACAACCGCGCGATGGCAGAAAGTCTAATTAACTTTGTAGGAAACGACGTAAGGAGTCTCTTGCTCTTACCGTGGCTGGATTCGCGGTTCTGGAAGTTTGAGTCTCGTTACCTCGACTCCTACGAGGCGCTTTCAATCCGACTTGCCGAAGATGTTGCCGAGGAATTGCGGTTTGCGGGACATGTCCAGCAACGGCTCAAAGTGCGAATTATCGCCGTTTCCATAACTGTAAATTTGATCAAAATAACTCGGGCGTTCCAGCGGCCAATACCAGAGGCTGCCATCGGCGGCTAGGCCGATGATGGCACCATCTGCGCTCGCAACGGCAATCCAGTCCGAGTGTGTGCCGAGGCAGACGGGATTTACATCCAGAATTTCGTGTTCGTCGCGCACAGGATCCACGCCACGCGAGTAATCATGATGAAAATGCCACAGCCACAAGGTGCCGTCATTTTTTAGCGTGACAACTTTTTCGTTGCTGGCTGCGACAGCCAGCCAATTCGTGTCTTTGCCAAACTGCAAATCCACCGCCGTCCATTCGTAGTCATGGGATTGATTGTTAAATTCCTGGTTTGCCCAGATGCGAAAAGTGCCGTCGGCACTAATGCCCAACTGACATTCAAGGCCATTCCGGCTTCTCGTTGTGCTGAGCCATCTGCCATGTTCAAGAGCTGTTGCACGTCCCACGGAAAATCCCGGCTCGAGTTCAAGCGTTTGCTTTTGATTGCCATTCCAATTCCACTGAGTCCAGCGATCCATAGGTGTCCATACGCTGCCATCGGTTTTGCGGAGACAAGGCTCATAACCGAGCAGGAACACTTCCGCCCAGTTCGATTCCGTTCCCAGCCGATACGGTGTGAATGTCCGAAAGCCCGGCCATTGGAGTTTGTTGTCCCAGTTTGTCGCGCCCCAGCGCCACAAGGTTCCGTCATTTTTTACGAGCAGCATGGTCAAGCCACCCCAAGCAAGGCTGCTCCAATTGGTTTCACTGCCAAAACGCGCGAGGTTACCAGCCTTTGTCATCTTTACCCCACCGTTTGCCAGCCGTTCACGCCGCGCTGGACTTTCCGAAACCCACAAAGTTCCATCGGCCTTGATGCCCACATGTTCCAGCCAGCCCCCGCGAACCACACATACCCAATTTGAACCGTCAAGAAAATGACCGCCTGCCAACGGAGTCGCCCCGATGTTGCCCAGAAGCCATGCCAGCGGATTCGGCGGCCCGAAATTGAATGCGTAATTGTATGTATAATCATCCATCCAAATTCTTCCATCCGGCAGACGGACGGTTGAAGTGTTCCATTGTTCAAGCAGCGTCGGCGGATTTGAGAGCGTAAACCTTGCCGCGTCATGTGCCGGTTCAAGCGGCGTAAGCTTTTCCCATGCGCGATGGTAAATCGCCGTTGTCAGCGTGGCTGTCAGCGCCAGCGCCGCCGCGAGCGCGAAAAGATTCCGTCTGATCATTTTCCAGCCAACCACGACGTGTTTGTAATTCCAGAACGCCAGTCCGATGAGCGCTGGTGTCACAATCGGAACGCCAATGAAATAGGCCAACCATCCGCGCCAGAGCGGATCATTGATGAGTTTTTCCGGCAGGTATGCCCCGACGAGCACAAATCCTGTCACAAGAGTGCCCAGCACCGCCGGGCCGAGTGTTTGCAGAGTGTTTCGGGCAAACGTGGAGGCGTAAAATGAAATCGCGCCGATGACGGCAACCATTCCCGCCAGCGTGAGAAGAGGCAGGCAACGGTTGATTTGTTCGAGGCAATTCCATAAGAAAGCTTGCGCCGTGGACATCTGCCATTGCCAGCCATACGAGGCTCGGAAACCCGCATAATCTTTAACCACCTGGAGGTGAATGTCCGGCAGAATCCGCGTCCCTTCCAGCAGCAGCGGCATCAAGACGCCAAACAGGACGGACAGAAACAGGACGACTAAAAATTTCGCGGCGAACTGCGTGCGTCGTTTCGCAGGCAGACAAAGCTGGCCTTCCAAAGTCCCCATTTTTCGTTCCTCGGCCACGGCAGCAGCACCCACCAGCATCGGCATAATCAGCCACAAGCCCCAAAAAATCTGGATGATGAATTCCGTTGAGGAGTTTTTTTTGATGTGACCGAACTTTCCCTCGGCTAGGACGCCGAGATGCAGCAACGCCAGTGCACCCGCCAGCACGAATTGCGACTGGTGCAGTTGAAATTCCTTAACCAATTGCGCCGCGCGCGGACGCCAGGACCGTCGTGTGCCGGAGTTGGTTTTCATCCACGCCAGCCCGCGCATTTCTGGCATTACGATGGTGCCACCGGTCCAATGCGCATCTTGTGCCCGCAGAAAGAGCCAGCGCGCGTAGAAAAATCCTCCGAGACTGTAGATGCCGAGAGCGCTCACGACTATGCCCACAACAAGCTCGTTGGATTTGTCGATGAACACTCCGACGAGAATTGCCGCAATCGCACTTGGAATAATCAATGTGAACCAGAATGCCGCCGCCACCTGCCGCAGCAACAGCACCGTCCATAACGCGCCGGAGAAAACGACCAGCGCAAACATCACTACGCACGAAAACAAGTTGAACAGGTCGTTGAAATTGTCGGGGCTATTGGAGAAAAAAATGCGAAGGTAAAAAAACGGGCTGAACCACAAAACACCGAACACCAACATCGCGACCGTGAGCAGTGAGATTTTTGTCTGCCAGATTTTCAGCCGTGAAACCGGTTGCGCCAGCAGGTTGGAAAATGTCCCCGAACTGATTTCCGCACCGAAGGAATTCAACGCCATAAAAACGGCCATCATTGGGCAAGCGACCAGCGAAACAAAAAGCACAACCCAATTCCAATTGGATTCAAACCTGCCGTTAAAAATAAGCCAGCTGGTAAACGTCAGCGCCACGCCGATCAAAAAGCCCGGCAACAGCAGGCGGATTTCTTTTTTGACGAGCGGGTTCATGCCTTGATTCTTTTCAAGATATCGGAGACCACGAAAATTTCCTCCAGCGACAATGATTCACAGCGCAGTTCCTCCGGCGAATGCGCTTTCAATTTTTCCAGCAGTTGCTCGCTGTTGCCATTCGTCAGGATTTCCACTTCGCGTCCGCTTTGTTTCACGTTCAATGCGCCGGGCAATTCCAGTTGCGCGGGTGGTTGGGCGAACCGTGCGTGGATTTTGCGGAAACGGTCGCGCGCGGCGTCGGCTTCCATCGTCAGCAGATTGCGGCCCTGCTCGATGATGGTGAATTCGTCAATCAAACCCTCGAATTCGGAAATCAGATGTGTGGAGACGAACACCGTGCGCCGACCCGGATTGCCGGATTGATACGCGCCGATGACGGTCTCGATGAATTCGCGCCGGACAATTGGGTCGAGACCGCTGGTCGGCTCGTCCAGCACGAGCAGCTCCGGTTCGGGACAAATCGCGCCGATGAGCGCAAGCTGCGTGCGCTGGCCTTTCGAGAGGTGGCTGGACTTCTGTTTCGGGTCGAGTTGGAAGCGCTTGATCAAGTCGGCTTCGATGTCGCCGTTCCAATGTTTGCGGAATGAGGCGAGGTATTCCAACGTGTCGCGCACGGTCATCCACGGATAAAACGCGACCATGTCCGGCACGTAGGCGAGCCGTGATTTGACGGCGACTTCGTTCTTCTGCGGGTCGAGGCCGAACACGCGCGCCGTGCCTGAATCCGGCCGGAGCAAATTAAGCAGGCACTTGATGGTGGTGGTCTTGCCCGCGCCGTTGCGGCCAAAGAAGCCGTAACATTTGCCGGCGCGGACGGTCAGCGAGAGGCCATTGACGGCGTCCAGCTTGCCATAACGCCGCGAGAGGTTTTGGATTTCAATGATCGGCGTGTCAGTGCTCATGGGGATTTTGGGATAAGGGTCGTAGTTGAATTCCATGGAAGAAAACTGGAGACATCGAACATCGAACGCCGAACGCCCAACATCGAAGGGACCGCACCTACCGGCTTGCGTAGCATTGGATGTTCAAAGTTCGATGTTGGATGTTCGATGTTCATTCGACCCTTTCAGTCATTTGATTTTCTGGCGTCAATCTTGCGTTCGAAGCTATCAAGCCGTTCCTTGACGATGGCGAGAAACGCGTCGCGGTCCACCTGCAGGTGATGCGCGGCGACGACGGCCTCGTCAATTTCCTTGGTCAATATTTTCTGGCGCGCAGATTTGGTGAACGGCGAATTGCTTTCCTTGAGGAAACAGCCCTTGCCGGGAATCGTTTCGATGACACCTTGGCTTTCCAATTCGGCATAAGCCTTGGCGACAGTGTTGCGGTTCACGCGAAGCTCCTCGGCGAGCGGGCGGATGCCGGGGAGCGGCTCGCCGGTGCGCAGGCCGCCCGAGGCGGCGGCATAGCGGATCTGGTCCACCAATTGCAGATAGACCGGCTTGCCGGACTTGAAATCAATTTGCAGGAGCATATAAACTTACTGACATAGGACACTAGGACAGTTGGCGGCAGGTGTCAAGGGGAAATTGTTGGAAAGACGGAAGAGGGAGGGTGGAAGAGGGCAGACTGCTGACTACTGACTGGAAACCACTGACTACAGACCAGCTGACATTTTATTTTTCAGTTGCGGTTGAATGACTTTTGTCCTGGCGGTAAATCGGGTTCACAAAGGAGTCGGCCCGGAA
>Ga0302320_10021057_pt1 | contig 12961 bp, 13 predicted proteins | sample Bog_T0_3_FD_202130 | JGI IMG/M metagenome (GOLD analysis project Ga0302320, IMG submission 202130) | Peat permafrost microbial communities from Stordalen Mire near Abisko, Sweden - Bog_T0_3 | ecosystem: Environmental > Terrestrial > Soil > Wetlands > Peat | place: Sweden: Abisko, Stordalen Mire...
GCGCAAGACAGCCGCAACGCGCAAAAGGGCATCGACGAGCGAGCGCGCAATACCTATTTTGAGTCGGCGTTCTCTGACTCGCTGGCGGTTTACATGCTCTCGCTGGCGGTGGACTTTGACTACCACGACCTGCGCGAGCGCGAGTATCCGCTGCTGGCTGCCCCGGCGCTTGCCGAGCGGTTGCGCCATGTGGCCAGCCTGTTCCCCGCCAACCAGGGCTACGAGTTCCAGATCCTTTACAGGCGCAAGGGGTAAAGAGGCGCTACCAGCAACTCGCGGATTTCCGGAAGCTTTCCAGCAACAGAATCGCCTCCCAGCGAAGAGCCGGCAGGCGCTCTGTTTTCAAGGCGAGGCTGCTGTTGCCGCAGCGGGGCCGCTTAGACGCCGATCTGGGCGAACATCTCGGCGACGGCGGTGCGCCAGCGCTGCAGCTCTGTGCGGTCGCCCAGCTTGAACTGCTGCGAGGCTTCAGCCAGCGTGGTGCGCTTGCCGTAAAGCTCGTCGGTCACCCGGTCAGCCAGGTCGGGCAGGAAAAGGCTCTTGCCGCCCAGCGACGTCACCGTTTCGCGGATGGTGCTGTCGTGGTAGAGCTCGAACTTCTTTTCCTCGCCGAAGTAGCCATTGCAGACCACGTGGACGATGCCGCCGGGGACGTGGTCCATGTAGTCCTTGAGCAGCTCGAGGCTGTCGCGCTGGCGGTTGATCACCCACAGGGTAATCAGTGGGCGGGCCAGTTCGCGCAGGGAGTCCAGCAGAACAGGGACATGCTTGCCGACCGCTACATTGCTTTGCGCCGGGGTGTTGACGACGACCGTCTTGAAGGGGGTGGCGTCGCAGAGGTTGACCAGGCGGATCCAGCCTTCGACGTCGTCGAGGTCAAGGACTTCGCCCTCGGCGAGGCGGCCGTAGCAGCGCCAGACGTCGGGGTTGTTGGTGTCGGCGTCAATGAGCTTCAGATACTTGTGATTTATCGAAAAGTAGTCCAGCAAGGCCATCGTGGTGAGGGATTTTCCGACGCCGCCTTTGCTGCCGCTTACGATGATGATGGGTTGATTCATGCCAGAATCCTAGCAAATGGAACCCCGGATTGGAATTCATTTTGCTAAGAGGCACATAGATTTACGGGGAGGCCCTCCAACTGCCGCATGAACGCTACCCGCGAATGGGAGGCTGTTCTTCCTGAGCTGGAGCCCGGATTCAATGCGCCGGTCGCAGCGCGGCGCCCAGAGGCTACCCGGCCGCGCCCTCTCAAATCCCTGTTTGCGTGACCAGTTCTAGGAAACCGGGGCGGCGTAGGCGATGCGGCCTTCGCTGATTGTCCAGCGGACACGGCCCTGCATGGTCCATCCATCGAAGGGCGTATTGCGGGATTTGGAGCGGGTCTCGCGGGCGTTGTAGGTCCACTCGGCCTTGGGGTCGAAGACCACCACGTCGGCAAAACTGCCTGCGATGAGGGTTCCCCGGCCTTTGAGGCCGAGCAGGGCCGCCGGCTGGGCGCTGAGCAGGCTGAGGACGCGCCCCATGGGCATGCGCCACTCCTTGTGGAGCCAACGCAGGCTCAGGCCCAGGGCGGTCTCGAGGCCGGTGATGCCGTTGGGGGCGTTCTCGAACTCGACTTCCTTTTCATGCACGGCGTGGGGCGCGTGGTCCGTGGCGATGGCGTCCACCACGCCGTCGAGGATGGCCTCGATCATGGCGTCGCGATCCGCAGCGGAACGCAGCGGCGGGCACATCTTGGCATTGGTGTTGTAGAGCCCCACGTGCTCCTCCGTGAGCAGGAAGTGGTGGGGAGCCACCTCGCAGGTGACGCGGAGGCCGCTGCGGCGGGCCTGCCGGACGGCAGCCAGGGCTGCGGCGGTGGAGGTGTGGGCGACATGGAGGTGGGCGCGGGCATCGCGCAGCTCGGTGACCAGGCGGATGTCGCGCTCAACGATGCTGGACTCGGCCTCGGGGGCCATGCCGCGCAGGCCGAGCTTGAACGAGGTTGGTCCCAGGTTCATGCTGGCCACTGCGCCGTTGGCGTGGGTCATGCGGGTATCTTCAGCGTGCTGGATGACGCTGAGGCCTATGCGGGCGGCGGCAGCCAGAGTCTCGCGCATGACGGCGTCCTTGAGGATGGGCAGACCATCGTCCGACACGGCGACGGCGCCGGCGGACTTGAGGGCGGCGTAGTCGTTGATGGTTTCGCCCTTTGACCCGCGGGTGGCTGCAGCGATGGGGAAGACGCGGATGGCGGCGTTGCGCTCGGGGGCCAGCATCCAGCGGGTGATCTCCGGCGAGTCGTTCACCGGCCTGGTGTTGGGCATGGCGGCGACGGCGGTAAATCCGCCGGCTGCTGCGGCGGCGGTGCCGCTGGCGATGGTCTCCTTGTAACCCTGGCCGGGCTCGCGCAGGTGGACGTGCATGTCCACCAGGCCGGGCGCGACCACGAGGCCGGTGGCGTCCAGCACTTCAGCGCCGTTGGCTGTCTTCAGCTTGCCGGGAGCGGCGATTTCGGCCACGCGGCCGTCTTTGAGCAGGATGTCCTTGAGGCCGTCGATGCCTGCGGCCGGGTCAATGAGTTGCCCGCCGCGAATGATCAGAGCCGTCATGCGCGGCCTCCTTGCTGGGCTGCGGTGAGCGCGCGTTCGACCACCGCCATGCGGATGGCGACGCCGTGGTGGACCTGTTCGAGGATGGCGGACTGCGGGCCGTCGGCCACGCCGGCGGTGATTTCAAGGCCGCGGATGATAGGGCCTGGATGCATGACCACCGCGGTGGGCGCGAGCAAGGCCAGGCGCGGGCCGGTGAGCTGGTAGGCGGCCTTGTACTCCTCCAGGTCGAGTTGCTGGCCGGCCAGGCGCTCGGCCTGGATGCGGAGCATCATGACCACCTGGGACTGACGGAGGGCGGCTTCAAAGTCACGCTCGATGGCGATGCCGGGGCCTGCATCGGCGGCCAGGTCGGGCAGCAGCTCTTTGGGGCCGCAGAGGACGACGTGGGCGCCAAGGCGGGGCAGCAAAAGCATGTTGCTGCGGGCTACGCGGCTGTGCAAGATGTCTCCAGTGATGGCGACCGTGACGCCGGAGAGGGTCTCTGCGTTGACGGCTTCCACGCCGGGCCGCAGGTGGGCCAGGATGGTGCGCAGGTCGAGCAGGGCCTGGGTGGGATGCTCGTGCATGCCGTCGCCCGCGTTGAGGACCGGCAGGCGGGTCTCGGCTTCCAGCAGCCAGGCGGCCCCGGAGGAGTTGTGGCGGAGAATGATGGCCTCTGCCCCGAGGGCACGGAGTGTCAGTCCGGTGTCTTTAAGGGTCTCGCCCTTCTCAATACTCGAAGACAGGCTGGAGACCAGCGTGGTGTCTGCGCCCAGGCCCTTGGCGGCCAGCTCAAAGCTGGTGCGGGTGCGGGTGGAGGACTCGTAGAAGAGGAGAGCCACGCGGCGCTTGAGCAGGATACGGTCGCGGACCAGCGGGTCCATGGTCTCAAGAGCGGTGGCGCGCGCCAGCAGGTGGCTGATGCCGTCCAGGTCCAGGTCAAGAACGGAGAGCAGCGAGCCTGGATTGTAAGGGAACGGAGAAGCGGGCACGGGCGGCGTGGTGAGCTGGCGTCGGACGGCGGTTGGTGCGAGGTTCATACGGGTCCACACCGGAGAACTGGCTCCGGTCCGGTTCTGGAGGTTTGGCTGGGGCCAGTTGGCCCCTGAATCCGGCACGCGGGGGTGCGCGCCGGCCTGGAAGCGAGAATCCTAATCTACACGCTCGACCAACTGCACCTGCTCGTCGTTATCGACTTCGCGGAACTTGACTTCGATGATCTCGCGGCTGCTGGTGGGGACATGCTTGCCTACATAAGTGGCCTCGACGGGCAGCTCGCGATGGCCGCGGTCAATGAGCACGGCGAGCTGGACACGGCGCGGGCGGCCATGGTCAAAGAGCGCATCGAGGGCCGCGCGCACCGTGCGGCCGGTGTAGAGCACGTCGTCGCAGAGCACCACGTCGCGGCCTTCGATCTCGATGCCGATGGCGCCGGGGGTCACCACCGGGCGCACGTCCACGGTGGCCAGATCGTCGCGGTAGAACTGGATGTCAAGCACGCCGGTATCGACGGGGCGCCTTTCAATCGCGGAGATCAGCTTGCCCAGCCGTTCGGCCAGCGGAATGCCGCGGCGCTTGATGCCGACCAGGACCAGGTCATCGCTGCCGTTGCTCTTCTCGACAATCTCGTGGGCCAGGCGCACCAGGGTACGCTCGATCTCCGAGGCCGACATCAGCCTGCCTTTGAGGCGCAAGGACGGTGTGTTCATGGCTTCGCTCATATGTATTCTCTCGACGGATGATACGAGGGGTTGCCGGTCTGGGGCAAGTTGTGGAGAATTGAGGCGAAATGCGGGGGTACAAGTTAAGCGGGTCGGGGGCTGGGGCGCCCCAGTTCCCGGCCAGTCGGGACTAGACTTCGGGGCGGCGGGTGCGGGCCAGCATGCGAGCGCCCAGGGCGCCGCCGCCAGCGGCGAAGAAGAGCAGGAAGATGGCATTGGTGGCGAAGCCAAAGGCCTCAATACCAGCGTGGCCCCAGGGCGACAGCATGAAGTTCTGGACCTGATCGCGGGCTGCCTGGGCCTGGGCTGCGTCCGCGGGGCCTACGCCCGCCATCCACTGCTGGGTCATTTGCTGGCTCAGCTCGACGCGCGTCTTCCACTCTGCGTCAATCTGGCTGGAGTGGTGGAGGGCGAAGCGCTCCACGGCCAGGGCGCTGCCGCTGATGGCAAACGCCAGCCAGCCGGCGAGCAACCCGGTCACCAAGCCGATGCGCGCGCCGGCGCCGATGGTGATCCATGCGGGCCGGCGGCTGCGGGTGTAGAGCACCACCGCCCAGGCCGCCGCAGCAGCCATCCAGAACAGTCCCATGAAGCCCAGGGGCGAGACGCCGCTGGAGAGAAGCCCCGCAGGAACCGCCAGCATCAGGGCCACGCGCAAGGCGGGCTTCCACTCCACGACGCTTGCATCCTGCGATGCCTCAGCCTGCCGCTCGGGCACTGGCTGGCCACCGGCGTCTTCCGCCGCATACACCAACTGCGGCAGGCCGCAGACGGGGCAGTAGCAGTTTTCGGCCAGCACGGCCTGGTGGCAGCGATTGCAGGTAATCTCCATACACTTTAGAGCCTATAGCATTCCGCCGCGCTGTGTGCGGGGAGCGCACTCCCGCGCTTCAATGGGATTTTCGCGAGGGAGCCGAGGCAGCCAGTCGATAGACGGAATAAAAGAAGACAAAAGAGCGCTCGCCGCAATTGCGGCAGCGAACAGGTAACTGCAGGAGGAGCAATCGGAGGCAGTCGATCAGCCTGAAGTGCGACGGACGAACCTGAGTTGACCTGCATCTCTGGCAACGCGCAAGCATGATGAACTCCATTCTTCGAATGGAAGAGGGGGACTCTGCCGGGGAAGCAGATTGTTTTCAAGGATAAACCATGGCCACACGTTTTCGCCAGATGAATGCGCCGCGCGCCTCTGCAGCGCCCGCTCTCTTGAGGCCGCGAGCGGAACGCCGGCGGCCGAGCTTTCGAGCGAAGATGCGGCAAAGGGACTGTGGGGAGCCGCGGCCGGCAGGATGCTCCTGCTTCCTTTGTTCGGCGCAAGACCCGGACCATGCAAGGACGAAGAACCAGGTGGAGTTTGCCCCGGCAATCGGAGATGGCCAGCCGACCAGCCGTATCGTTCCATCTTGAAGCATGGGACGCTTCAGTAACCCTGGGATCGTACGACCGGCCTAATAGCCGTCGCCCTCCCGGAACCGGGTCTTATACGCATGCCGCACCTTGAGGTATCTCAATACTGAAACGAAGTATCTCTCCCGGCACTGGCGGCAGCGAACGGGAAACATCAGGAGAAGCAGATGAGTTAAGTCCGCTTCTCGAAACATTGACGTACGAACGTCTGACGATCCGCAGGATGGGCAAGTAGAAGGCATGGACGACTCCGGTTCCTGACTATAACAAACAGTAATTCGAGTGATGAAGGAGTTTGCGTTCCTTGACTATGCACTAACTTTACACCGAATTCGGCAAGAGTCTCAAGTCAATTCATTGTGAAGGCATGTTTGCAATCCATAGCATGGCTCGGGAACATGTTACAAGTTAGACAATTGTCACGGCAGGAGAGGCCGGTTCTTGAATGAAATCAGGAATTTGGCGCTCGCTCCGCTGGCGTGGCCAGTCCGCGCCGGCGCGGCCTGTGCTGGTTTCGCCCGTGCATGGGCCGGAGAAGCGGGTGGGGTGTGTTCCATTGGATCCGGAGCCGGTATCTTGAGTTTGAAGCTCCTTGGGGAGCGGGGGGTAACACCGGAAAACTCTATGCGGGCGGGCTGAGCCTGGCGGCCACTATCGCTTCAGCGGTGTCGACCACCTGCTGGAGGGTCATGTTGGTTGAATCGAGCAGGACAGCGTCGGCGGCAGGCTTGAGGGGAGATTCGGCGCGGTTGCGGTCGCGCTCGTCGCGGGCGCGCAGGTCGCGAATCACCTCTTCCGGCTGAACGGAGGGCTGGGGACCGAGCTGGTCAAACCGGCGCAGGCCGCGCACCTCGGGCGCTGCGTCGAGGAAGATCTTGACCTCGGCATGGGGAAAGACCACGGTGCCGATGTCGCGGCCTTCCATGACCACCCCACCCTCGGCGGCGACACTCTGCTGGAGGCGGACCATCCAGGCGCGAATGGCGGGGAAGACGCTGACGCGGGAGGCGGCCTCGGTCACCGTCTGATTGCGGAGCAGGCCGGTGACGTCTTCGTCATCGAGCAGGACGCGGTTGTGCTCGTCGCCGGGTTCGAGGCGGATGGTGGTTTCATGGGCCAGAGTTTCGAGGCCCTTGCTCTCGTCCAGCGGGAGGCCGGCGCGGAGGGCCTTCAGGGCGAAGGCCCGATACATGGCGCCGGTTTCAAGGTTGAGCAGCCCAAAGTGGCGGGCCAGGTGGCGGGCGATGGTGCTTTTGCCCGCCCCGGCCGGACCGTCAATGGCGACAATGATGTTCTTGCGGGGCTCGGATGAGCCCGAGGCGCTTTCTTCCGGGCTCATCCGCGCTTCTTTGTTCCCTGCTTGGGCCGGGCGGTAAAGCCAAACCGCTTGCTGTTGCCCGCCTTGGCGCCGGCGGAGAGGGCCGGCTTGCGGCTGGCGCTGCTGCGTGCCGCCGGAACAGCCTCTTTCCGGGGCGCGGAGCTGGAGCGTGGGCTGCTTCCGTTGCGTGCGGCTACGCCGGGCTTGCCCGCGGGCTTGGCGCCGTTGGTGTGGCCGTTGCGCTTGCCCCATGCGGGGGCGGCGGGCTTTGCGGTCCGCGCACCGGATGCGCCGTTGGCTGGGCGGGTGGTGCGGGCGCTTTCCTTGGGCCGGGTGCCGTTGGAGGGAGCCGCGGAGCTATGCGCGCCATTGCGCTTGCCGTTGGCGCCGGTTGGGGCGCCTGCGGTCCAGCGTGCGCCGGCTGCAGGCCTGGAGGTTGGCCGGGCCGCGGGTCTGGAAGCGGGTCTCGCTCCGCTGGCGGAGCGCGTTCCTGCGGGACGGGTGTCAGCGGTCGCGCGCCTCACCGGGCGGCTGCTTGCGGACGTCGTTGCCGGCTTGCGATCGCGGGAGTGGGTGGCCGGGCGGCTGAAATGGGGCCGGGCGGCCGCCGGCTTTGAGGTTGCGGCGGGCTTGCGTGCCGCGGCTGTCCGCGGAATGTGGGTCTCAATGGGCTTGCGCGGGGCAGGCGGAGCGGAGGCTGCAGGCGTGTGCGCCAAGGGCTCCGGCATGTCTTCTTCATGCTCCTGCATGCGCGAAAAGTAGGAGGAAGCCGAAAACGACGAGCTGGAGTAGATAGTTGGAGCGACGCTGAACTCGGGCAGCGTGCCGGCTACGTAGAAGTGGGGCGCGTGGCCCAGCGAGATGGTATGCACCTGGCGGGTGGCTACCAGGCCGCGAAGGACTTCGCGCACTTTGCTGCGCGCCGTCAGCGGCGAGAGGAAGAGCTCAACCTCTTCCATGCTGGCGGCGATGACCGCCTGCAGATAGATGGAGGCCAGGACAGAGATGGCCGTGACCTGCGAGGTGGATGCGCCTTCGGCAATGGCCTTTTGGAAGCGCTGGCGCAGCAGTTGCCACTTGGCGGCCTCGCCGGGGGCTGCAACGACAGGAATGATGCGGAGTTGCTGCCAAAGTTCGGTGATGGCGCGCAGGACGGCGGTCTCGGTGACTTCGCGGCCCAGTGCGTGCTTCAGCGTAGCAATGGTAGCGTCACCGGCCTCCAGTTGCTTGTAGGCCTGGACGGCCAGTTGCGAAACCTGGCGGGAGCCGGTGAGTTGCGGATTGCGGCGCCAGTCGCGGTCGCCACGGAGGGCATAGACGTAAGGCAGAACCCAGGCAGCTACGACAAAGTCGGGCTGCTCGCCCACCTGGCCCAGCAGATTCAGCCGGACCGCCACGCCATCCAGTTCGAGGCGCACCAGCAGCTCTTCAGCCAGCGCGATATGAGCCTGTTCGGGGGTCGCGTCGCGTTTTCCGGCGACTGCCTCAACAAAGGACGGTGCGATGGAGGAGGAATACTGGCGCCGGGGGAGAAAAAGACAAAAGCCGGTCTCTTCAATCCACGTCCGGGCGTCCTCCAGTGTGAGTGTCCCGTGTCCGTTCTGGCGCATCCTTTCGGAGCGCGATGCTTCCAATTGCTCTGCTGTCAAAGAAAAACCTCACTTCCAGGCTGGCGTTGCCGCTAAACCACAGATATTGCGTCCTGTTTGGCCTGTTCAAAAGGTCTCTGCCCCACTGGGGGGCTCGACTCAAGTACTACGCCTATGGGATGCATTGTCCCTGGTTCTGCTTAGGTCGCCGGGCTACCCTCTCCCCTGAGGGGAAGGATGCCACCTTCCGATCGTGCTAAATCCGGTGGAAGGCCCGCTGGATCTCCTTCCAAGAATACAGCAAAGCGATTGGACGTCCATGCGGGCAACTCGTTGGGTGACTGGTTTTTGCCAGTTCCAACAGTAACCACTCCATTCGAATCGGGTCAAGAGCGGTATTGATCTTGATGGCGGAATGGCAGGCGATGGAGGCGGCTATTCGCGTACGAAGCGCCGTAAGATCCTCATTCTGCGTCGGTTCCTGCGAATCGGCGCTGGATTGCTCAATCACCTCGGCCAGCATGCGCTCCAGGGCCGCTCCTTCCAGGCCCACCGGGGCTGCCTTGACCGCAAGCGTTTGAGGGCCAAAGGGTTCCACCTCAAATCCGTTGCGCTCCAGCTCCTCGGCGATGCGCGCGAAGACCACCATTTGGGATGCCTTAAGTTCCACCAGAAGGGGCATCAGTAACCTTTGGCGTTGCACCTTCTCAACCTGGCGGTCGCGCAAAATTTTCTCGAAAAGCACGCGCTCGTGTGCCACATGTTGGTCAATAATCCACAATCCGTCGTCCCCCGTGGCCAAGATGAACGAGTCCCGGAGCTGGCCGAGGGGCCGGAGCGAGCCCAATTCGTTCAAATTCGTGGCGGAGCGCTCGGCCTCGACCTGCGCGGCCGCCCGAGCGGCGTCCCGTGCCGCGTCCTGATCGATGGCGCCTGCGCCGGGGGAGCAGCCGTCGAAGGCGGCATCACCGGCGGGACCGAAGAGAGCGCGGGCGGCGTCTCCCCAGGCCTGCTGGTCCAGCCAGCCGCCCTGGTTCATTGAAACGGGATCGAAAGGCAGGCGGACGGGAATGGGAGGCGGAGTGTTGGGATGGAGCTCGAAGCTTTCCGCGTCGGCGATGGCGGACCGAAAGGCGTCGGGGTCGGAGTCGGGCGGCATCGAGTGCGCTTCGGGCAAACCGGGCAAGGGCGAGGCGCCAACCGGCATGAGCGAGGGACTGGCGGAGGGGGCGGAGTCCAAAGCGGCCAGGAAACCGGCAGCCGGACGGGCCTGGATGAGGGCGGTGCGCAGGCTGTCGCGCACAAAGTCGTGGACCAGCGACTGCTGGCGGAAGCGGACTTCCGTCTTGGCGGGATGAACGTTGACATCCACCTCTTCCGGAGGCATCTCAAGGAACAGCAGCACCACCGGGAAGCTGGTCGGCGGAATCACGTTGCGATAAGCCTCCGTGATGGCGTGCATCAGCAGCCGGTCGCGAATGAGGCGCTTGTTGACGAAGATGTAGATGGAGTTGCGATTGAGCTTCTGCAGCTCCGGCTTGCTGTAAAAGCCGCTGAGGCGCAGGTGGCCGGGATCGCGCGCGGGCTGGTCGGGGTCCTGCTTCCACGGGGGCGCTTCCGGCAGCCCGCCGTGGGCCAGAGGGGCCTCTGCCGCGACGGGCAGCAACTGGGCCAGGGTGTCTTTGCCGAATATCTGGTAGATGCGCTCGGCCGTCCGCGCCACCGGCGGCGCGGAAACAATCGTGTGCGTGGCCGAAAGCAGCTCGAAGTGCTTCTCCGGGTGGGCCAGCGCGTAGTGGGTCACCAGAGCGGTGACGTGCGCCAGCTCGGTGGCCTCGGCGCGGAGAAACTTGCGGCGGGCGGGGGTATTGAAGAAGAGGTCGGCCACGGCGATGGTGGTTCCGCGGGGCAAGGCCGCGTCCTCAACGTGGAGAATCTTCCCTCCGGCGATCTCCAGGCTGGTTCCCGCAGCTTCCGCGCCCGTCGCGGTTTCCAGCGTCACCCGCGCCACCGACGCGATGGAGGGCAGCGCCTCTCCCCTGAACCCAAGAGTCGCGATGGAGAGCAGGTCGTCCGCCGTCCGCAGCTTCGAGGTTGCGTGACGCTCAAATGCCAGCAGCGCGTCGTCGCGGTTCATGCCGTGGCCGTCGTCGGCAATGCGGATAAGCTTGCGGCCGCCGGCTTCCACTTCAACGCGGATGCGGGTGGCGCCGGCGTCCAGGGCGTTCTCCAGCAGCTCCTTCACCACGGAAGCCGGCCGGTCCACCACCTCGCCGGCGGCGATCTGGTTGGCAACCTGGTCAGGAAGTACGCGGATGCGGCCCATAAGCTCTTAGGGTAACGCAAAGGCAGGGAACAGGGATCAGGGATCAGGGAACAGGAGAGTCCGTAACCGATTAGAGAATGAGTGAATATGAGTATGCAAATCGCTATTGCACTCATTCAATACTCATGCAATACTCGATCAGATTCGAAGCAATTCCTTCAAGTGACAATCGGATCAAGGAGGAAAAGGGGATGATCTGTCAATTCTATTGCGTTTCGAGATGGGGACGTTCTCGAAACCTAGGAGCAATATGTACGCATATGGCGCGACGAGAGCAACAGCCTTTTCTGAAGTCTCCATCGAAGAAGTTGATCCAGTAGGTTTCCCAGAGCTCGAACAAATTGACAACCAAGTAGCTCTGATCGAGAGCTTTAAGCAACCGTTCCCCATGCAGGAACGCGGCAGCCCCGTCAAGGACGGAGAGATGGATTCATATGGCTAAGACAAGGCTACAATTCGATTTCACAGATGAAGCATTGGGCGAGTTGGATGACCTGAAGAGCGCGACGGGCGCAAGCAACCGCGCCGAAGTCATTCGGCAGTCGCTCCGCCTTCTGCAATGGACGATTGAACAGACAAAGGACCAGAACGCCACCGTTCTGGTTGAGAAGAACGGACGCCAGCGTGAGGTGATCTTCCCCTTCCTGACCGCCGGGAAGGTGCTGGCAGACTCCAAATGAACGAGCCACCGGAAGTTGGTGATCGAGCCGAAATCGAAGAGGTAGAAAGCCCGAGGCATCTGCCTGGCGGCCCAACCTTCTCTGCGGAGGAGTACCACGCCAAAGCGACCAAGCAACTGGCGTTGCTCCTCTTCTGGGCTCTGTTCCTCATGTTCGCCACGCATTTTGTGTCGGTCATGTGCCTCGCTCATAACCGGCCAAACTCCGTTGAAGAGGTGACGAGAGTCTTCAGCACTTGGGTTCCGGTCATCGCTGGGCTTTTTGGTGCAGCAGCAACCTTCTATTTCACTCAAGGGCGCAAATAGCCCATCGTGGACTTGTTAGAGACCTGGTTGAAAACCGGGCACAAATGCAAAATGCCGCCCGAGGGCGGCATTTTGTGTGAGCTGAAGGGGGCCGGGCTTAGATGCCCACGCCAAACTCGCTCGCCTGATACTCGGCGGCGTTGGAGTAGAAGTCATAGGGCGTGCGGCGCTTGAACTTGTAGCGGCTGCGCAGCTCGCGGCCCACAAAGATGCCGACCGCGGCGACGGCCACGCCAACCGAGAACCAGGTGATCACGCTCAGCGTGTTGCTGTCTTTTTTCTCTTCTTGAGTGATCTCTTCGCTGGCGGTCACGGTCTCAAGCTCTGCGGACATGGGCCTACACTCTCCTCTACACGACTATGATACCGCAGTCTTGCCGGAAGTTGCCTCGCGTGCGGGCGTCGCGTTTACAACTTTTGTTTACCTTGTAGAGTCAATCCGGAAGAGCCACTCGGCTTTGTCCAGTTCGGGAAGAAAGCTGGCGCGAATGGAGTTGGCGGCCAGTTGGCGCAGTTCCTTGCGAGTAAATCGCTGCACTGTGTGGGCCAGCAGGTACTCGTTGGCCAGATCGGAGCCGAAGAATGCCGGATCGTCGGAGTTGATCGTCACCAACAACCCCTCGTCAAAATATTTCCTCAGCGGATGCTCGGCAAAGGAGGCACAGACGCCGGTGCGGACGTTCGAGGTCGGATTCAGCTCGAGGGGGATGCGGCGGTCTTTGAGTTCCTGGAGCAGGTAGAAGTCGCGGGCGGCGGAGACGGCGTGGCCAATGCGCTCCGAGCCGATGGCCAGGGCTTCGCGGATGGCCTCCGGCCCGGTGGTTTCTCCGGCGTGGTTGGTCAGCCGTAAACCTGCCCGCGCTGCTTCCGTGTAAAGGGCATGGAATGCTTCTGAGCCGGTGCGGCGTTCGTCGCCGCCGAGGCCGATGCCGATGATGGAGGGGTAAGCCGGCCGCATCTGGATGGCTTTGAGGAAGACGCGCTCGGCTTCTTCAAGGCTAAAGTGGCGGACGGCATCGAAGATCCAGTAGAGCGAGAGGCC
>Ga0302320_10021058_pt1 | contig 12961 bp, 11 predicted proteins | sample Bog_T0_3_FD_202130 | JGI IMG/M metagenome (GOLD analysis project Ga0302320, IMG submission 202130) | Peat permafrost microbial communities from Stordalen Mire near Abisko, Sweden - Bog_T0_3 | ecosystem: Environmental > Terrestrial > Soil > Wetlands > Peat | place: Sweden: Abisko, Stordalen Mire...
GCCAGATATGGAGGGAACCGGCGCCATGTTCGCTTTTGACAAGCCGATTTCCGTGGAGCAGGCGGTGCGCACGCTCTCCGCCGCGCGCAATATGATTCTTGACGGACGCTTGCGTTATCACCGGGCCGGACTGGAAGTGCCCGTGACCCTGAGTGGACGCCATCAGAAGCGGGTGGGAGGGCAACTCATCAACCTGAGCCAGGGCGGTCTGCAGGTGCGCCTGGAGGATGGATTCGATGGCAGCGACCTCGTGCACGCATCTTTCGCGCTGCCGGGAACGAAATGCGGGGTGAAGGCCGAGGTGGAAGTGGCGTGGTCTGACGAACGTGGAAACGTCGGCATTCGCTTTGTAAAGATTGCGTCCCAGATGCAACATACCTTGCGAGTTTGGCTGGCACAGCAGTATTTTGCAAACTGATACAGCAGTGGCCAGTGATCAGTGGCCCGTGGCCATTAGCCCAGTCCCTAGAGTTGGACGTGCGCTTAGCGGAATCGGCTGGCGCCGTCAGCTTCTTGTTCCTCTTCCAAAATGTATGCCGCCTGGGCCAGACGAGCGCCCGGGCTCGTTCCTCCAAACACAGTAAACAAAGTCCAGTAAGCAGCGGTGACGAGAACCGCAGCGGCTGATGCTGCGCCCAGAGCGAGGCGCCACCGCGGGAGTTCGTGCGCAATCGAGAGAAAAATTAGAGCGAACAGTAGCAGGGCTGCGATCACGACAAGACTATCGACCAGCCAGGCGAGAGTGCGGCCCGAGAGTGGGCGGGATAGCCAGCTAAGCTGCGCGCTTGCATCATGCTGACTTGGATGATAGTGACTTGGATCGTGCGCACTCGGATGATGGACCGGACTTGCAACCGCATTTAACGGCTCCTTTTCGGAATGCTCGTGCAATGCCTGTGGCTGGCCCCGTCCGGCAAGGCGTGGCTCCAGGCGGATCGCCCGGCGCGGTGGGGCTGACAAAGTGAGCCCGTCGTTTTGCTCGTCGTTCTGAGCGTCATCGTCATCGCCATTTTCTTCACGAACAATCGAGACGACAGAAGCTCCGAAGATCGGGCGGGGATGGGCAGCCTCGCGGGCGATAGCATCCAGAAGGTTGGAGAAAATCCACTCGTCGATCTGATGACCGGTGGGTGCGGGCAAATCCACGAAGCGGATACCGCACTGTCCCGAGGAACTGGCCCAAGCGACCTGCCCGTAGGTTTCCACGCGCAGGCGCGGAAACCTCAATTCAAAGCGCAGGCGGACGCGTTGTTGCTGGCGCAGCGGACCGACAGCCTGCACGGCCACACCTTCGTGGTTGAGGTTGCGGACGATGCCACCGTTGGCCTCGTCCAGAGTGACGTAGGTCAGGGTGCGCAGTTCATGCCGGTAGTGGGAGCGCGCTTGCCGCGCGGGAAAAAATACAGACTGCATACTCTCCGCCAAGAATGGTCGGACGGGGCCCGTTTCGTCAGATTCTAGTGCTTGGCAAACACGGGTTGGCAGTAACTGGGTTGGTACGTGGACCCGATAGGTCGGGATTACGAGCCTTCTGTCTCGCCCAGCAGTGCGTCGCGCCCCGAGCGTTCCGATGCCAGCCAGACCTTCACAACTTCAAAGACGATCACCGTGGCGTACGTAACGGCGATCCAAACGCAGACGCCTTCGATGGGCAAACCGGCCCATGCGCCGACAAAAAGACCGGTCATCTCACAGTGCTGGTAGCTCCACCAACCGTAGGGAATAGCAAGAGTCGCTTCCCAGAGCAGGCTGACCAGCAGCATAAAGAAGAGTGTGAGGCTGAGGGCACGCCAGTTGATGAAGCGACGTGCCACGGGAAAGAAACTCACGGCCGGGAGCAGGCCTCCCGCGACGAGAAGTGTGAAATAGCCGGGAAAACCTGCCTGGTCTTGCGGGAGCGCGAAATGCTTTTTGTAGAACCACGCGGCGCCGATCAAGACCACGGCGATGATCAGCGACGTGGGATGAAACTGCAAGAGACGGCGCGTCTTGCGGGCTTCGGCCGGGTAATCGAGCACATTGTAGGCTGCGAGCCAGAATTCACCGAGCCATACGTAGAGAAGAAGGACGACGAGAAAACCAGTCAGATAGAAAACGTATTCTTCGGCGGGAACGGGCCTGCCGAGGGCCGGAGCAGAGATGCCCAGGGTTGCACAGGAGTTGGGATAGTCGAAGAACCATTGGGCAAAAACGAAGTCGAGCAAGCAGCCCAGAGGGACGAGAATGACGAGCGTCCACCGGAAGGCGCGCTGCGGGATCTTCAATCCCTCGCCGGGCAGGAACCATCCTGCGATGACCACGATGGGGACGATGAATAGCAGAAGGCTCCAGGTGTAGCCATATGGCGTGGGGTTGGGGCTGGTTGGCACAAGCGTGGCTGGGGAGTGAACGGCGTGCAGCGTGATGGCGGCAGGGACGACGATCATCGCCAGCATGGCGATGACGATCCCGGCGCAGACACCGGGGCTGGGGAGTCCGTGAGAGCGCGGTGCTGGCATGAGCGACCTCCGGGTGGCGCGACTGAGCTTTTGAAACCGAATTTCTGAAACGCCAAGGATTCTACGCTTGTCTCGGCAGAGGCTGTCTGGGCGGCGGCCAGACTCCGGCGATCCCGACCGTGATCACAGGCGCTCGTGCGCGTCATCACAGTGCCTATGATCGATCACGCGTATCGTTTGTGTGGACAATCTTCCGAAAAACCCATGTTCTCTGATCGCTACAAACTCGTCTGCGAAGAGGTTACAGAGTTATCCCACACCGCGCCCGGAGATCTGGACTCGCTCCGGCCCACGGTGGCATCCGACTATGTACCTTTGCTTTGGAGCGAAGGATTCGGGCAGGGGCGCGAGCTGGATCGAGCCATCCTCGCCCGTTCCGCCGCGCTCAAGGCCAGCCTTTATGCCGAGCGAGCATTTGTGATCGTCCCCATCTATATGACGAGCATCTGCGAGGAGCAGTGTCTCTACTGCAACTTTCGAGGAGGAAACAAAGGGACTGGGGTCGAGCGCAGGCGATTGACGGATGACGAACTCGAACAAGAGGCGGTTTATCTTATCGAACAGAAGGGGCACAAGGTTCTTGAGTTGGTTTATGCGAGCGATCCGAGGATGCGCGTGGACGCGATGTGCCGTCACGTTGAACGGCTGCGCGACGTGTTAGAACGTCATGGTGGCGGACTTGTCGGATTAAGTGCGGAGTCGTTGGAGGAGAGCGATTACCGTCGGCTGGTCGATGCGGGGCTGTGCTGGTCGGTGCTCTGGCAGGAGACCTACGACAAGGCTCGATACGGCGTGCTGCATCCGGGCAGAACCAAGAAGACGAACTTCGAATACCGCCTCGACACCTATGAACGCATGCTCGCGGCCGGCATTGGGCACGTCGGCGTCGGAGTGCTTTCCGGCCTGGCGGACTGGAGACGAGACTGGGCGATGCTGATGCTGCATGAGGAATACCTGAAGCAGCACTACGGAGCTGGGGCCACCATTCTCGGTACACCCCGTCTGAATCCGGCTCCAGGAGCGGTGCTTCAAGGCTCGCCCTACGCTCTCACTCGTCAGGAATTTCTGGCGACCGTTGCGCTTCATAACCTGTTTTCGCCGACGACCGCGCCGTTTGTGAGCACGCGAGAAAATTGGGATGTATGCGTTGAGCTGGCGAGAGGAGGGGGTTGTCTCTTCACCCTCAATTGTTCGACGGCGCCGGGCGGTTATTCTCTGCAGCGGGGCGGATGCCAGTTCACGTCCGGTTCGTATGATGCGCCGATTTACTCCAGCAAGCTAAAGTCGGAAGGGCTGGAGCCTGTTTTCAATTGGAAAGCCGAGGACTTATCTCCCGGCTACCGGCCTGACGCGGCGGTTTGTGGAGGAGCCGAGAAGCGCTGAGTTGCATCCGGATTCTTTGAAGCGGATTCTGATTTTCCGATCGATTCAGGTTAAGCGCAGAGTCAGCGGTGGCAGAGATAATCCTTCTATCTCAGCGGTCCAGAGATCGCCTTTGCCGGCCGCATGCCCGGCCGTGAGTGTTCCGGAGCTGACGATTTCCCCGGCGCTCAGTGGCTCGGTTGGGAAGCGCCGTACGATAGCTGAGCTGAGTTCCGCCAAGCATAAGGCGGGACTCCGCAAGCAGTTCCTGCCAGACCCTTCTTCTACAAAATCTCCGTTCTTCGAGATGCGGACCTTGAATCGCGAGAGTTCGTCGACAAGAGCGGGGATGAGGTCTGACTGCACTTGCACTTTTTCGCCAATCACGAGCGCAGCATGAAGTCCAAAAGACGCGACGAAGTCACTGGGCTGAAACTTCCAATCCGGAAAGGGACAATCAATGATTTCGAATCCCAGCGCCAGCCAATCCGTGGATGCGAGCGCAGCAGCGGCATCAGGGCTTTCCCTCACGATTGGCTCCTTCATGCCGAAAACAATCTCGGGTTCGATCTTGAGCGAACGGGGATGTGCGAGCGTCAGCGCGGCGGAGTTGCTTTCGCTGTAGTGCACGGTGTCGTCGTACATGTGGGCCCAAACCAGGGTTTCAAGCTTGAGGACACGCCACATGGCCTTATTGGCATAACCCACCTTGCGGCCGACGGCGCTGTGTCCAGCCGCTTCGCGGAACTGCTTCAGTGTAGCTTCAACCTCGTAAGCCGTGTTGAGGTCGAAACCGGGGCGGCTCGAGGGCGGAATAGAAATCATCGCGCCCGCCTCACACGCGGATCGCAGTTCCCGCGCTAAGGTTTCAACTTCATTGCTCGACATAATTGTGCGACATCTTAATTGTGCGACATCTTAACACCAGCGGTTCGTCAACGGCATGGACAATGCCGTTCCTGATCTGACAACAGCCGCCGGATAGCCGACAGTTGGGTTGACTTCCAAATGGTGGTAATTTAGCGGTGACAACCTGCAATCCTCAGCCAGGTTCAGAACCTCGATGGCAAGAAGGATAGCGTTGGCGATAGTCTGGCCCTAATCTGGAGGAGCGCGATGAAGGTACCGGCACGGCTTTCGGCACCAACCATTGCACCGCGGCTAGCCAACAATTTGCTCTGGCAAATCCATTTGTGTTTCGCTCTTGCTCTGGGCGTGAGCAACGTGCGAGTTCTGGCCCAAAGCGCGGTTGTCCTGGTGGGAACGGGATCGAGTGTCCCGGCGCCGCTGTACAACCGATGGGCGCAGGAGTATGGCAAGCGCGACCCCCGCGTTCAGGTGCGATACCTTACGGTCGGCACCAGCGAAGGGATCAAACAGATATCTCATAGCGCAGGCGATTTTGCTGCGGGGGAAGCTCAGCTTACCGAGAAGGAACGGAAAGAGGGCAGCTTGATCGAATTGCCCGTAGTGCTCATCGGGATTGTTCCCATCTACAACCTTCCCGATGTCCACCAGGAGCTTCGGCTTTCGGGGGAAGTATTGGCCGGAATCTTCCTTGGCGATGTGAAGATGTGGAATGCGCCACAGATCGCAAAGCTCAATCCCGAAATCACTTTGCCAAGCCTTCCGATCCAGGTGATCAACCGCCCCGCGGGGAAAGGCTCCAACTACGTCTTCACTGACTTTCTCTCCAAGGTGAGTTCCAGGTTTCGCGGCCAGGTCGGCGTCTCCGCTTCCCCGAAATGGCCGGTTGGGACGGCGGCGGAACGCAGTTCCGACATGGCGGACAAGGTGAAAAGCAGTCCCGGCTCCATTGGCTATGTGGAATATCAGTATGCAGTGAAGAACAGTATTCCCCAAGCTGAGGTGCTGAATTCCGAGGGCAAGTTTGTTAAGGCCTCCGCTGAAAGCATGACAGCGGCGTGCAAGGCGGAAGAAGCCCCCCATTGGAATAGCTTTTCGGCGGCCCTCTCCAATGCACCAGGGGCTGATTCGTTTCCCATTACCAGTTTCAGCTGGATTTATCTTCGAGCTGCATCGTCGGACTCCGCTCGTAGAGCCGCTTTAGACGATCTGTTGAATTGGATATACACGGACGGCCAGCAATATGCGGCTCAGGAAGGCTACTCCGAACTGCCTCCGCCGCTGCTCGCGGCAGTGCGAAAGAAAGTCAGCAGCTTACGATAGGTCTCGCCGCACGAAGCCTGCGCGCAGCTGCTAGAATTCACTGCATTTTGATTCGGAGGACTTATGCGAAATTGCTTCGTATTCGCTTGCCTCGCGGGGCTGACGGCTCTTGCTCTGGCACAGCGACCCACAATGCCGGCCAAGGCTGGCGAAGGCCAGCAAGCCGGCGGCGTCTCCGCCGATTCGAAGCTGAAGGATATGTTCGAGTCGAAGATCAAAGTTGAATGGGAAGCACTGAAGAACAAGGACAAGAAAGCGTACGGCGAATTGCTGGCGGATGACTATCAGGGCGTCGAAGTCGATGGCAGAGGCGAGCGGACGAAGGGTCAGGCTCTAAGCGAACTGGCAGACACGAATGTCTTCAACTACACGCTGTGGGGGTACAAGCTGATTCCGCTGGGGCCGGACGCCGCCTTCGTGATTTATGAGAGCACCATGCAATTCCCGCCCAAGTCGGTGGTAAGGTACTCACGGGTTTACATCACGGAACTGTGGGTGAAGCGCGGCGGGCAATGGAAGGAACTCCACTATCAGGAAACGCACGTTAAATAGGTTCCGTCTTCCTAAGATTTAATGCAACTGCCCCAATCGGCCTGCCATCCATTTAAGGGGGGACATTCCATGGTAAAACTATTGTTCGCTCTACTGTTTGCAAGCACCTTTCTGCTGGCGCAGGACGGCAATTCCAGCAACTCGGGCCAGCACAACTCGAAGGATTCCAAGGGAGAAGTAACCCTGCAGGGCTGCGTGAGCCGATCCAGCGGTGACTACACACTGATCAAGCAGAATCCGGCCATGACTTATCAACTTCAGGCTACGGGCAAGATAAGACTACGGAACTATCTGGGGCAACGGGTGGAGGCGACCGGAAACGAATCCCCGACCATGAGCACAAGTTCCGACGCGATGAATAAGGTGGGTTCCGCAGCTCCGGTGACTTTGACCATCACCTCGATCCGGACCATCAATAAGGAATGCACGGTACGCTAAACCGCCGAATGGTAGCGTGTGGCGACTCTTCGGCTACGGCATCAGTCACAGTCCGGCGGCATGGCCATGATTTCTGCATTTGAGTCGCAGGCAGGCTTTTTCCTGGCCGGCTCGATCAGCGCCGGATGATTGTAGCGGAGAATCCAGAGGCCATCATTGTTGGTGAGATAGATCAGGCCGTGTCCGCCGTCCGGGAGAAGGCTGGTGACTTTCGTGAAAGTCTCCAGCGTCTTGGGATTGCGCGGATCGCTCAAGTCGAGCACGCGAACCGTTTCTGTGGGGCGGCCGCTGCTGGTCAGGGTTGTCGGAGTCTTTTCGGGAGCTTCCGCAATCGCTACATCGGGACTAACCATTTGCAGATTGCCCGAGGTCGACTGGTTCGATTCTGCTGTCCGTTTCAAGAGGCTGGGCTTGTCCGGCTTAGAAACGTCCACCACCATGAACCCTTGCTTCCCGGCTTGCTGCACGTAGAGATAATGTTTACCGTTCTCTCGTTGAAGCAACATCTGGCTTCCGGTCGCCTGCGGCAAAGGCAAGTGGGCAATTACCGTCGCAGGAACATCGGTAGGCTTTAGCGCCGATGGCTCGCTCGCACTGGCTAGCAAAACAGGAAACAGCAGAAGCGATAACCCCAACCCTTGAACTCGCGGCAGCTTTCTGGGAAACGTCTCCATAATTCCCCTTCACACTTCCCGGCGCGAAACTCCGTCACGTTTTCGCGCCCAGTGCAACTATACCACCGAGCGTAGCGCTCCTCACTGCTCAGCCGCGACTCCGACGCATCCCGCAGAGGCCAACGTCGAACAAACCGTGCCAGCCTGAAGCGGCACGAAAGCATGGTTCGTGCTTGGGTCTACCGAGATGCTGTGTGCATTCGATCCGGTCGGCATGTTGTACAGCCATTGATTGGTTTTGGCATCAATGACGCCCATGACTGCGCTCGGAAGAAAATCGCGCGCCGCCAAATAGTATTTGTTATCGCCCGGGTTGTACCAAACCTCGTCCACACCACCGACCTGCGTGATTTCCAGGCAGTTGCTGTTTGCTGGCGCGTTCGCTATTCCGCTATTTGGCGGCACGCAAGCTATGCTGCTGCTCGTAGTGTTAGTGATTATGTACTCATTAGCTGGAAATGTTTGGCCATCATGATCGGCGCAGCCGACGAGGAAATTATCTCCCGGTCCTTGCACGATGCTGGTAGGCATGCAGTCGTACATGGGAAAACTGTTTACCACCACAGGCCCATCGGCAGTAATTTGAATTTCATCAAGGCTGCCGATGACTGTGTTTGCAACGGAATTTTCGTTGGTCAGCAACCAGTTGCCGGTGTTCGGATCATAGGTCATCGCGCCTAATCCGGCCGGTGCTATGGCCCCAGAACAAGTGCTGTCTGAAAAAGGAGGAGTCTGGCTACAAAACGCGCCCGTAGCGTAGCTGATGATGGGGCCGTGATGGCATGGGATTGTGTAAGACACACCACTGGGAGTTGTCCCGATTCCGGGCAGCCCAGCTGGGCCGTCCGCAGCCGCAGATCCCGATACGCCGCTGAAGACGTGGGGGTTCGAGGGATCCGGGCACGCGAATGTGTTTCCCACGTTGTCCACGGGGGTCGGCGGGTTGTTGAGTCCGAGTCCTCCTGAGGCCGCACCTCCTGCGCCGTCGTAATAGATCTGGCCAATAATGCACCGAGGGGGATTAAACGAGCCCCCGACGCTTGGATCCAACGCGGGCGATGGGAGGGGGTTCCCGTCCGGGCCGGTTCCGGTTCCCACGATCCCAGTTCCCGTTCCTTGTAGAGGATAACCAAAAACCCCGGGTCCCACGCCCGGGTAGGGATAAGAACCGAAGGTGCCAGTCGTCGCATTAAATGCGGGACTAAATCCGACGGGATACGGACCGTAAGCGAGATTCATGTCAATTGGCAGGCAATGAAGGTCCCCCTGGCCCGTGGGGTCGGTGGGCGAGGTCCTCGGCGGCGTTGCGCCCACAATGTACTCCATGTCGATGAAAGTAATGAACGGCAATCCCGGATCGCCATTGATGACTGCAAGAACATGATGCGTGTCATCGTATGCCATTTCGTCAGCGCGATCATCGCCGCAATCCGCCGCCGAGCCGGCCTCGCCGTTCCATGAAGCGATGCAACCCGAGATTCCTTGCGGTCCATCGTAATCGGCCGACACGCCCGTCGGGATCGTGGCGAGGATATTTGGTGGGGTGACTGGATTGGTGCCCAGGTTCATCGAGCTTATGTCGAAAACGATAACGTTGGAGCTGCCATTGCCGACAAAAAGGACCTTTCCATCGGCGGTGGTGGTATTGCCATCCGGACCGGACATGGGATTTACTCCGTTGGCGCGCGAGGCGCAGCACTGGGCGCCAGGGAATCCCCCGAGGTTGCCGCTGGGACCAAAGCCCGTGTTCAGATGGAATCTTGAACCGTTCGCCCAAGTCATATCGGTCCTGCAGGCATACCTGACGAAGTTGCCGAAGACATCGGCGGTCGGCGGAATAATCTCCACCGAGGGCGTGGGAGGTGCCCCCGTGTAGTTGGGCTGAAGCTCTGTGGGGCACGGACTGGCGCCATTGCCAGCGTCGGAGACGCCATTCTGTCCCTGAATCGAGAAAACCGCTAGATCTTGCGAGGTATCGATCACCTGCACGGCTATGCCAATACGGTCGGAAATATAATCCAGGTAGTGACCTGAGACGGCCGGGTTCGGGGCGATCGTGCTGATGTCGAAAGAGTTGAATGGGCCGCCGGGCTCGCCGGTAGGATTGTGCTCGGGAACGGCGATGACATTGATGATGGCGTAGGCACCGTTGACCGTGGTGCCGCACGTGGGGCAATTCGGCGTAGTGCCGCAGCCGCTTAGGATCACAAACAGCGCGGTGAAAAGAATAGTAAGAAGAATCCTCGGTCTCATTCGAATTCCCTCCTCCGATTTCCCTTCAGGACCAGCCTGCGGCCAGCCCTGGCCTTTACCGAACTCTTTAACCGTCCATCCCCAATCGATACCCGAGCGGACTAGAACCTAAACTGCAGCTGCTGCAAAACCACGTAATAATTCTGCGGCACCGCGCCGATGGTGCTGGGATCCTTCAGTTGGTCGATACCCAGATTCACTGAGTACTTGACCCAATAATTGGGATACCAGGTAAGCCCGGCGGTCAACTCGTCGGTGTGGTAATTGAAAGTAGGCACAAAACCGGGCGTGTAATAATTCAAGAAGTTCGCGCCCGGTTCATTGGCCTGGATACCCATGTACCGGAACCCAACTCCCCACGCTCCCAACCCGCGCCCTTTGCCGCCTGGAGTGTCAGGCCCAAAGAGCGGATGCTTCACCCGCGGCGTGCCGTTTTCCGGCTGCTTTTCACCCGTGAGCAAATAAGTCGCGCTGAGGTCCCATGCTTTGGCTATGATTGAGGGAAGGCTCAGGAAACCCAGCCCCCCCGCCTGCTCGGAACCGACGTTGTTCCGCGACATGTTGAGTTGATCGAACTCGCCGCGCAGAGCGAACCGCGATTTGAGATACGTAAATTCGCCGTTATAGCGCTGGATCGGCCCGTTGATGGCGAATTGCGGAAAGAAGTTGTACGCTTGATCGGGCAGGTTGCCGCTGAAGCTCTGATCTCCGGAAAGACCACGCGAACGGCCACGGTCGATGGCTCCGCCAAAAGCAAGCCCCTTGAGCCAATCGCCCTTGGACTTGCGCCACGGGTAGAACCTAAGGCGCCCAATGACTTCGGGTTGATTGGTGGTGTTAACTAACGCATATCCCTTGCCGTTGAAAGCGCCCACCCAGTACTGCATGACGCCGCCGTCGATGTCTCCGTGAATAGCAACGCCTGGGCTGCGGAACGCCGAGGCGGCAGACGGGTACAGCATTGACTGAAACCCGCGCTCCACGAAGTCCAGGTTAGTGGCGCCGGTTCCGGCCTCTTGCGCAAATGGAGTCTTGAACTGGCCGGCCTGGAATTGGAACTCGGGCCGGATTCTTACGTTCAGGTAAACGTCACGCACGACCGAACCGGTAGTCGCGGCAGCATCGGTGAGCAGCGCGAAATCGAAGTGAGAACCATAGCTGCCCTGGAAACCAAAGCGAGCGCGGCGCAAAACGAACGTGTCGGCGGGCGCACCATCGCCCTTGTAAGCGCGGTAGTCGTTATCCACGTAGCCGTAGGGACTGATGGTGAATTGTCCGTCGGGACTGCGGATAAAAAAGTGTTCCCCGTTCCATCCCGCAGTCAGGGGAGCGTCTTTTTTCGGAGCAGCAGCCGGTGCAGCCTGATCCACCACCGCAGCCACCGGCACAGGCTCGGCCTCGGTGAGAACAGCGTTCATCAAATGAACCGCGCTCCCCGGAGCGTCGATCAGCTGCGAGGTGGCGTCTGACGAAGGGGTGGCCGCCACGGGGCGAATATGCGCCGAGCCGGTGTCAGGTGACTTGATCTTTTCCCCTGCAAGCTTCTCGACCAAAGCCTTCAGTTCCTCGATGGTCTGGCGCTGCGCGGCGACTTCACTGCGCAACTGGTTGACCTCTTCCTTGGTGGCGCTTTGGGCGGCTGAACCGCCGATCTTGCCTGCGGGTTCGGTGCCTTGAGCGTGAGCAAGCGAACCTGTCGCCACGAAACTGACCAGAAGCACGAAAAACGCTGTGAGCGAGCGCATGTGTTTCTTCTCCCGGAATGATTTACAAAGCGGGCCTGCCCTCAAGGCATGCGGACAAACAGGCCGTGCCGTTTATCCGTTCGGGCGACGAACCGAAAGATCTCCAGTGCTGCGAATGAGGTCTTGTCCGGTATGAAAAGCGGACCAGTGGATTTACCACATCGAAATGGAAATTGTCAAGAAATTTCTCCCGAGCCTGCGCCGGAGACAGAGGTGCCAATGACTCCTGCGGGAGTGATCGCGGCGGCATCGCGGAGACTTCCCTGATAGATTCCTGATAGATTGTGGCCGGGTTTGCATCGCTGTACCGGCGAGCGGGTCTTCTAGGTCCAGTTCTTCTGGTGCGTATGGGGTTTCACGTCGGTCAAGCCATTTTTCTGTTGTTCGCAGCCGGGATCGCTGGCGCGTTGAACGCGTTGGCCGGCGGCGGCAGTTTCATTTCCTTTCCGGCGCTTTTATTCATGCGAATTCCGGCAGTGGCGGCCAATGCGACCAATACCGTCGCATTGTGGCCAGGATTAGCGGCCAGCACCGTCGCTTACTTGAAACGCTTGAACGCACCGTCGCGTGTATTGGTCCCATTACTGGTGACCAGCGTTGCCGGGGGCTGGGCGGGAGCGGTGCTGCTGCTCAGGACCCCGCAGCATGCTTTTCTGCGCCTCGTCCCCTGGCTGCTGCTCGGCGGCACTTTGCTGTTCGCCTTCGGCAATTCGATCCGCGCCATCGCCGGCAAGAATGTGATCAGGGATGATCTGCGGCACACCTCGTGGCGGGCGATCATGGTGAGTTCGATCGCGGAATTCCTGGTTGCGGTCTATGGCGGATACTTCGGCGCAGGAATCGGGTTCGTGACGCTGGGAATGCTCGCCATGCTGGGGATGCGTGACATTCATGCCATGGGCGCGATCCGGACGCTGCTGGCCGTCGCCATTAACGCGGCTGCGGTGGTCACTTTTATCGTGGCCGGAGCCGTGCTGTGGCCACAGTGTGCGGTGATGATCGCCGGGTCTCTTGCCGGGGGCTGGTTCGGTGCGCATTACGCGCAGAAGGCCGACCCCCGCAAAGTGCGGGGCGTGGTGATCGGCGTGGGCCTGGCGATGAGCGCGTACTTCTTTATCACAGTGCGTTAGCACTCAAAGCGACAGACGTCACAGAGCTTTGTGATTTTTGCGCTCCCAGTGCAGCCTTGCGTGCCCGTAGGAGCTATAATTGCGTCCGGATATTCGGGCGCATGCTCGAATTCACAATC
>Ga0302320_10021060_pt1 | contig 12960 bp, 10 predicted proteins | sample Bog_T0_3_FD_202130 | JGI IMG/M metagenome (GOLD analysis project Ga0302320, IMG submission 202130) | Peat permafrost microbial communities from Stordalen Mire near Abisko, Sweden - Bog_T0_3 | ecosystem: Environmental > Terrestrial > Soil > Wetlands > Peat | place: Sweden: Abisko, Stordalen Mire...
TCGGCGCGGCCTACGCTCAGGTCGAGCCACTGGTCACGGATGGATTTGTGGCCGACGATCTCGATCTTGTCGGCAAAGGGACGGCCCTGCCAACAGGCGTCGTTCGCTTCCAGAATCAGCGCACCGTTGTTGAACGCAGTGAACTGAAAGGGGCCGGTTCCTTTCGCATTGGGCGGAATCACTCCGCCTTGTGTGCCACCCGATGATTCGGTGAGAGCAATCAGGTACCCGTCACCCGCCAGCAGCGCGGGCAGGTTGGGCATGGGCGAGTCGCTTGTGAAGACGACCGACGAGCCCACGGCATGAACTGCCGTCCACGGGCAACTGGATGCACAGGCAGCACCGAGCGAGGCCACCACGGAGGCCGAGGTCAGCGGGGAACTATCTTGGAAATGCACACCAGGCCGCAGCCAGAACTGCCAGCGGTGATTGTCGTTCTCCGATTTCCAGTTCATCGCGAGAGCAGGATGAATGCTTCCGTCTGCGTCGATCGCGGTGAGCCCATTGAGGACCAGACGGCGCGCTTGCTGCCAGGGGTCGCCCTCAACCTCAACGCGCAGCGTGTCGCCGTAGTGCGGGCGCGTACGCGCCGCCGCGGGCAGCGCGAGTGTGAGCAGCAGACAGCTAATTGCAAGTTGCCGTAACACGGTCCACCTCATATTGGTCTGCTGCGTTGCGCACCACCGCGAAGACGCTCTTGCCGTCGGGCGCGGTCCACAGCGCCATCACCGTGCCGTCCATGGCCAATGGCGCGCTGGCAGGAACAGCTTCCAGCGCGGGCAATTCGTAGGCACGCAGGCTGTCTGTGGGCGCCTCGCCAGAGCTGGAGGCAATGATCTGCGCGCCCGCTCCGCAGCCTGAGTTAAGCGCGGCAAAGTCGCTGCCCCAGTCGCGCGTGCCGGCGACTGGCTTGAGCGCACCGTTCTCGACAATTTGCACTTTGCCGTCGATGCCGCTGATCAGCAATGCGGCTGTATCGGAGCGGGGAAGCACAGCAGCCGCGTAGAACGGGGGCAACTCCACGCCCAGCTCGGGAGCCACGACTCCAGTGAAATAGTTCCGCGCCGCGTTGTAGAACGCCCGGATAGGGACAGCGCTGCTTGCGGTTCCGGTTTGTAGAATGGGCCAGGGATCGTCGCTTTCATGGCAATGCACTGACCAACCTTCTTCTGGAATTGCGCCTTTCTCTTCCGAGGGCATGAAACTTCCAGTGCATTTAGTCTTGGCGGTGAAAACTGTGAAGCCGTTGCCGTCGGCTGAGGAAGTCAAGATTCCACGGGGGTCTCTTGGCAGTTGCTCCCTTTGATTGAGATCGAAGCCCTTTTTTGCCATCCAGCCAGCGAGGGTCATGTCGATAACGACGATCTGATCCTGCTTCAATACAATAAGGCCGGCTTTTGTTGAAATCATCGCCAACACCGGCTCATCGGATCGAATATCAGGCCACCGTGATAGACCCGTACCGTTGACGTATTGTTCTTTGCGAAGCACGACACGGTCCTGAGTGGTTGTGGTGTGAGCGACCGTATAGTCCACATGCACCATCGCCACACGCGTCTCGCTGCCCTCAATCACTTCGGCGACCCATAGCCGCTCCCGCGTACCTTCGCTCAACGTCACGCGGATGGCGTTGGCGCTCTCGGTGCCTGAGGCAATAACCCCATGAGCCTTCAAATCCTGCTCAAGTAGCCGTCGGATTGCGGGGATCTCGCCGGTGGGAATCGTAGACAGGTTACGAATGGTGAGGTGCGTTTGGCCGGGACCGAGAATCCCCGCAATCTCATCCGCCAGGCTCGCCGCAGGCTGCTCCCATGGGCTCGTCGCTACGTTTGACGTCTGCGCCATCAGGCCTGTCAGACTACTCACAACCACCGCGATTAGCCAGACCAGCTTCATTAGATACAGCTTTCCTTATTTGTTGCGCTTGCGCGAATTATATCGCTTCGCGCTTCGCTTCTCAGTCACATGGTTTATCCGTGCAAGCATTCAGAGTGGCTACCTTCTATCTGGTCCGGAAACTTTCCAGCAGGTGTACGAATACGCGGTCGCCTTCTGAGGGAATTGGTAGATGGCTTGCTCCCAAGACAGTGAATATGAAAAGGTCATTCTGAAAGTGGATATAGGTGTAAGTCTGATCGCTGTATTCGGTGAAGCCGTCCTCTTTCGCCACGATCTTCATCCGCTCCAGATCTGGATACCCCTTAAAGGAAAGCCAATTGTTCACCGCGTTGTCATCCTTGAGGTCCTCCTTCACCACAACGGTGTACTCCCGGCCATTGTAAGTGAATGCCTGTTCGCACGTGATCCTGCCGGAATCGTATCCATCATTCGAGTATTTCAGCACTTCGTCCACTGTAGACGATGAGGGATACTCGAAAGAGTGTCCGCACTCCGAATCGGAATAGACGCCCCAATCCGCCCCATCCCGAATGGGCCCAACAAAGGTGAAGGAATGCAGCATCCTGTCCATATCGTTCCCGATTTTGCGATCTGCGCGACGGTTTACATACTTGAGACCTTCATCCTTCATATCCTGCGGTGCGACATTCCTTCCGGCCCCTCCTAATGCCACATCAAAGCAGACGTGCTGATAAAAGGCCAGGTACTCGGTCATGCTCCGTCCGCTGCCCATGCCTGCGTCACTCGTGTCGCCGTAGTGAAAAAGGGTTCCGTGGATGTGGATTGTCTTGGATGAATCCAAGTCAGGGCCGATCGAGTCAATGCATTCCGTCTCGGTCTTGACACCGCGCACGATGTTCACTGAGATGCCTATCGCGTCAGTTATTGTTCCATCGAGCGCGTGACCGTTGTATTGAAAGCATGCGATTGTGTGGTCGCATATCGGAAACATCGCACCTTGCGTCGGCTCGACTGGATGGCCCGGATAAAACGTCATGCTATCGGGGTAATCGATCATGAACCCATAATCGGGATCTCGATACGTCTTCCACTCGGTGTGTTTCTTGGCGGCGGGAGCCGCCCACGCAACCACAGCCGCGGTAAACAGGATAGCCAGCAGGATTACTCGTACTGATTTCGCATTCATAGGATTTTCCGCCTTTCTCTCTGTGCCGGGCTCCCAGGCAGCGACCTCGATACCTTGGAACCCGGCGACACTCCACCTGCGTGTACAGTGAAAGTTCTCAATGCCCCGGCGCAGTTGCAGGCTCGTCCTGGCTGTCCATCTCCTGTTTCACCACCGGGCTGTTCGCCATGCCCTTGAAGACATCGTTGGCAAAGAAGAACTTGCCGTCCGAGGGCACCATCAGCACCTGGATCTTGTCCGAGAGCCGCTCGGCTACGATCTTGTTGATGAGCAGCGGCGACTTGTTCAACAGCTCCGCCTCGCTGGTCATGCGCTCGGCGTTGGCTTTGGCCATGAGCCGCACGCGGTTGGCCTCGGCATCGGCAAACAGGTTACGCCGCTCAAGCTCGGCCTTGCTGTCAATGACCTTGGCCTGGGCGTCGGCCTCCGCGTTCTGGATGGTCGCTTCCTTGCGCGCCTCGGCCTCAAGCTTGCTCTGCTCGATCTGTTTTTCTTTCAGAGGCAGCGTGTATTGCATGGCATCGGCCTCGCCCTTGGCTTCGACCACCTTGGACTGTGCCTCGCCCTCGGCCTGCTTCACCTTTTGCCCCGCCTCGCCTTCAGCTTGCAGTTCGGCAATCTTCACCTGCTTCTGCTGAATGTCCGTCAGGACGCCCATCTGATCGTCTTCCTGCTCCTTGAGCAGCAGGCCTTCAAGGCCCTTGGCGTATTCTTCGGGCAGTTGAATGTCCGACAGCATCACCTCTTCCACCACAATGCCGTCGGCGTCGAGCTTGCGGGTAATGATGGTTGCCGCTTTTTGCCGCACCTCTTCGCGCTTGGTGCTGAAGATTTCGCGCACGGTGTATTGCGGCGCAAGTTCGCGCCACGCGCTGGCAACAACCGGCGGCACCAGCTCCTTGTCGACAGGCTGCGGCATGTGAGCCTGCACGCTGTCGAGCTTGTTGGGGTCGAGGCGATAGCGAACCGTCACGGCCAGGCCGATATTGAGGCCTTCGAGCGATTGCACAGTGAGGTTGCCCTTCTGGGTTGCGGCCTTTTCGCCCACTTCTACAACGCCTGCCGTGAAGAGATGATCACGCAGATCGAAGGTTTCAATGCTCTCTACAAACGGCGTAACGAAATGCACGCCTGGATAGAGCGTTCCCGGCATGGTGCCGCCAATCTGGCTGACACGCACTCCACCCATCCCGCTGGGCACCACCACGATGCTGGCCGCCACCAGCAGCGGAAGGCAGGCTACCAACACCAGAGCCAGCGGGCCGCGCCATGGAATCTCGACCAGTTCAATTTCAGCTTTGGCCAGTTCGCCCTGGCCGGGTTCCGTCGCCTCCGCGGCCTTGCGGCGCGCTCTGAGGATGCGGATCACAAGTTGATACAGTGGAATTCCCAACGCGGCAGCCAGCAACAGCACTCCCGCGACAGTCAGCAACATCTTCAAAGCGATCATTGTCCTTCTCCTCTTTGCTTGTTGAGCTTGCCCAGACCGTTTCGCTCCCCGCATTTCCCGGTTTCCGGCTTTGGAGCCACCAGCAGCCGGACCAGTCCTCCGAACGTCAACTCCTCAAAGAGCAGCCCCGCAACCACCGGCAATAGAGCCGCTCCCAGACCATTCATTGCCTCCGTCATCAGATTCATCACAGAGCCTCCTTACAGCGCAGCAAGCAGGGTCGTAACCGCTGCGGCTGCCGGATTCGTTTTCGCTGCGCCGCTGGTGATGGCCACCGGCTTCTGCGCCGGGGCCGGCGCCTCACTCACTGCCTGAGCTGCCATGGCCGTCTCTGTTGGTTGCGCAGTTGCTGCGACTGGATTCTCTCCATCGCCAAACAGTTGAGCCGTCTGTTCGTTGCGCTCGCCGACCAACTCAACCGTGTCGCCCTCAGCTACCAGCTCGTAGAACTCTTCCAGGTCGGCTTGAGCCATGCGGATGCATCCATGCGAAGCGGCTTTGCCAATCGACTTCGGTTCGTTGGTTCCGTGAATGCCGTATCCATGCTTGCTCAGCCCCATCCACCGCGTGCCTACCGGATTTCCTGGCCCAGGCAGGACGGTCTTGCCATTGTGGCGATAGGTCGGGTTGGCCACGCGGCGCTCAATGGTGAAGGTGCCCACCGGGCTGGGAGTCGAAGGCTTGCCCACCGCGACGGTGTAGATCTTCTTCACCTGCCCGTCTTCAACCAGAGCCAGCTTGCGATCTTCCAGGCTGACTACGATCACCCGCTTCGGTGTCTTAGCTGATTCGTCTTGCTTTGCTGTGCTCTGCGCCAGCGCCTGAGCCGCCACAACCATCGCTGTCCCCGCCACCAGTACCAACTTAATAAGATTCAAAGCTGTCATCGCATCCCCCGATTTCGTTTCCAAATTGCCTGCGCCCAGACAAAATGCAACCGGCTCGCCAATCGCGAGCGACTGAAAGAAAAGGAGTTATCTAGGATTTGGGGAAGGGAAGTCGTGTCACCGCAGACACGCTGTGTGTGCTGACACACAGCGGCCATCTGAAGCGATCATTCTGAAACAAGGAAGAGGGGATGCAGATTCGGAGGGATGCTAGGGCGTATCGACATATACTGACGCGCAGCGTTGCGAGCGAAAATCCGGCCATACGAAGCCGAGCCCGAAGGCTGTGGCGGGTCCACCGTCGAGGGCGAGAATGAAGTGTGGCCGGATTTGCGCCGCAACCCGAAGGGCCGGGGCCAATTTCCCCGATTTCTTCGTCAATCGTCGCTAAGATACACCCGGTATCTGTCTCTCCTCACTCCTCGAACTCGTAAAAATTGGCTCCCGGCGCTGTCGCGCCAGTATATGTCGATACGCCCTAGGGGATCGGCTTCAGCATAGAGCCAACAAATTCGGTGAATGCGCGGGTGTCGGTAAACGACACGATTTGCGGTGCCTAGGCTAGAAAGTGACCCTCAGCGCTCCCTGCATGATCCGCGGTGGCGCGGCACTGATGACATTGCCGAATGTCGAGCTGCCGATGTTGCCATCCACTGAGCCCGGGCTGTTGAACTGCGTGTGGTTGAAGACATTGAAGGCCTCGATGCGGAAGAGCAGGGACTTGGATTCGCCAAATGGCAATTTCTTGGCAACCGCCATATCGTGGTTATCCTCGCCCGGACCGTAGAAGAAACGCCGCTTTGCGTTGCCCGGGGTGCCAGGCACATTCATGCTGAAGGCGGTGGCATCGAAATAGTTGTTTCCGTTTGTGCGTGGGTTGCGATTCAGATGAAGCGGCTCGCCAATATAGTCAGGCTCGTCGATGCTGCTGTTGTTGACCCCATTCGGGTTTGTCCCGATCAGTGAATTGTCTCCGTTGTCGATCATGGTGATGGGGAAACCGCTTGCGAAACGCGTAATTCCGGAAAGCGACCACCCCTGAATCAATCGCTTGATGCTCGATCGATTGGAACGCAAGAATTGTTCGACGGGGAGTTTGTATTCATAGCTGAATACAAAGTCCTGCCTCACGTCGAACGACGAAAGTGCATAACTCAGTGCCGGGTTGAAAGGATTGACTCCCTCGCCGATGTTGGACGATTGATCCAGCGACTTACTGTAGGTATAGCCGGCGGAAAACTCGAGGCGGCCACTGGTATGTCGCGCACTCAGTTCAAGTGCGTTATAGTTTGCGTGTCCAATCGTCGATTGCAGCGCATCGCTGCCGAAGTTCGCACCGAGCGGACCGCGCGTTCCGTTCACCTGCCCACCGCCGATCGGGTAATAGACTGTGTTCTCGCCGCCGGCTCCGCAGGTCAGTGTTCCCGGCAGCACCTCGCGCTGCTGGCTGAGACTCAGGCAAAGCGCCGGATTGCCAGGATTCGCCTCCATCAGCACCCGTTGGCGATGGCTGGAAGTGCCTATATAGCTCGCGCTGAAGACCGTATTCGGCCCCGCCTGCCGCTCGATTGAAATCATCCACTCTTGTGTATACGGCACGCGATTGTGCATGTCGTACCCTGGAATTCCGCTGATAGGCTCATAGGCGCCCCAGTCGATCTTCGCATCGGGATTGCCGCGCGATGCATTCAACGGCGCCAGCGCATAGGGAAAGGGTTGACCATAGCTCTGCCCATTGGCCGCCGTAACAAACGGCGTGGCGAACAACGGCGGAGCCGGACTGCTATAGGTTGTGCCATAGGGCGCATTTCCAGCCAGCACGCTGACGGAAAGGGCTTCGATTGCTGAGTAGAATTCGCCAAAGCTGGCCCGAATGCCGGTCATTCCCGGCCCGCCCAGGGCTTTTTCCAGCATGCTGCCGGAATGAGCCTGGGGCGACCAGGCAGCGCCAACCCGCGGCGATAGATCCAGATCGCGAGTCTGAGCGAGCGTGCGCGGAACTCCAGGGTCTCCCGGAAAGAGGATGCCCGCAGGCGCGCCGGGAAACACAATAGACTGCGCTCCAGCCTCAAATGTTGAAATCTGGTTGTACTTTTCTGCCCAGGGCGCGATGCGGTCCCAGCGAAGCCCGTAATTCACTGTCAGGCTCGGCAGCGCGTGCCAACTATCCTGGGCAAAAAGGCCAATGTAATTGTTACGGGCATAGAACGGATCGAGTTGGCTTTGGTTGTACTGGCTGGGTACGCCGATCAGGAAATCCGCAAAATCCACGCCGGTTTCCGTGCCTGAGAAGACGAAGCTGCCGTTGAATTGCGCGATGGGATGGGCGTTTACCTGATCGATGTGAAATTCACTGCCAAACTTCATCGTGTGGCTGCCCAGTACCTTTGAAAGAGTGTCCGCCGCCTGGTAAGTATTGTTGGCCTGAATCAATTGGTTGGCCGCGGCGCCCGTCGAATAGCCATTGAAATTGAGATTCTCCACGCTCTGCCCGTTTGGATCGAGAGCTACAATACTGGCGCCGCCACCGGCATTCTCAAAGCCTTGTGACACCAGGCTTACGCCACGCCCACCTACCGGTTGGCCGAGGTTGGTAAAGTCACGCAGGTAACTCACGTGCAGTTCATTCACGGTCGTGGAGTTGACCGCTTTGGTATCGCCAAGGGAGAGAAGCTGTGCCTGGCCAGTCGTCAGGGCATTGAAACCTGGAACGCTGGCCCCGCTCTGCGCGGTTGGATACGGGTTATCGAGGTTGAAATCGTCGATGAAATAGTAGGCGGACAGCAAACCTAAGCGGGTATTCGCATCCATTCGCATGCCTGCCTTGTCGTCTTGCAGGGTCTGATTGTCGGCGGAGGTGGCAAAGCCATCGGCAGTGTTTCGAGCCGGAATGTATTGCAGCATATGTTGTGCTGGAATCGACCAAGCGCTCGCCGGGATGGTGGCGCTCGGTAGAACGCACGGTTGGGCTCCAGTAGCTGTGCAGCCGGGATAGAAGTATCCCTCGCCGCTGCTGACCGCATAGCCCAGTTTCTGTGAGAGAAGGCTGGCGAGATAAGGTCCGCTGACAAAGGTCACGGGCCGGTTCGTTGCGGGATCGTAGAATTTGTAGGCAAGGTCGGAGAGGTTGCCGGTGCGATCCACGTTCGAGGGTACGCTGATCTCGCCCGTATCGATGCCTTGTGCCTGCCGCGTTCCTTGGTAGTCCAGAAAGAAGAATGCTTTGTCGTGACGAATCGGTCCGCCTACGGTACCGCCAAACTGGTTCTGGCGGAAGGCGGCCCGTGTCAGTGAAAAGAAGTTGCGTGCGTCGAGATCAGTGTTGCGCAGAAAGTTGAATGCGCTGCCGTGGAATTTGTTGCCGCCGGATTTTGTGACCACGCTAATCTGGCCGCCGCTGAATTCCCCATATTCGGCGTCGAAGTTGCTCGTCACAATGCGAAACTCAGCAATCGCATCCAGGTTGGGAATGATCGCGGTCCCGGCGTTTACGTCCTCTTCCGCGTCGCTGCCGTTCACACTGAAGTAGTTGGCGAACTCTCGCTGCCCGTTCACTGAAATCGTCCCGGGATTGAGCGTGCCAGACGGTGAGAGAACTGTCGCGCCCACGTCCTGCACCGTGCTGGAAGTGATCGAGGTCGCCGGCGCCACGCCAGGCTGAAGCGAAAGAAGATCGGTGAAGCTGCGCCCATTCAGAGGGACAGCCGTCATCTGTCGTCCGCTGATCACCTCGCCCAACTGTGAGCTGACGGTCTCCACATGGAGCGTGTTGTCGGTCACGTTTATGGTCTGCGAGACGCTGCCGATGCCGAGCGAAACATCCAGCGTCAGAGCCGCACCCGTATCGAGGACAATGTCCTTGCGCTGGTAGCCACCAAATCCGGGAGCCTCCACGTTCAACTCATAATGGCCAACAGGCAAAACCGGTATCGAGTAATACCCCTTGCTGTCGGTGTAGGTTGCGCTAGCGAGGCCTGTGCTGACCTCCAGTGCGGTCACATTCGCATTGGGAACTACACGGCCCGAAGGGTCCTTTACCGTGCCAGAGATGCTGCCTCCCACGCTAGCCCAAGCCATTACAGCCGATGAGACCCCCATTAGGAGCAGCAGATTGAAAAGCCTTCGTAAAACGCTCATGCGAACCCAAGCCATCATCTCTTTCGGTCGATTACACGCAGGGTTGTGGCTGCCAGGTGCATGCGTCTTCCGCTAAGAGTTTTCTATAGGAATTTTGCGTTCCTGTGTCTCGCTAAATTGCTCCCATCAGTCCACCAGGCGAACCGCGTTCAGCCTGCTTCAGATGACCTGCTTTTAATATACGACAAAAATAGTCGCATTTTTGTGATAAGAGTATCTTCGGGCGTCGGATTATCGCGCTTTTTCTGTTAATTCTTGCCAGACACGCCGCACAGTTTTTGGAATCACAGGCGTATGTTACGCTTCTATCGAAAAGGCGGTGGCGACGGCGGCTGCGTGATCATCTGCATCGGCTGCACCGATGTGCCCATCTTTTCCTTCACGTTGTGCGCCAGCTTTTCAATCTCGTTCAGTCGATAAATCTGGTTTGCCGTGAGCGTGTCAGCGTGCGAGCTGTTGATTTCGGCATTCAGTTCGGTCACGAGTTTGAGCAGCTTGTTTGTGTCGGCCACCATCGACTTTTGGCGATCGGCGTTGAGCGCGCGCAACTGTCTCTGCCGCATCTCAGGCCCGCGATTGTCCATGTTTTGAAATGGGCCTTCCGCTCGCTGGCCCGAAGTTTGCGATAGTGGCTGCTGGATTAGCGCGGGACCCTCTTGCGCGCCGCAGGTCAACGTCAAAAGCAGCGCCAGGCAAAGCATCTCGCAGACGCGCCAAAATATCCCTGGCCCAGCCGTGTGGCTCATCGAATTGCTTCGTGGATTACACATCTTCGTTCTTCCTCCAAGCAGGCGTCAGTCACTATACGCTCGGTTTAGCTTCCGTGCGTTGCCAGTTTCGCCTTTTCCTTCACGCTGTGGGCAAGGCGCTCAATCTCCCCGGCCCTGCGAATCACGCTGAGCGAAAGTGTGTCCTTGTCGGTCTTGTCTACCTCGGCCTTAAGATCGGTGGCCAGTTTGAATAGCTTTGCGCTCTCCACGGCAAGCGGGGTTTTCGGCGGGTCCTCCGCTTTCTCGGTCTCCTGCTGCGCCGGCTTCTCTGGCATCGGAGCCTGGCTCCCGGCGGCAGGCGGCTTGTCGTCAACCGGTAGCGGTTCGAGGTCGTCAGGGTTGGGCGTAGACGGCTGCTGGCCGGCCTGAGCGCCAGCGAAGACTGCCGCGGCTGCAAGACACGCTAAGATCCATCCCCAGCACCGTCTTCTGGGCTGGCCGGTCGATCTTCTGCAGCCTTGTCCAGCTCGTTCGCTTTGTTGGCTTGAAGTTTTCCACAGCTGCATGGGAGCCTCCTAGGTCAAACCTCTTCATAGCAAGTTTGTTCCCTTAACGGCTAGATTTGCAACTTTCGGGATCAATTCCGTGCCATTCCTGCGCACAGTCTAGTCTAGAAAGAGGAGTCTTGGAATGCATCCTTTTTTGTTGGCCGCAAGGACGGGCTGGTTTGCCGAAGGCCGGTTTCTTGGCAAGGTGCTGGACGAATGGGTCGTCGATACTCAGGAGTTCATCCGCCTGAAGTTGCCGCACCTGCTGGTGATCATCGTTATCGCCTTTGTGCTCAGCCGGTTACTGCGCCTTGTGACCTTTCATATGATCCGCGTGGCGGAGCGGCACTCGTCCAGAACAGACCACATCTCCCAGGCCAAAACCCTGGCTGGAGTCATTCGGACTACGGGACTGGCGATCATCGGGTTGATCGCCGGTTTGCAGCTTCTTGACGCGCTGGGCGTGAATCTGGCTCCGCTGCTTGCCTCGGCCGGGGTCGCCGGAATCGCCCTCGGGTTGGCTGCACAAAACATTGTCAAAGACATGCTCAACGGCATTCTCATTCTCATCGAGGACCAGTTCAATGTAGGCGACACAGTGCGGCTGGCCGGGCTGGCCGGCACTGTTGAGGCGATGACCCTGCGCAAAACTACCGTTCGCGATGCGGACGGCACACTGTACGTCATTCCCAACTCGCAGATCACGACGGTGGCCAACTTGAGCGTCGGCTACTCTGTGGCGACGGTCAACGTCAGCGTGGACTTCTCGGCCAATCCCGACGTGGTGCTCGGCTTGCTCAAGGGCATCGCCTTGGAAATCCGCAATAGCGAACAGTTTAGGGATCTCTTTGTCGCCGATCCCCAGATTCTCGGCGTGGATGCCGTCAAAGGCTCTGAGATCATCTTCCCCGTGGTCTTCAAGACCCTGGCGACCAAGCAGTACGCTCCGGTGCGGGAGTTCCGCCGTCGGGTGCGGCTGGCCTTGGAGGAGAACCACCTGCTCCCCGGCGACCCCAACCGCGTCTTCCAAACCTTTAGTAGCGAGGACGGGTCAAAACCCAGCCAGTTAGCCCCGGAGGCCGCGCCGGAACACGACCCGACCCTGCTCAAGCCGCAAGACGGCAGTCCGTTCTCAGGCGAATGACATCTTGCTGCTGGGAGGGATTGGCAGCCTGGCTAGCGGCCTTTCATCGCCGCCGGCAGGCAGGCCGCATTGTGCAATACCGCTCGATTCCGGCCTGCGGCTTTGGCTGCATAGAGCGCCTCGTCGGCGCCCGCCAGCAAACATTCCGGGCTCTCGCATCCAGCAGCCGGGTCAAAGGCAATCGCGCCCATGCTGCACTCAATTCCAAACTTGGACTCGCGCGTGTGGATTTCAAGATTGGAGATCGCAGCATGAAGGCTTGCCAATCTCTGTTCCGAGCCGCCACGCGGAATCTCGGTGAGAACCAGCAGGAACTCATCTCCTCCATAACGGCCGGCATGGTCATATACGCGAATCGCGGCGCCAACTGCGGCAGCAAACCAGCGCAGCGCTTCATCGCCTGCCTGGTAACCAAACGCATCGTTGACACGCTTGAAGTGGTCCAGGTTGACCAGCGCAATCAACAGCGTGCCGCCCTCCCGGCGGGTACGGTCCATCTCCGCGCTCAGCTCACCCAGAATTCCCGCGCGGTTCAACATTCCCGTCAGGACGTCATGAGCCAACTGGATGCGCAACTGTTCGCGGCTGAGTTCGAGTTCGCATGTACGCTCATCCAGTTGGCGCTCCAGTTCCCGGCCTTTTCGGCGCAAACGCCGTATCCGCAGCAGAGCGCCGCCGAGCAGCAAGACCGGCACAGCCATGAGGCAAAAGCCAACAAGCCGCAAGACAGGCATCAGCGCCTGCAAACCGGCTGCAAACGCTAGCCAGCATACGACTCCCCGTAGGATTGCAGCCGGCATGATCAAAACCAGGCCTTTGCGCGAGTACTCGACTTCATGCCGGGTTTATCGGCAGTCTGGCCCGGATACGAGAGCATTTTTTGCTGATCGCATCTGAGAGTTGGGGGTGCCCCACCCTCGCCACGTTTTTGTTTTTGTGGCTAGGGCGTATCGACATATACTGGCGCGACAGCGCCGGGAGCCAATTTTTACGAGTTCGAGGAGTGAGGAGAGACAGATACCGGGTGTATCTTAGCGA
>Ga0302320_10021061_pt1 | contig 12960 bp, 17 predicted proteins | sample Bog_T0_3_FD_202130 | JGI IMG/M metagenome (GOLD analysis project Ga0302320, IMG submission 202130) | Peat permafrost microbial communities from Stordalen Mire near Abisko, Sweden - Bog_T0_3 | ecosystem: Environmental > Terrestrial > Soil > Wetlands > Peat | place: Sweden: Abisko, Stordalen Mire...
TTGTTTCATAACCTTATATTATATCAAATCTCTGATGTGGCTCCTTCTTCCCATCCATATTATCACAGCCCAAAATTCACTACAAAGAAAAAATCAGGTGATCTTTTATAAAATACAAATTTAATTTCTATTAATTCATTATAATATAAAATAAGTTTATATTATAATCAATCATATTTTTTTAAGAATGATTTAGAAGTAATAAAAAACATGAAAAAAAAACATAAATTTTAGAAATTTTCAAAACATTTTAAAGAATTAATTAATTTCAATTCCAAAAATAATCATTGGGTAATTGAAAAACATAGGAATTACTTATTATTTCTCATTAATAATTTTTTCCCCAACGAAGAAAACAAAAAAAATTATAAATTTATTTAATAATTCTTAAGAGTTATTTTATGCAGACAGAAGACAAAAATCAAGGGCATCCGCCTAATCCCCACCATGATGACAACCATCTGAACAAACAAGATCCCGAATCTGGAAAAAATGAATGTGGTGGACAAAGAACCGAAAATGACCAATCGATTGACAACAAGAATCCTGAGAATGACACAAACCCAAAATCAAAAGAGAAATCAAGCTCCAATAAACAAAAACTTAGTCTCGAAGACTTTGAAATTTCGGGGTCTTTGGGAAATGGGTCATTCGGTGAGGTGTCCTTGGTTAAAAAAAAGGGGTCCGAGCAATATTATGCGATGAAATCCATCAACAAAAATTTTTTATTTAAAGTATATGGAGAGAAAGAAATTTTTACTTACATCATTTACTTAGGAAAAAAAACAATATCAAGTCTATGTTGAGCGAGAAGTGTTGATGAAGCTCACGCATCCTAATTTGATCAAATTATATTTTTCCTTCCAAGATAAATATAAATTATATTTCGTCCTTGAATATTGCGATGGAGGGGAATTTTCTGATTTTTTGAAGATCAACAGTAAATTCATTTTTCTATTTCTTTTTTCTTGATGATTTTTTGTTTTTCAAAAGAAAAATTGGAAAAAAAGATCATCCAATTTTATGCAGCTGAAATTGTGAATATTTTGGAATTTTTGCATCTAAATGGCATAGCTCATCGAGATATGAAGGTTTATAATTTTTATAAGAAATTATTGTTTTTTTGTTTTTATCAAAGCCTGAAAATCTGATGTTGACTGGAACGAACCACCTTAAAGTTATCGATTTTGGCACAGCCTATTTCTTTAAATCAGATCTTATGGATTCTGATTTGTTGGATAAAATTAATAAAATTAAACAACATGAAAAAGAGGAAGATAAAGATATTATTGGCGAATATCAAAGCAAACACAAAGCGACTTTCGTTGGAACGGCAGAGTTTATAAATTTTATTCATTTTATTTTAAAAACTTTTAAAAAAATGTTCTTCATTATAAATTCATAAAATCTCAAAGATATGTCTCTCCGGAACTCCTTGAAGACGATGAATGCGCTGCGCCTTCGGATCTCTGGGCTCTGGGTATTTCATGAATAAATAATAGCTAAAACTTATTAGGTTGTATAATTTATAAAATGTTTGTTGGAAAGACGCCTTTTATTGATCAGACAGAATATCTCATATTCCAAAAAATAAAAAATGGGCAGTTTTCAACTAATTCTTTAGTTCTCTTACTTTTTATTTTTTTTAAATTCATAATTAATAAAGGAAATTCCAGATGATGCTAAGGATCTCATTAACAGATTGTTAGTTCGTGCTCCAACAAAAAGATTAGGAGCTGGTCCAAAAGGTCTTCAATTTTCTTAAGTATGAAATTTAGACAATAATTTTGCAATCTTTAGGATCTGAAAACGATTTTGCCACTTTGAAAGCCCATAAATTCTTTGAAGGAATTGTTTTCGAATCTTTATCTTTGCAAGAGGTTCCTAAACTACCCCCTGAATCTTTGAAAAAAGTAATGCCGGTAACATCGCAAAATTCCATGAAGCAATCAAAAACATGTTACGATGAAGGAATGGATCTAATAAAAAATATTTCGAATATTAAGTCAGATCCAGAACAAATGATGAACGAAACAATGGGAGTAAGCGCCTCATTGAGTGAAGGGAAGATCCTTTTAACAGGACTTGTGTTAAAGAAATGTGGGTGGATTTTCTATAAACCAAGGCAATTGATCTTAAAGGACAATCATAGATTACTTTATTTTGACCCTCAAACAAATAAATTAAAGGTAATCTAAAGAAAAAAAATTGGTTTCCAAATTTAATTTTTAAGGGAGAAATCAAATTAAATTCAGATGTCAAAATTGAAATTCAGGAAAAGAAGAAGTTCATTGTGACGATACCAACTAGGAAATACTTCTTTAAGGTTTAATTAAATATGTACATTTATAGAATTTTTATGAAGGAAATGGAACATCCGGCAACAATGTGGGTTGATCTCATTTTTACTGTGATAAATAGCAATAATTAAAAAAAAATGAGCATGAATAAATTTCAAAATACTAACATAATTTTTAATCATAAAATTTATTAAAAAACAAGAAATAATTTAAGTTTTTGCTTCTCCTGCTCCCATGTTGAAAAATTGTTTCAAAGGTTCCTTTTCTTCGTTTTTCATTTTCATCCTAAAAAATACAATGAATAAAATTAACAAAATGCTCGTCTCCACTATAGCTATCACATAAATCAATAATTTTTTGGTATAATCCAAATTGAAAATAAATTTCTTCGATTGTTTTTCACTATGGCATAATTCATCGAAATTTGGTAATTTGTATTCGGAAAGTCTTGAATTAAATTCGGAAAGACTGCATTCAATGTTTTTTTTCATGCATAAATTCATATAAACTCCATTGAAAGCAAGTTTAATAAAATATTCATTTGTTTTATTATGTTTATGCAGTTCAATAATCAAATTTGACGCAAAAGATGGGTACATAGTTTCACAATTCATATATTTTGAAGAATCCTGACCATGAAATTTTGAATAAATACAATCTGCGCTGCTTATATTTAGACCAATCATAAGATGAATTAAGTTTATATCATGAGCACCTAGCATTATATATTTTGTGTTGAGGAATGGTGGGGAAGATTGAACTTTACTATGCAGAACATTCAATATATAATCAAAAATTTCAGTGTTGCTGAATCTTTGATTTAGTTCTTTGGAGAAATAACTCAGGGGCCAATATAAAGAATATAAAAATTTCAATTTTGGCCATAATTTGTCATCTATCTCCGAGGGAAGATTTCTATTGGAAAAAATATCAGTGCTGAAGCCATCCATAATTCTAAATAGCTTATCGAAATCAAACTTTTCAATCCCCATAATTTTGCCTAATTTTGCAAATGTCTCGTGATAATCTTCAGCAATAGCTTCCAAAATTTCATTATTTTCTTTGTTTTGCGAAACAAGAAAATTAAATCCCTTACATTTCAATGACCCCAATAGAAAATCATTTTTCTCGTTAAGAATATGTATAGGAAAAGGGGAAAAAGACTCTTTCAATAGTTCATCTATTTCCTGAACCTCTTCAAAATTTAAAATATTTGGAATGAATTCAGATTTATTCACATATATTTCTTTCTTTTCAGGATATAACCCTAACATATGACTAAAAACACTCATAATTGTTCTATTGAAATGAGTGGAATATATCAAAAATTCGCTTTCATTAAAAGATGGGGACAGAAATTTCAACTCTTGGATATATTTTTGTCTAAGTTGAGAGCCTAATATATAATGTTGATGAATCCCAACCTCTGTGATTTCTTCAATATTTGGATTATTTGTCCATTTATTAAAATCGTACACGTTATTTCTTGCTCCAGTTCTAAATATTTCAATGACCATGTTTAATTCACATGAAATCTTAGTCACATGATTTAAAATAATAATAAAAATCCATAATTTCATTTTTTTTCTTTGTCTTTTTAATTATTTTTTAATTCAAACTCTCATTTTAATTTTATTTGAAATTTTAAATGAGTGTTGTAAGAAAGACTTCATCGAAGCAAGACCGAATCGACAGAAAAATGTTTAATTTGACAGAAGCAGACGAAGATGAGTTGAAGGAAATTTTCGATATTTTGAAAAAAGATAAAGAAACATGCACCTTGCAAGACTTAAATGTGGCGTTGGTGTTTCTGGAACAGCAGTTTAATTATAAGATTGAAGAACGAGTCAAACAGGATATGAAAGAGATGGAAGACAATGTTGTGGATCCTGAATTGACTTATGACCAATTTAAAAACTTAATAATTCAATATGAAGATGAGGCTGTGAATCAGGAAATTAGTCAATTGGTGGAAATTTTGGGTGCAGATGGGAAGATATTGGAACAATTAACAAATAATTGACATATTCTTTTTGTTTAAAAGATCAAAAAAAATAAATTCTCATTAAAAAATCGAATATGCTTTCTTCTTTCTTTCTTTCTTTCATAAAAACAAATTTACGCGATGTTTTTAAATCTGCATCTAAAAATTATAAGAAAAAATCTGTTTTTGTTGCTAAAATAACAAATTACCCTAAAACGCCTTGTCCTTTCCAGATTTTCGGAATGATAACCAATTTATGTAATTGGTAATTTTTATCTTGATATTGAATCAAGTCCTTCGCGTTTTCTTTTTTTTCAACCTCCCTCATTAACTCAATTTCTATTTCCTTATTAACGTTTGCTTTTACTATCTCAGCCATATATTGCAGATTGTTATGATTGTAATAAGAACAATCACCGAATCGAACAATAAGATCATTCAACAATATTCCTATTAAACTTTCATTTCAACAATAATTTAAATATCTACCTGCTATAAAACTAGGGGATTCTTCTACAACTTCAGTGATTTGAGAAAATGGCAAGCTGAAGCCCAATTTTTGTTCTTCTAATGACTCTAAATGATTTTCAGGCTCTTTCTTTGCAGGAGCAGGAGGAAAAATTTTTTCCTTTCTTTCAGGAAGATTTTTCTCGTAATTTTCGATTTCTTTAGCTACTTCTCCTGAACTTCGATAATATTCATGCATCGAATATAAACCTTTTTCAAGGACCTTCATTAAAGCTGCGAGGTCATTTTGTTTTTCTATAAATTTTCGATGATATAATATTGATTTTTATCAATCAGATACCTCTTAATTTTCTCTTCATTGTTCTAAATTCTGACAATTCACCAAAATTTAAATCTTCCCTTGGAAATCCATCTTTATCAACGAGATTTTTATCCAAGTCTTTTTTATTCAACTCGGTTATTGAATTTGTCAATTCAAAAATGTCTTTTTCAAGCTGGTCTTTCTCTGTGATCAGAGATAATAATTCTTCTTGTTTTTTTTGTAGCATTTATTTAATTTTTTTTTTTATGGATTTTAAAAGACTTTAAAAATTCAAAAAATTTGGATTTTTTTTGAGGCTCTTTGTTTTTATATAAGATTTATATTTATATATATATATTCTCTAGTTTAATGAGTGATTCAGATGAATTTTGGGTTTTTTCGAGTGGAAGGTCTGAATTTCATATTTTAATAAAAAAAACAAAAACTAAAAAAATATGACCTTTTATTCATTAAATCATCTCTATCTTCTTTTTTGAGCTTTAAAAATTTGTCCAATATGTTTTTGGGTTCACATGTTAACTCCTTTGAAAAATGGTCTTGCACAACATCAGCGATTTCATTATCAGTGCATTCAAGCTTGAAAAAACTAAAAATTATGAACAAAGACATTTAAATAAAAAAAAACAATTTGTATTTTCGCAAAGAATATTTCGAGAGTTTTGAAGCATCAAAAAAAGGTCCTTCGGGGTCATCTTTGTTTTTTTTCTTGGGAAGCATTTTTATTACTTGAAATAATTTTTTTAACCTTAAACTAAAAAAAAACCAAAATTATTTGTTTATTTGTTTTTTTAAATATATTTTACATAAAATTTTTGTTTGCTAAAAAAATGGATTTAATTTTCAATAGTTTGAAAAGAGGAAGTGTTAATTCCCTGGGTTACTACCGATTTAATGAAATAAATGATAGTGTAATTGGAATTTCTTTGTTTTTGTCGAACAAAAACCATTGGAGCATAATTGATAAGCCAACATACTTTTTAATCCGACTTCTTTTTTAAAGAATGATTATAAGACTTATCTAATATTTATTAAACAGGTAAAAATTCCTGCCCTTTTTTTATGGGAAAAAATAAATCGAAATCTAAAAAAAACGGATATATAATAATTTCGCTTTTTTTAATAATGAGCTCTATTTTATATATTTCATAAACCAAAAATGAAAGTTTTTTTCCTCTGGAGCCTATTAATAATCATTGCTTCCACATTCTTTTTGAAAATCCAAAGAGAATCAATAAATGAAACTTCTGCAATATTTAAAAAAAGACATAGCGGCATTAATTTTATCCAACTTCTTTTAAAAGAAGGAGATTCTGAAAAGTCGAATTCAAGTCCTGAAGAAACTAATTCAACAGAAACTGAAAGTGATAATCAAACAAATTCAGACAATGAAACTGAAGAAGTTGATTATGACATTCTTGATAATGAAAATTATGGTGAGGAAGTAAAAGATATGAGAAACTCCATAAGCCAAAGTGGAAACAGAACTATAGATAAAATAAAAGAGAATACAGAAAGACTCAAGCAAAAAATCGATAATGTAACACATGCTTTGGAGGATAAGATCAATAATTTCACAGAAAGAATTATAAACAAATCAAAAGAGTTAGACAAACTGATGTTATTTAATGAATTGAAACTTTTAAAGCTTGCGGTGCAGATTTTAAAATCGCAGGTAAATGAAATCATATCTGAAATTTTCAGATTGAAAAATTTGCTTGCGAAATTGCTCGAAAATTTCCCGAGCAGCATCAAAACAATTTGTAATCTATATAAAAGCTGTGGTGATTGTTTACGAAACAAATATTGTGGATGGTGTCAGGAACAAGAAAAATGTATGCTTGGCGATGATAAGGGTCCTAGGTTCGATCTTTGCCAATTTTATGCTTATGAGAAATGTGAGGCAAACAATTGTTTGAAATATTTGAATTGTTCTGTATTCGTTTATTTTATAATTTTGATTTATAATCTCTTTATGAAAGAGTTGTCTAGAAGATCCATTTTGTGGTTGGTGTGTTGATGAAGAAAGAAATCTAGAAGGATGCATTCCAGGCCTGCAAGACTTTGGAAGTCTTATTTATTATATATAATTTATGTTATTTTTGCAAATAAAATAAAGGTTGTCCAGTGTGGTATTATTCAACTTTTACAGAAAAACCGAAATGTCCAAAGCCCTTAAAAAAAGAAAGTATTCTAGAAAAGGAAGAGATAAATTTCGAGAATATTCCAGAAGAGCAAAGAAAATCACTTTTGCAGGTATATTTTTTTTAACATATTTTAATAATTTGTATATTAGAGAGAAGTAGAAATCATTAAAATGGATGAGAAAATAGATGAAGTTGCAAAGAGTTTGGAAGGTCTCGATGTAAGAATATCCTTTTATGAAAAGAAATACCATGATGTCAACGGAAAAATCGATATTGAGGAAATAAATGAAATCAGAGACCATATAAATCTACAGAGAATTCAAGAAGAAGTGGTCTCAAAAATGAAAGAAGAAAAAGTGAAAATGCTCAAGAAGAAAAAAATGCAGGCAAACTCAACTTTAAACGCTAATGAAACAAATTTAGCGGATCAAGAAAATGCAAACAATACCTCCAAATCTGAAACTGAATTTGATTTTACTTCATTGAATTTAGATGATCCAGAAGCTTTGAAAGCGTTGGGTGAGAGTTCTTTCTAAATTTGGAGCAATTAATTATAAGTTCATTATTTTCACATATTATTTCGTCCATTATAAAATATATCTTAAAGGAGACAAATCAACCTGTGTTTATAAATAATGTATAAATGAAAATATTGATTTTTGGGAAAATTCATGTGTATAGATTTAAATATCCGAATTTTAAACATTTAATTACATTATAAGTTCAATAAAACAAAAACCTTATTTATTTTCAAAGGGAAAAATCTTCTTTTTGTCCATTTTCAAACTAACTTTGGGGAAATTAAAAAAATTACAAAAAACAAAAATATTACAATTCTGCTTTTCTATTTCTGTATCACTCTCAACTATCTCATATTGCTCGACCATTCGAGAAAGGGGATTCTTATTCTGCAAATCATTGATCGTTTGTAAATTTTCTTCTTTTGGATTAAAGAAGGAATTTTCTTCCAAAAATTTTTTATTATAGTTCATCATAAAATCATGAAAAGGATCGATTTGAATATTGCTATCTCTGTTTTCTTTCAAAGATTCTTTTTTCAATATTCTTTTGGAACTGTCCATATTCATTGTTTTGGATGCTGAGCTTTTTTTCACGCTTGCTAGATTTTCTAATTTATAAATTAATTTCAGCATTATTATTTGGAAATTATAAAACCTTTGGTTGGAAATGTTTTTTTGATGCTCGATTGTGAAATTTCATTTAGGTTTTGGGTTTTTTTCTTGAAATTGAGTTTCGAATCTAGTTCGGAATTTTGCGTGAGAGTAGATTTTGGTGATCTTTTTGTGCTTAGAACTTCACTTATTGGATTGACATATTTAGTATTTGCCATTTTTATTGCCTTTCTCAAATTATATAAATTGAAAGAAAAAAAAAAACGAAATACATTTTTCCATTCTTTCTCATTCCTTTCTTTAAGCTTTTGCTCTTTTTCATAGCTTCTCCTTTTAGCATCCATCATCAATTTAGTCACCAGATTTTGAGAGGCGTTTTTGGTTAATTTTCCTTTTAAAAACTTTAGAAAAAAAATGATGGTTTCTTCAACCTTTGGATTGATTTATGTCCTCAAGGCCTTTTATTTCTTGCAACACTTTCGTTTTTTTTCTAATCTCATTTTGGAAATTTTGGAGTTTCCTTTTCTTGAGGTCTTGGTCTACTCTATTAAGAAAGGTTCTGGTGTCCTTTCTAAGGAGACTTTAATAAATATTGAGAAAAAAAAAATTTCACCTTTGAAAATTGTTCAAATGCCAGTTTTGAACCTGAACATAATTGCGAAAGGATTCGTTTTCTTCTATCCTAAAATTAATTCCATGAACATTTCTTAAAAAAATGAAATACTTTTCTTCTTTTTGATTTTTTTCGCAACTTTTGGATCTGAATTTAAAATAAGGCTGGACAGGAAAATTGTTTTTAGCTTTATTTTGATGTTTTGTGGTTTTCACTGAGGAAAGATTTCTTTTGCAGGATCCAATCATGATTTTGCTCATTGAATAATCAGCAACTTGAATTGGGCTCTGGTATTGCATATTGATTGATGATATTTGCTTGGAATTATCAGAGGGAGTAGCTCTATCCATCAAATGTTGTGGCTTATCAGGTGTAATATCTTCCAAAGGCCTTTGATATAATATAGAATTTAATAGAATTTTAAAAATTGGAAATATTAATTACAATTTCATCTTGTTAATTTTATAGGAAAGGTTGATTGACTTTATGTTAGGAGACAAATAGTTGCCATTTGAACTTAGTTCTTGAGAACTGTTATGAGCTGGATTGATTTTATCTTCAGGTTCTGCAAATTCACCAGCAGCAAAATATTTATTATTGAGTCGTTCATTGCTATGTTCTCGAACCTTTGTGAGGAAATTCTTAAAAACGCTGAGATCACAATCTTTTTCAATTTCAATTTTATGCTTATGAATTGTTTCGCTTATAGTTGCTGCGATTTCTTTGAAGGAATCAGCAATTTTGTTCATTGTGCCGTTTTCTATCCAATTATTATTGATACTTTGTTTCTTAGGCTCAAACCTTAAAGGAAGTTGATCAATATCATGTTTTGAAGCATTCTTTATTATTTCTTCTTTATTTTCCAAGATCAATGCATCAAGCTCTTTTTTGTTTTGTAACAAAATAGCATGAATTTCAGAATTCCCATGATCTTTTTCTTTTTCAGACTGAATTTCTTTATTAGAGATGTCATCTTTAGGAATGGGAACAGTTTTTAAGGGTTCCACCAAATTATTGTTTAGGATTTTGTCGTTTCTGAATCGATCCCCTTCTTCTTTAATACTTTTTTCAAGAGAAAGGAAGAAATTCAAATTCCTTAAATTTTCCTCATTGCTCACATTTTGGAAAATGGCCTCTTCTGTCTTTTGTATTTTTTCATTAGATTTTGAATTTATTTGCTCCTCATTAATTGGTTTTTCCAAATTTCTGAAAACTGTTGGCTTTTCAAAAACTTCGCTTGGTTCACTTTGACGATTCTCATTTGAAATCATTATTTCATTTTCTTTTATTGGTTTTTGGCTGATTTGATTGAATGATGATTCAATAATTGGATTATCATTTTTATTTTCTTCATTTTTATTTGGGTTCACTGAAGAGTTATTATTATTATTATCGATTGGCTTTTTAGCACGCAGTGTATGATTAATTTGTTTCAATCTTTCCTCTAACTCATGAAATCCAAAGCTTCCTTTTATTTTGGATATTTCATCAATTTTCTCTGGCTCTTCATTGAGGCTCTTATAGTTATTAATTCCTGTTTTATCATTCACTTTGGATTCATTCAAGTTTAAGTTTAAGTCAAATTCCTCATAGGTTTTATTTGTGTTTATCTCATTGTTGGTATTTTTTTCCTTTTGTGAGAAAAAAGCTGAAAAGTTGACAATATTGTTCTTTAATGTTTCATTATTCTTTGAATAAAGCTCCAACTGAGAAAGGCTTCTATAGCTACTTTTATGTGTCATATCGATTTTATCAGAAACAAATTCCGGCCTAAAATTAATCTCATTAAGGGTGTTCTTCTGACTCATCGAATTCTGATGAATCTGACTAAGTTGAGCACTGATATCGAATGTTTCCACTCCATTTTCATTTTTTCCATTAGTTCCAATCTTCGCAGTTTGAAAGGTTGGGGAAGTCGTCATTTTGATGCTTTCTTCGTCCACTGAGTTATCAGTGAAATTTTTCGTTTTTAGCACTAATTCTAATTGCGGCACAATTAAATTGGTTTGATCTCCATTGGATCCGAATAATGTATGGGCTATAGGCTTTAAATTGCATTCCTTTATTTTGATTTCTTCATCAAATTCTTCCAAATTGCACGCATGAGAAGAATCTGTGTGTTTTAAAAATGATGGTCGTCTTAGAGAGTCGTCATCACATATTTGGCTGTAATGGATGTTCGGGTCTAATAAAGAATCATCTTCAAGCAAAATTTGATTCATTTGATAAAGATTTATCCCACTGTGGCCATTTTTTTGATTTTCATTAAGCATAGTTTTTTTGAACTCAGTTGGCGAATAGAGTTTGGTATTGTAGAAGGACATTGGAGAGCGAAACGTATGGGAAAGAATGAAAACTTCCGTTAATTTTCGAATTGTTTTTTAAAAAAAATTTAAATTTTTGAGTTTTTTTTTTTCATTTAGAATAGCAAAAGACCTTTTTTATTATGATTTTTAAAAAAATTATTCGTTTTGGGGCCATGAAAATTAAAAAATTGATTTATACTCGAATTTTTTAATCCATCACGGACAAAAACCTTTTAATTTTTCAAAAAATTAATTAAATCATAATCTTTCCCAAATATTTTACTTTAAATTGTCATCCTTAAAAAAAACACGAATTTTTCATATTTTGGAAAGAAAAACATGGAAAATTTTTTTAAAAAAAAATTTTAATATTTTTGGCAAAAAAAAATATAATCGCTAAAATGAAATATAAAGATTTTACGGTAAAACAGCCCAACAAACACCCATTTCAAGAAACTTATGGAACCTTTCTCATTAAAATTCCATAAGGTCTAACCCATCGAGACGCATCAGTCACAAAATAACTTCCACTTATATCATAAATATGATCTGGATGAACCCTGCATTGGAAAGCTACTTCATAGTTTTGCCCATTAATTATAACTGCTTTTCTATAACAATTTTCCACGGTCCAAGTGAAATAAATTGCTTTATAAGCTCCAGCTGGAATTGTTTTTCCATCAACCGATACTTGTCCACCACCGCCATTATTCTGACCAGCGCAAATCACATTTGTTTTTGCAATTGTACTAATCACTGATTCGTGAGAACAGTTTGTCCCATGGAAGCCCACGGCCCATTCCTTAGGATTTCCATCTTTCATAAGCCATTCGTTGCCTTCATAGACATCCAAAACCCTCATTCCATACCTAACCCATCCTTGTTTTGGTTGGAGATAAGTTTTTTTTCCTCTTACTTGTTGTTTTCCAAGAGGATTCTGAAACAGAAAATCTCCTCTTGAATCAAAATCTGACGGATTTAAAGAAAATCTTTGTGTTAAATTTATGTTTTGGACTGATGAACTTAAGTATAAATTGGGCATATTTTGCACATGCTCTGCATCCACTTTTTTTCTCAGATAAACTAGTTTATTAACATTATTTTGTTGTTCATTTTTGTCAATTTGGTTCATATTATTGTACAAATTTGCAGGCAGAACCACAACCAATTGAATGGACTCTTGTTGAGGAAAGCTCCAATAATTGACAATTGTCATAGATTCAATTTCCTTCTTGGGCTTGGTTAAAATATGATTTTTGCCTTCTTCCCATCTTAACACAGCGACAATTTGCCCAAGTTCATTCTCTTGACATAAAACAAATTTGTAAGATAGACTTTCTGGAAGTTCCCTCAAAGGAAATGATATTCCCCAAAAACCATCTTTTTGAGAAATGAGTTTTTTCCCTTTGAATGGGTCCCAATTTCCTAACGGCAAATTTCCTACGAGTACAATGCAAGTACCATAATATGTATTGTAGTGAATCTGGAAATCCATTGGAGATTAGAAAGAATTCTGTTGTATTTTTGATGAAATATTGAATACATACACAACTATATAAAATGCTAGACTAATTTCTAGAGATTTTTTGTTATTCTATAAATAAATAAATTAAAATTGAGAGCATAAATCCTTTTGATAACAAATTTTTTTTCACTTTCATTTTCTTAAAAGCATTCGTTTAATTTATGT
>Ga0302320_10021062_pt1 | contig 12960 bp, 9 predicted proteins | sample Bog_T0_3_FD_202130 | JGI IMG/M metagenome (GOLD analysis project Ga0302320, IMG submission 202130) | Peat permafrost microbial communities from Stordalen Mire near Abisko, Sweden - Bog_T0_3 | ecosystem: Environmental > Terrestrial > Soil > Wetlands > Peat | place: Sweden: Abisko, Stordalen Mire...
CATTCAGAAAATGTAATGATGATGATGTTATGCATCAACATTATTACTATTCCGTTTTTAATTCCAGCTGTTTGGGCTACTGATATGAAGATATTTGGTAGGAAGAAGACATTAACATTATCTTTATTGCTATTGGGAATTTCATGCTTATTTATTTGGATGGATATTTTCCTAAATATATTTGTTTGGTTGATCGCAGCAAAATATGCAATTGCTATAAATTACATGATTCTTTCAATTTACACAAATGAAATTTATCCAACCAAATTAAGAAGTTTGGGCTATGGATCATCCGTGGGTTTAGGAAAAATTGGATCAATTTTTTCACCTATAGTAAGTGTTTTTTTATGTGCCACAAATCCTTTATTACCCTTTGGTTTTTTTTCAGTAATTTCTATTATCGGCGGAATTTTACTTGTAAATCTTAAATATGACACCACCAATGAGGATATGGATAGAATTCTTAAAGAAGATGTTGAACTGAGCTTATTGGAAATCAAGAATCCAGAGTGAGTTTATTAATTCTTATTATTTATTTTGAATGAATTAATTATTAATTGTTTTCTTAAAAGAACCTTGAAAAAAAAAATAAACTTATTTTACATTTAAAAGCGTTTTTATTTAAAATTTATAAAAAAATTCATGAATTTTTTTAAGGTTGTAAAAAAATGTCTCTAAATATCAAAAAATTGATTTGTTCCATGTTTTTTTTTTTTCATTTCATTAAAATTCTTTTTATTTATCAAAACACCATTCCTTAATATTTAAAGTCCTTTGATCAGCTTGACAGAAGTGATCACAGCCAACACCAGATTTAGGATTGTTGTCGAATGGGACATAACTGCTCCAGCTTCTCTTTTATCTCCACCACTTTCTGCAGTGTATCCCAAGGCATATAAAAATCTGCCTAGAAAATGTACACCTCCTGCAATAGCTGCAGTTTGTGGGAATCTCAACCCAGCAATTAATGTTGCAGGAATGATAATTCCAACATTTTCAACGAAATTTTGATGAACTCGTTGCGCATTATTGAAGTCAAACCATTCTTTATAGGTCAATTTTTGAGAATAACGACCGTTTCCTTGATCTGGATATCCTCCGCTTGGCAAAGGATAATCTCCGACTTCTTTTTTGTGTTCCTCCTTGAAATTTTTCTCCATAAATTCTTTGTTGAAATATTTTTTTCTTCTGTTGAGAACCATCCCAAAGCCGACGACAAAACATTGGAAGCCAATAGAAACAGAAGCGAGAAGCACCCAACCGTATTTAGCAGGGACCGTGATAGTTGTAGCCATTGTTTTGAATTTATTTATTTGTTTTTTTAAGGATATTTTTAAAATCTTCTTGGCTTTTATTTCTGATTTGAAAACAATTCAGAAACGATCAGAAGCAGAATGATTTTGGGAAGCTTTATAAATAAAAATAATTTAAAATATTTCAGATAAACATTTTTTTCATTTTTAATATAAAGAAATTCAAAATGTCTCAGCCTTTCAAACCTTTATTAGGAGACGATGATATCGAAAAAAAATCATTGAAAGAATTTTATCCCATTCCCAGTGATGAAAATTTTTCGCTCCCTCAAAACACCTACAACCTCAATCTTCCCCCCTTAAAACCCTACGAATATCCAGAATTTCAAAAAAACCCGACAAATAAACTTCAAGAAACACGCAATGCTATCCTAAACACCCTTGAGATGTCCCATTTTTATTGGGACTATCCCTTACCCGAGAATATGAATTATCAAAACTATTACAAATTTGAACTCCCACCAACGAAATTTAAAGATGAAGGCCAAATCAATTATATCAACCTCCCCGAATATAAATTCCATAGTGAACGGGAAAGATTGAATTCAACTCAATTGAAAGAAATATGGAACAATCGAACTTTTAAGGTTCCGTCAGAAATGGAAAATCTTCCTCATCTCTGGAATATCTCCAAATGGCTGCTCCATTCATCCAAAGAAAGAACGATTTTTTTGAAGAAATCTTTAGCAGCATGCTTGAGACTTTTTTATGCCATACCAAATGTGGTGAACCCATGCTCTGAGAGAGTCATCAGAGTCGATTTGGTTGAAAGTCTCGTTCGACCCAATATTTTTAATGTGTTTGTGAATTTTGTTGGTTTTTTCCTGAATTTGTTTGATTTTTTCTTTGGATTCAAATTTAGAACTTTGAACTCAGATTATGAGTATCTTGCTAAGGAAAATATTTCCATAAAGGTCTTTTGGGAACTGTGTTCGAAAAGGGAAATTTTATTTCAAGAGACTTTTGAATTATCAGACAACCTTCAAACATTCCAAAATACTATTGAAATGGCTGATAGAGGTCAAACAATAGAACAAAAGAATATTTCCAAAGAGAAAGAATCAGAGAAGGTTTCAATAAAAGCTAAATTAACAGAAATTTCATCAACATTTGAAAAATATTTTGAGGAAGAACTGAAGAAAGAATTAAATAAAGATGATTTTGAAGAGGATGAGATAGAAATCATAAGAAAAAGCATAAGAGCCACCAAGCAAGAGAAACTATATGAGTTTGTTGAGAATTTGTTGAAAAATAATGATTCCCCAAAGGTTTTAGCCTATGTTCTGAAAAAAATAAAAGCCTTCAACATTTATAAAACTTTATCCTTTGAGAAATCTGAAAAAATTGCCAAAGAAAGGAAAAAGCTTCAAGAGAAACTTGAAGAAGATAGACCTATTTATTCTTTAATAGGATATAAGAGGGAAAGGTTGATTGATAAATGGCTTTGCCCAATTACAGATTCAATAGAAAAGGAATTTGAAACAACACTTGAAAATGAGTTGAACTCCCAGAACCTCACTGAGGAAATAAAATTATTTAAGAATTTCAAGACTTATACCGAGAATGAAAAAAAATTGCTAGATCAAGAAATAAAGGAAATGAGGAAACATTGCATGCAACCAGTCAACAAATTCACAATAAAATACCCTTTATTTGCTTCTCAATATCGCACAGTAAAGGAAAATAATTATTGGAATATCATAAAGGAAGGTTCAGTGACTATTCATTCAGATTTCATGTTTTATAAAGTGGCTAAAGCTTTGGCTTCGTATTTCATCAAATTATATTCTCTGATGTTTAAAATCTTGAAATGGATTTGGGAAGGTCCCTTTGGAGTCAGATGTTTGTGTTCATGTTCAGAGTTTTATACAGACTACTCAATTGGTCCTTATGGGGAATTAAGGAAAGACAGAAAAAACGTCAGACCTGTTCTTCGTTGCTTCTTAGGGGTAATTCATGGCATTCAGAAATCCCTAAAAAATTTTGAAGAAGCTCCTGATGATGGATTTTTTGGGAAAAATTTCGGCAGGATACTCAATATTTTATATTGCATCTTTTTCAGATTTCTTTTTGCGGGTATCATGGTAGTCTTAATCATTCATCCCGCTATAAATATTATTTGCATTGTCGGAGGTTTTATAGCTGCCATCACAACTTTAATATGGCTTGTTTTCGTGGAAATCTTTCTTTTGACTTGGAAATTATTCATTTATGATTATAAATCAACTTTGAGACATCATTCATGGAATTATTATGATAAGAAAGTGGCATTTTACGAACACGCACATTTGAAATTGTTGAGATCATATAAATGGTTTACATTGTTGCATTTAGCCTTCGATTTCTTTATTAACGTTTTTTTTCAATTGGTGATGGTGATTATTATGATGGTGCTTTCTCCATTAATCAGTATTTTTGTGTTCGTGTTTGGAATTGCTTTATATGTTTTGAAATCGATGTGGGACTGGTTCATTTTAAATGTAATTATCAGATGCTTTGCAAGAGTTCCAAGCCGCAATTCAACATATGCTTATAGAATTTCCGGTCCAGGAATCAGTAGAGACTTTTATAACACTTTAGAAACCAATGATTTGTCTTTGTTGGTCATTGCTCATCTAGAAAAATTGGAATTAGACCAGGTTTGGAAAGTAGGCAGCCAGATTATCGAATACCCAAAAAAATGCCTTGATGGCAAATGTAACCTTTTATTTAAAAGATTTATGTATGATAATACTAACAATCAATTTGCAAACGACTCTTTTAAAAATATTAGTTTTTTAAAGCAGAGTCTCCAATATTATATTAATGAAAAAAAAACGCATCTTCCTGCAATTCAAGGAGGTCATCACACTATCAGATTTACTAATGAGGAATTAGGAAAAAACGAATTATTGGTTGAAGATATTCTCAAAGACATCGTCAAAGAAAAAAACATGGATAGTTATATTTGGGATCTATATGATTTAAGACCTGGATTATATAAAAGATTAACAAGGAAAATTCTTCAACAAATTTTATGCTCTGATGCTATTAACCCAGTTGAAGAAATAGATCATATTGAAAGAGTGAAATTTACCCATAATAATACTAATTTTAGCAATTACATTTCGAAATTTATCGATGAAGAGAATGAAAATTATAAGAAGAGAAAAGAAAACAATAGAGCTTATTTAAGAAAGATAGGTGGAAATAAACAAGGAGAAAAAGAAAAAGTTTATGTCAACATTAATGAAATTATGTCATTTTATGCATATTTACCGAGTTATTATCAACATCCATTTAATTTTGGAATTGTGGATTCCAAAAGAATCAAAAATTGGACTCAAGGGAAAGTGATTGAAATGACAGAAGTCGAGCTTAGATTATAATAATTATAAAGAAAATTTACAGAGATTAATATTTTATTTGATATAAATTTAAATTTTTTTCTTTTTTTAAACATTCTATATTTTCTATTTTTTTTTTTTAAAGATATTTTTGAAAAAAAAATAAAAAAAAAATCTAAACCCAGGATTAGTCAACTTTCTAATTTTTTTAAGAGAACATTTTTTAATTAGGATTTTCCTCTATCTAATAGGAAAAATGTATTAAAAAAAAATCTTCCTAAAAATTTTGGTAAAAAAAATAAATAATTTTTGGTTATTTTATTTTAAAGATGTCTTTAAAGTCAAATTCCTAATTCAGTTAAAATTTTTTTTTTTCACATTTGTCTTATTGATTTTAATAAAAAACGGAATTTTTTTGTTTATGCTAATCTTAAAGCCTTGAATTTTCTTTTTCTTTTTCTTTTTCTTCATCTTCATCCTCCTCATCAACTTCTTTTATTGCTTGAACATCGGCATCTCTACTGAATCTGGGATCAATTAAATTATCCCCTTCAGCGCTAATGCTCATTTTCTCATTATTGTTGATATTTTTAAAGAAGAACTTTGTGTTGGAAACCAAACTTTTGATATTTATCAGTATTTCAATGATCATTGATAAGGCTTTGACTAGCACTAGTAAAAGACCAATGGACAAAATGATCCATCCTATGATTAGTTTTCCATTAATGCTGAGGAAATTATCCTTTAGATTGTTTAAACATTGTATTGTTCCAATCAATAACAAAATGATCAAAATCATCACTTCAGTAAAAAGGGCTAATTGATTGATTTTTTCTACTTCGTACGGCTTTTTAAAATACATGAAAGTCGTTATGAAAAGAGACCAAAACACCAGAACAAAAACCTGATCCAACAACATATTATCTGTATCCAAAAAAATCAATGATATTATCCAAAAGAACTTTCTCAACATATAAAAAATCGTGAAATTCCTTTTGAAAAATGCCTTTTTCTTTAACAAATCAAATAAAGGCTGGTATTTTTTATCTATTTCTGGGTCTTCCAAATCAATTTTCGAATTGTTCAAAAACCAGCATGTGTACAAGGCAAAAATCATCAGATAAACTAAACATGCTAAAGCCAAAACTGAATTCAAAATATTCCCAGACTTTTGAAATTGTAAGTTCAACATTTGAATAATGGCACCCACCATTAAGGGAATAAAGGTAATTAAGGCCACTCTCAAAATTGCAGAATATTCCATAAGTTCCTCCAAATATCCACATATATTCACAAACCAACTGCATCTATTCTTTTCTCTAAGCGGAGCAACCAAAACCTTATTAAAAATTTTTATCGTCAAATATAAAACTATCACCAAAGCGTAAAAGAACAAAGCAAAAAAACAATTATGAATGAAATTTGTAGTGAAATTCTCTGCCCAAAATGTATAGGGCAACGAAGTGTCCTCATCATAATCTAAAATAGAGATACTCAAAAATTTCAAATACTCAAATTTTATGAAATTGGCTGGGTCCAAAGCCTTGAAAAATACCAAAGCGTTTTCAGGCACATCGATGTTTAAATAAAGAATAAGGTTCAAAATTTGCAACATGTCTATGTAAAGCCAAAAAATCGACAAGGAGTCTAGAATAAGCAAAGGAAAGAAAGCAAAGAGTAAAACGATCATGAGATATGATAGAGTGTCATCTATGATATTGAAAAATGAAATTTGTGTAGGGGTATAGTAAATGAACTCGTCAATTAATGCAGTGGTTGCATAACTGATTGAAGTGATTGTAATATTATCCACATCCATAATTGATGTTGGTTGTAAAAAATTGACTGTGAAGGTTTGGCTTTGAAAAGAAACCTTAAAAGTTACATTAAAAACATAAGTCTTATTATCTAAGACATAATAGGTCCAAGTAAAATCTGTCAATGGATTTAAATCTGTCATTGTTATATTGGCAATAGAGGTATTTGTGAAATTTATTGGTTGCATGACTTTGCTGAATTGCAAATCGATTTCTACAGATAAATAAAAGCGATTATAAGGGATATTCAATAAACAATAAGGAGGACGCATGTCGAAACAATAGGTGCCGTTATCTAAACTGCAATTATAAAAAGCTTCTATTGTACAAGTGCTGGAACATCCGTCACCTGAAATCGTGTTGCCATCGTCACATTGTTCACCTGCTTCCACTATCCCGTTTCCACAAACACTCGTTGAATTTGTAGTTGTGTTTGTGGAATTTAACATTCTTGTAGAGCTATTTTCCATTTTCAGAGGGCTGAATTCAAGAGAATATCTGTTTTTTTCATTAACTGTTATCATCATTAATTTGTTGTTGTCAATGGGGAGAAACCTGACATTATCGAATTTTTTCACAGAATTTTCATTATGAGAAATATAAAGGAAACCAGGGGTATTAGGAGATAGAATTGCTTGTAAACTTGATTGAAAAATATCAATATCAGAAATTATAATGGGATTGTATGTTTTTTCAATGAAAACGTTGAATGGGATGTTGATATATAGAAAAAAACATGTATCTGAGGAGTTGAAGTCTTGGGTATTTATATTTGCACAAAGATCTTGATATAAATAAAGGAAATCTAAGTTTTTGGAAGGTTTGATCCGGGGTTTGGTGGAAATACATTTAAGGAAGACTTGAATCAAGAAGAAGCATATAATGATTTTCATTTTCATTTGCAAGTTTTTTTAAAAATTAAAAAATATTAAAGGAAAAAAATTGATTTCCTATTTTTTCATTCAACATTTAAATTTACATGTAGAAAAAATTCATGAGTTTCAAAAATAAATACAAAAAGAAAGCTTTTCTAAGGTGAAATTAATTACCGTTTTCATAAAGAAAAAAATTAAAAATCCAAACCCTTTGTTTGGGTTTTCATAATAAAAAATCGGTTAAGATTTATTTTTCTAAATAAAGTTTTAAATTCTTCAAACTCATCCCAAGCTTTCACCAACCATGACCACTAAAATCCGTAATGAGCTTCTTAGTGATTTGAGAGAGCTGCAAAAACTGGAATCACAAAACAATCTTTACCAAAGGTCTATGCCATATTCCTTTGCCCCAACCTCCTATGTTCCCCCTCTGGTATCCAGCCAAAGGGTCAATTATGGCCCATCACAGGTCTATCCACAGTCTAGAGCTATTCCAAATTGCCAACCATTGCAATCGAATTTAGTGTATTCTCAAGTTCTTCCACAAAATCCTGCTCAAGAATCATTGCCTGTGCAACAAAATTTAGTTGGTTCCCAAGTAGTTTCAGGTTTAAGGGAATCCATCAAAGGAGAAAACTATTTTGAATATGTTCCTTTTGAAAAAGTAATAATTGAACAAGAGGAGAAAAGGAAGAAGGAAATGATCGATGTCAGAAAGAACAAAACTGATTATTATGCTGTAGAAAAGCAGGTTTGATTTAAAATTTCATTATTTTTCTTAATAAATTTACTTAGGTTGAATATGTCCCCTACACTAAATATGAAACCATTGAAGAAGTGGTGCCCCAACAAAGGACGGAATATATAGCTCAAAGTTATATAGAGTATATTCCTGAAGTTTCAACTGAAATGGTTCCTGTGGATAGAGTCCAAGAAAAAGTCGAATACCAACAAGTTCACAAGAAAATTGTTCACTACCCAAAATTTGACCAAGAATTCACCATAGAAGCTGAAAAGAGTGGCAATATCCTTCAGAATCCTGGTCTATTCAATAGTCAAATTGTCAATGGACCTCAAACTGTCCCATTACAGAAAACTGGCCTATTCAATAGCCAGATGGTCACCATCCCAAACCAATCATTGGCAACATTTCCAGTCCGAACCCAAGCACCACAAGTGATTTTACCAAGATCAACCCCAAATGTTTATCAATCTCAAATTTTAACTCCTTCAGTTTTCCCTCTACCTACAGGCTTAGTGAACAGTCAATTCAAAGGAGTGCAACCTCGTTACAATCTTGGTACATCCAAACAACCCATGGCTTGGAGTTCGCAACGCATCCCGACAAAACAATCAAAACCTTATTTTTTTACTGGTGTGGAAAGGGATTCGATTAATTTAACCAAAAAAAAGAAAGCATATTAAGTTAATTAGTGAAAAATAAAGACAAAAAAATTTATAAAACAAATTATTTTTACTCATGTTTTCAAAATAGATAAAAACAAATTTTAATTAAGAATTCTTAATTTTTTTATTTTTAAATAAAATATCTCTATTTTTTAAAAGATTAAAAAAGAAACTTACAAAAAAATTTGATAAACAAATTATTTTTATTCAAACAGAGTTTTTGCATAGAAAAAAACTTTTTAATTAAGAATCGATTTTCTTCTAATTAATATTTCTTATAAGAGACCTCAATACAAAATAAGCAACAACCCTCCAAAATATCGTAAAGCCGAAAAGAGCAGCTATGCATGGCCACAAGCCATAATTAAATCCATATTGATCTAAGATTGCTTCGTTGCTAGTCCCATCAAACTCATTTCGAAAATAAGCTTCCAATCCATATCTAAATGGCGAAATATAAACTAGCCAACTTAACCAAGTCGGAACTGTCTCTAAAGAATAAAAAATTATAAATCTTATGTCAATTCAAATAAATCTACTTATATTAATGACAAACCCTGCGAAAATCATCATTGGAGTGACTGCCATCTAAATTATTTTTACAAAATAAAATGAGAAACGCAATAATTAATAAATACTGGAGTCAAACCCATTGCCACCTTCGGGTCTGAAGCCAATGAACCTATCAATAAGCCAAAAGTCACCCCAATCAAAAACACCCCAATATTTATCAAAACGAAAATGAAGAATCTTGAAGGATCTGAATCATTGAATCCACAAATCCAATATACAATAACTGAAAAAATGGCAGGGGCAATCAAGAAAAAGGGTGTCTCTATCGTTGTTCTTCCCAGAAAATATGATCCTACCCCATATAAATGACTTGAATATTCCTTTAAAAAGAGAGTCCTTTCAGCTGGGAAAGTCAATACCAACCCTGCAATTGAAACTAAGAACATGTTGATGCAGATAAAAAACAACCCTCCGGATTTATCATAAACATCATTCGTTCGGAAATAAAGAAGACAAGTCAACAAGGCAGTAAAAATTTTGACGAACAATCTGTTGATAAATAAAGTCTTGTTTCGGAGGAAATTTTTAAAGGTCCGTTTTGAAATTTCAATGAAAGCTTTGGAAAAACTTGCCTGATATGAATGTTCAATCTTCATTTGGGAAAAAGAGAATTTATCTTAACCAAAAAAAACATTATAAATAAGGAAATATATAATCAATGAACGCATTTCTGTCTTCACATCTTCCAAATTTTTCTCTTCATAAGCTTTGTTAAAAGTTTCAGTTTTTTCAAGATCTTTTTCGGTCTTGGGATTTTCCAAATGAGTTATTTCCATTAGGAAATCCGCAGGATTTGCATATGTTGGACATTTGAACCCGATTTCAGAGAAATATGATATAGAATCCAATGATTTTCCCTAAAATTAGAAAAATTAAAGAAATTTGTTGCGTTTTTATAAACTTGATAAATTATCTTCCCTTCAGACATAAATATTATCTTGTCAAAAAGTTTGAATATATCAGAACTAGGTTGATGAATCGTGAAAATAATGTTTCTACCTAATCTTTTTATTTATTTCAGTAAAAATCTATCAACGAAATAAAAAAACCCTGATTGTTTCTTCAATAAGGAAATAATAACAAAAGAAGTGAAACTATCCAATCCAGAAGTTGGTTCTTAATTTTAATGGAATTCTCTGAAAATTCATAAAAATGATTTACCATCAAGAAAAAGTATTGATGGATCAGCGATTAATTCAACCCCTATTGAAACTCTCCTTTTTTCTCCTCCAGAAATTCCTTTTTCCAATGCGTTTCCGATTTTAGTGTTTTGGCATTTTTCCAACTTTAAAGACTCAATGATTTCATTAACTCTCTCAAGTCTTTGTTCAGTTGGCAGGTCTAATTTTAAATTCGCAACAAATATAAAACATTCTAAATTAAAAAACTAATTTTTATTTTATCTTTTTTGAAATGTTTAACCTCTTGGAGTCAAAGTTTCCATCAAAATGTCTTGTTGCATGACATAGGCAGCAATTTTGCCAAATAATTCATTGGTTAGTTTTATATCGTTGGCGAAAATAGAACCAGAAATTTTTGTTTGCCATCCTTTTTCCAATCTACAGCTCAAGGCATTTAGAAGACTTGTCTTGCCTGCTCCAGAACTACCCATAATAGCTGTGACCTGACCATGTAAAGCGTAGCCATCTAAATTATCAAGGACATTTTTGCCTTTAATTTGATAGATCACTGATGACCAGGTTAGATCGATTCTGGAAATGTTTTTTGTGATGTTTATTTTATGAGGCTCATCTTTTTTCAAGATGGCGTTATAAGTATCCATTTTTTGGTTATTTAAATCAAATTTTGAAAAAATAATTTTATCTCGTCCGAAATTTATTTGAGAAGTAATTTAATTAAATGGAAAATTCAATTCTCAGAAAATTTCCTATAAAGAAAATATATAATTTTTTTTTTATTTCAATATTTTGAGTGAATTATTACTTTTTTACTAATTAAATACCTAAATTCATTTATATCAGAAATTTTTTTTTTGCTAAAAATAATAGAAAAATGTCTTAAAACTGTTTATGTAAGAATATGCCAAAACCTATTGTTATTTTGAAATTTCCAGTTATTTATCCCATAATTTTGATTTTATAAAAGAAAATGTTTCTTATAAAAGAAAAATCCCTTTCTTTTAATGCCAAAACTCAATCTTATTTTTTATCTAAAGTTTATAGAATGCACGAACAAATAAAAGAGAAACTTCCTTTTTCTCTTGAAACCCATATAGCTAAGGCATGGAATTTCTATACAAACAAACTAGGTAGTCCCAAGCACATATGTGCTCCAATGGTTGACCAATCAGACTTGGCATTCCGAATGCTCACCCGTAAATATAAAGCTGATTTATGTTACACTCCAATGATGAACTCCAAAATAATGATTCAAGATAAGGGTTATTTGAAAGCCAATTTTGAAATTGATGCTGCTGACCGTCCCCTATTTGTCCAATTATGTGGAAATGACCCCCAAACTGTTTTAAAAGCTGCCCAGATGGTTGAAAATGATTGTGAGGCTGTGGATCTAAATTTAGGATGTCCCCAAGGAATAGCGAAAAAAGGTCATTATGGTTCTTTTTTGCTTAAGGAACCTGAATTGATCTGCCAAATGGTTAGTATTTTGTATGATAACTTAAAAATCCCCGTGACCTGCAAAATGAGAATATTGTCCAATGAAGAAGAAACCATTGATCTATGTAAAAGGATTGAAGAAGCTGGATGTTCGATTCTCACAATTCACGGAAGAACAAAAGAACAAAATAAGGATTATGTAGGGGAGGCCAATTGGGATATTATAAAGAAAATTCGAACGATTATCAAAATTCCGATTTTTTGCAATGGGGGGATCTATAATTATGCAGATGTGGAGAAATGTCTGGAATATACTAAGGTTCAAGGCATCATGAGCTCAGAAGCTTTATTGGAAAATCCATGTCTTTTTGCCAACAAAATCTATGATTTGGATTTGATCGCACTGGAATATCTCGATATGTGTTTGAAATATAAGAGTGATATAAAATATATCAAGCCACATCTTTTCAAATTCTTGCATTCGGGACTTTCTTGCAATCATGATTTGAGGGAAAGATTAGCAAAAGGCAATTCTTTTGAGGAATTTTTGGAAATCACTACTATTTTACAAAAAAGAAGGGAAAATATAAAGCCAGATGATAAATTTGGATGGTATTGGAGATATCAAAATAAAGTGAAAAAAGAAGAAAATAAAGAAAAAAAGCAAGAAATTAAAAATGAAAAAATGGAAAATAATGGGAAAATAGAGGAAGAAAGCAAAGCTCAAAACGAAGATCCTGAAGAAATAAAGGATATTTTAATAAAAAAACGGAAAAAAGATGAAAATGATAAAACCCAATACATGATTTTCAAGAAATAATCAAAATTTGTAAATTTATTAAATTTTATTAAACGTTGAATTCAAAATAAAAAATAAAATTAAAAACATCTAATGGATTTAGTTATTTCTAATGTTCTAGCCTCCTTATAATGTCCAGAAATTACTTAATAATCACACAAGCTCTTCAAACTATAAATCTTTAATTGAAAATATTAAGGATAACTTCTCTTTTTTTTTCTATTTAACAAAAAAATTTATTTAAAGACAAAAAATTTATTTGAAGGTATTTTTT
>Ga0302320_10021070_pt1 | contig 12958 bp, 12 predicted proteins | sample Bog_T0_3_FD_202130 | JGI IMG/M metagenome (GOLD analysis project Ga0302320, IMG submission 202130) | Peat permafrost microbial communities from Stordalen Mire near Abisko, Sweden - Bog_T0_3 | ecosystem: Environmental > Terrestrial > Soil > Wetlands > Peat | place: Sweden: Abisko, Stordalen Mire...
AAAGGCTGGTGTCGTCCCGCACTCCCTGATTGCTGTTACTGACGATCCTTCCGTGGCCCACGACGATGCCGGCGTAACCGTCGGCGGCTTTTTGCCAGCCGGGTTCGATGAGGATGTCGCCGGGCGCGGCTTGGCTCATGGGGACTTGTTCGAATCGCTTGTCGTGGGCCAGGGAATTCCAAAGAATAGAGGTGCTACAAACATGATCCGGTGGCGTTCCCAGGATGATAGTTTGTTCGGTGGCCTTTGTAAAGATGAGGGACACGGCCCGCGCGTATTCCGGAGGACCCAAAAGCGGGGCTCCGAAATTGCCGGTGGATATGCCGATGCTCTGGACCGCTGTTTGGGCTATTTGCGGACCACAGGCGCCTGCGCCTTTTTCGTTACAGTGTTGAAGTCCATATATTGAACATTAGCCGCAAAAAATGGAAATGTCCAAATATTTTTTAAACCTAATACATTAAGACGTTCATAATAAACGACTTAACGAATCCTAATATTGAGCACATCGTGGGGAAATTCCAGAAAAATGGTATTATTTTGGTCCCCCTGATTCAAATCCACAAATTCCTGTCCAGCGTCCGGTACTGGATCGCCTCGCTCACATCCTCCGCCTCGATTTGTTCCCGTTTCGCCAGGTCTGCAATGGTCCTTGCCACCTTCAATATCCGATCATAGGCGCGCGCGCTGAAGTTCAGTTCCGAGATAGCCACCCGCAGCAACTCCTGTGAGCCCTCGTCCAATTGGCAGAACTCCTTCATTTGGCGCGGGCTCATCCGGGCGTTGCACCTTACCTTGCTTTTGCCGAAGCGGCCTTGCTGGTTGCCGCGGGCGGCTTCAACGCGGGCGCGAATGGCTTCACTCGGCTCGCCGGGAGCATTCCCAGACAGTTCTTCGTAGCGGACGGCGGGGACTTCGATGTGCAAGTCGATGCGGTCCAAAAGGGGGCCGGAGATGCGCTGACGGTATTTTTGGACCGCATTGGTCCCGCAGCGACACTCGCGGCGCGGATCGCCGTAGTAGCCGCACGGGCAGGGATTCATCGCACTTACCAACATGAACTCAGCCGGGAACGTCATGCTGCCCGCGGCGCGGGATACGGTTACCCTCGCATCCTCGATCGGCTGGCGCATGACTTCCAATGTCGAACGCTTGAACTCGGGCAGTTCGTCCAGGAAGAGGACGCCGTGATGGGCCAGACTGATCTCGCCCGGCGACGGATTTGCGGTGCCGCCCAGCAGACCCGCGTCGGAAATCGTGTGATGAGGGGAGCGAAATGGCCGGGTCGCCACGAACGATTGTTTTCCATCCAGCAGGCCGCAGATCGAATAAATCTTCGTGATATCGATGGCTTCATCCAGCGTCATCGGCGGCATGATCGTCGGAATGCGCTTGGCCAGCATCGATTTCCCGGAGCCGGGCGGGCCTACGAAAAGGAGGTTGTGTCCGCCGGCCACGGCGACTTCGATGGCGCGTTTGGCATGCTGCTGGCCTTTGACATCGGCAAAATCGACCTCGTAACTCCTGTGCGCCTCGAAGAGCGCCGTTAGGTTCTCGCGCACCGGCGCCAGCGGCTTCTCCCAAGTTAGAAACTCGAAGGTCTCACGCAAATTCCGCACCCCATACACATTCAGCCCTTCCACCACCGCCGCCTCCCGCGCATTCGCCTCCGGCACGATCAGCGCCTTTTTGCCGGCGCGGCGCGCGGCGATGGCGACGGGCAGCACGCCCTTGACGGGGCGGACGGCGCCGTTGAGCGCCAGCTCGCCGAGGATGCAATAGTGCTGCATTTCGCTCAGTTCCCTCTCCTGGGCTGCTGCTATCATCGCGACGGCAATGGGCAGGTCAAAACTCGGCCCCTCCTTCTTCACATCGGCCGGGGCAAGGTTGACCGTCGTCCGGCCTTGCGGCCAATAATAGCCGCTGTTGGCGATGGCAGTCGTGACGCGGTCGCGGCTTTCCTTCACGGCCACGTCCGGCAGGCCCACCACCACGACCAGCGTCTTGATCGAGGAAGCCGTGTTCACCTCGATCTCGACCTCGTAGGCGTCCACGCCAATGACGGCGGCTGAGAAAACTTGCGCTAACATTCCGCCCGTAGCATGGCCGGGAATCCCCCGGCGGTACAGCATGGTTTCGGTGCTCTGCTTGTAGAGGCGTCTTCCCCCGTCTGGGCCACCGGCCCAGGGCTACAACGCAAGCGTGATCCGGCGAGTTTTGCTCTGCGCGCGGCAGCGCGCTGTAGCCCTGGGCCGGTGGCCCAGGCGGGGGCCAACGCCGCTTCAGAAAAGGCCAAAGACTTAGTCAATCGAGACGTATGAGGCGGATCTTGTGGATCGGGACGATCGGAGTTCCGCTTGCGCGAACCGTGATCCTATTTCCCTCGGCAATTACATTCCCGAGATTCACATACGGCCCGTCCGTTTCCCGGAGATAGGTTTCCTTCGCCACTTCGATTGGCTTTCCATCGCCAACACGCAAACTTACCGGTCCTTCAATCACCGAGTACACCGGCTTGACTTCCACGCGATACGCGCCGGCGTCAGGCACATCGAGAGCGACTTCGATTTCTTTGCCCTGCGAATCGATGATCACAGCGCCCGACGCATGCAAGTGTTGCTGGCCAATTACACAGATTGTCCGGACACCAATGCCTTGTTCCCGCAGCGGCACTTCGAGTGCTGTAACGTCCACGTCCGGCAAGGTTGGCGGCTTTTGCCCCTTCTCTCCATGCAATAGGGAGTAATTGGCTTTCCCATGCGGCAAGGCCGGGCCCGAGGGGACAGGCCGGTCCTGATACCAGAAGGCAACGCTTGTAAAGGATACGGTCCTCTCGGCATCCCAATAATGCTCCATTGTCACCTTGATATGAGTTGAAAAGCGAACCGGGTCCGGGATATGAAACCGGTACATTGTCGTGTAACTGCCGCCATCTTCGCGCTTGTGGAGCAGCGGGCAACCGAAATAGGGATACGAAAATGGCGAATGGTAACACCAGGCGTTGTTAAAGTAATCCTCGGTCCCGGTGCCGTTGATGGTCGGCATTGGATCATGATCGATGAAGATCATATCGTCCCCTTCCCCCCACCAGCCGCCCGGCCCGCTGTCCACATAGAGAAAGCAGCCGGCGTAATGTCCCCGGCCCTCGGTCTCGAGGAGAACATAGTTATCCTTGCCGTCGAGGTTCATCAGATCCTGCCCGTGCAATTCCCTCTCCTGGCGGAACCTGGCATGGAAATAGCCGCAATTCTCCGGCTGCGCGCCCAGCTCGTAATCGACATGAAAGTAAATAATCCTAAGGGTTCGCGAGCCGTTGTTGAACACCTCGATCCGGGCGGCTCGTTGGAACGGCATCGGCCAATAGCAATTCATCGCCCTTTCATTGATGCCGACAGTCAAGGCCGCCGAAGTAATGACAAACCGGCGCTCCATGTAGAACGGCGGAGGCAGCGTATGCCCGAGCCCGAAGAAATCTCCAAGCGGCGCCTCGACGCTGGGCAGTTTCTCATTATCCCAATACATCCGAATCACTGCATCCCTGAGAAGGGTGTCGTGACCGGGATACTCCATGACTGTCACCCAGATGTGCGTTACCTTCCCGGGCCCGGGAGTATCCAGCAGGACAGCCGTGGCGCCCGGCGCAAGATCAGTGAGGCAATCGACGTTCCCGCCCGTGCGATCCCAACTGGAACTGCGGCGGGAACGGCCATCGGTAATAACGGAAAGGTTATCCAATGCCGCGCTCATGTTTCGTCGATTAGTGTAACCAAACGCCGCCCATATTCGACATAGGTCCGGTATCTATTTTCCTCGGAAGACAGCGCCGCATCGTCAAGTCCCGCGCCGATATGCGGCTCGATGGAAAGCCCGCCGGCATAACCGTCCGCTCTGAGTTCCTTCAGAACTTCCCTCACCTGGCCCTGGCCCTCGCCGGGAAAGACATGCTTATGGCGCTCACCCGGGTTCAACCGGTCATGGGTCCTGTCTTTGATATGCACATGAACGACGTGCTCTTTGACGTGGCGATAGAAATCCAGCGAGGATTGCCCGGGATGCGGCTCCGGGGCCGAGTAATCGATCTCACCCACGCTGCCGGCGGTGTCGAAGACCAGTTTCAATCCAGGGACATTCTCAAGCAGCTTTAGAGAAAACGACCAGCCCAGGCTTCCGTAGTTGCCGCAATGCTCGTGCGCCACGGTGACGCCGGTGTCCGCGAAGACGCGGACGATCTCCCGCAGCCGGCGAAAACGCTCTTCTTCCAGTAAGTCAACGGGAGTGCGGGCCGGGTAACTCATTACACGGATAAGTTTCGCCCCAAGGCGCAATGCGCGCGGCGCGGCGCGGCGGGCCTCGCCAAGACACGTGTCGAACGGCTTGCGAATATCCTTGCCGCCGTTTGCAATGGCGGAGCCGAGGCAACTTACGCGAATGCCGGCGGCGTCAAGTTGATCCACGAGCGCCGCGAAGGCGTCGTCGGGGATATCGTGAAGATTGCCGGGGGGATAGCCGGCGACCTCGACATTTCGCATTTCGATGTTCGACCAGCCAAGTTCCCTGGTGGCTTTGATTTGAGTTTCCAGTTTTTGGCCGGCTTCGTCGGCGAAGCCGGTGAAATAGGCGGGGAATTTCATCATAGGTGCAATTGGAAATACGGGACGGGTGCTACAAGAGGCGGAACCTGGCAAGGTCCTGGGAATCGACGACGCCGATCGGGCGGTTTTCCGCATCCACGACCACGAGGTCGTCGATGGCGTGCTTTTGCAGAATCCGCAGGACTTCCGCGGCGAGTTGATCTCCGCCCACGCAAATCGGGTTGCGTGTCATGAGGTCCCCGACCCTCTTTTCCATCAAGGCGGGATCCGCCTGGAAATGCCGACCGAAGTCGCCGTGGGTGAACACGCCGGCCAGCTCGCCACTCTCGAGGGTGATGACAGCGGCTCCGGCGCGGCGATGCGCCATCTCGTGGAGAGCTTCGCGCACCGTTGTCCCGGGGCGCATGAGCGCCATCTGCTCGGGGCCGCGCATGATCTGGTGGACCTTGAAGAGAAGGGTCCGGCCAAGGCGGCCGCCGGGGTGGAATCGTGCGAAGTCCTCTTTTTGAAAGCCGCGTGCCTCGAGCAGGACCATCGCTAGGGCATCGCCCAGCACGAGCATGGCGGTGCTGCTCGAGGTCGGGGCGAGGTTCAGAGGGCAGGCTTCCTGGCTTACCTGGACATCGAGGCAGACATCGGCGCTGGCGGCCAGGAAGGATTTGGCGTTGCCCGTGATGGCCACCATTTTGACGTCGAAACGCCTGAGCGCCGGCACCAGCGTAATCAACTCCTCAGTCTCGCCCGAGTAGCTCAGCGCGAGCACGACATCGCCGTCCGCCACCACGCCCAAGTCGCCGTGCAGGGCGTTCAAGGAATTGAGGACGACAGCGGGAGAGCCTGTGCTGGTGAGGGTCGCAGCGATTTTTTCGCCGATGTGGCCGCTTTTTCCTACGCCGACGACGACGATCTTGTTTCGTTTTTCGACCGCGGCCATCATCACCTCGACGGCGCGCGCGAACTCCCCGTTGAGCCGCTCGCGCACTTCCCGGATCGCGGAAAGCTCGATCTCAAAAACGCGCTGTGCTTTTTCCAAAAAATCCACTGGGGGACGATTGTGGAGCGGGGTTGGGGCTTGGGGCAAAGGAAATCAGAAGTGGACGGGATGGACCCGATGGACGGAGTGGACGCGGCTACTCGTCCTCTTGCTTTATGAATTGCTGCAACAGGGCGGCCAGTTGAGCGAGGGCCTCTTTCGCGTCGGGGCCGTCGGCGCTCAGGAGCATTCGCGAGCCGCAGTCGAGGTTTGCGCTGAGCACGTCGAGGATGCTCTCGGCGGAGTATTGCTCGCCGTCTTTTTTGATGACGATCTTGGATTTGTACTTTCGCGCGCACCGCACAAATTCGGCCGCCGGACGCGCGTGCAGCCCCAATTTGTTCAATATCGTCAATTCCATCTCCATAAAAGCGGCCAAAGAATAGGGCAGTTCATTTCCTCTTCAATCAAATCCGAACTGGCTTTCCATACGGTCGCCTGCCGATTCATTTTCGATGCTTATAAGGAAGAGCAACACCATGAAAAAACTCGTCCTATTCGCCATTTTTGCGACCGGCGCCGTTCTCGCCGGGTCCGCGCACGCCCAGGGGAATATCGCCGCGCCGACGGTGCGCCGGCAGGCGCTTCCGCCAGTCAACCGGGCCGCCCAGACCGAGGGCGGGCTTCAACGCGGCGTGCGGCTGGGCAATCCGGTCCAGATGTTGAACCCCTTTGCGCCCGCGGAGTATGGCGATGGGCGCGAATTCGTCGCCACTCACGACGAAGGCCCGACGACGCTGCGCCCGCGCGACCGGTCGCGCACGCATCCCATGGGCCTGCGGCTGTTTTAAATCGCGTTCTGAGCCGCGCTTCCGGATTGCTTGCCGCCCGCGTTTGCAGAATTCTGGCAGTCGCGTGATCGTAACCGGACAGCCAGTCGCGGCGCAATACTGCGCCACCTTTCTCAAGCCGGAGATGCTGCACATCTACCGGCAGATAACCGCCCTGCGCGCCTATCAACCGCTGGTTCTCACCCAAAGGCGCGAGAATGCGGCACGCTTCCCTTTCGAGCCGGTGGTCACGCTACGCCGGCCCTGGACCCGCGAGTTGCGGCGGTTCTGGCAAAAGACCCTCCGCGGCGGCCCCCTGCTGATTTCCCGCGCGGAAGCCCGCAGCCTGGCGTTCGTGCTGCGGGAGTCCGACGCCGCGCTGCTTCATGTTTATTTCGGCCACATCGGCGTACACCTGCTTCCCATGCTGCGGCGCGCGCGGCTCCCCGTTATCGTCTCTTTCCATGGAGCGGACGCGGGCGTCGACCTCGATAAACCGGCCCACATCAAGCCGCTCCTCGAGGTCTTCACTCTTGCCACTCTTATCCTGGCGCGCTCCCAGGCCATCGCCACTAACCTCGCCAGCCTCGGTTGTCCGCCCGAAAAGATTCGCCTCCATCGCACCGGCATCCCGCTGGACCGGTTCCCATTCGCCCAGCGCAGGCCGCCTGGCGACGGCAAGTGGCAACTCTTCCAGGCCTGCCGGCTGATCCCGAAAAAGGGGACCGAGACCACATTGCGAGCCTTCGCCCGTTTTCTCGAGTCTTATCCCCGCTCGCGATTGACCATCGCCGGAGAAGGGCCGCTGGCAGAATCCCTCGAGACCCTGGCGGGGAAACTCCGCATCGGCTCGAAAGTTTCATTTCCCGGATTTGTCTCGCAGGCGAAACTGCGCGACCTCCTTTACGGCGCCCACCTGTTTCTCCAGCCCAGCGTCACCGGCCCCGATGGAGACCGGGAAGGCGTTCCCAATGCCATCCTCGAAGCCATGGCCACCGGACTGCCCGCCGCCGCAACCTTGCACGGGGGCATCGCGGAGGCTGTCCAGGATGGCGAAACGGGGCTGCTGGTCCCCGAGCACGCGGAAGCCGAACTCGCCGCGGCGATGATTCGGCTCGCCTCCGAGCCGGCCCTGTACGCCGGCATGAGCGCGAATGCGGCGCGCTCCGTGGCGACGAATTGGGATATCAACTCGCAGACGCGACTGTTGGAATCGCTTTATGATGAAGCGCGGAAGGGGACGGCGTGAAGCAAAGGACTGAAAGACGATCTTCGACCGGGTGGGATGAAGAAACGGTTGCACGGGCGCAAACCCGGCGCTTAGACTCGGCTCCGTGCTGCAAACCGTCTCCCGCTCCGATGCGGTCTGCGCGACTGTCCCCGAAGATGACCCCATGATGCGCGAACAATATCTCACCGCGTACCGCTGGATGCTCCTGGCCCGCATCTCGGAGGAGAAATACGCCAGCCTCTACCGCGCGGGGAAGATTTACGGCGGGGTGTTCGTCGGCAAAGGCCAGGAGGCGATCTCCGCGGCCACGGCGCTTGCGCTGCGCAAGGGCGATATTTTCGCGCCGCTGATCCGCGACCAGGCGGGGCGGCTGGCATTTGGCGAGAGCCTGCTGGATGCGACGCGCACTTACCTCGGCTCGCGCCTGGGGCCGATGCGGGGACGCGACGGCAATGTGCACCGGGGCAGGCCGCGGGACGGTTACATGGCGATGGTCAGCCATTTGGGTTCGATGATCTCCGTCGTATCCGGCGCGCTGATGGCGCGGCGCTCGAAGGGAGAGACAGGGGCGATCGGCGCGGTATCGATGGGGGAAGGGGGAACCTCCACGGGGGCTTTTCACGAGGCGCTCAACCAGGCGGCGGTCGAGAAGCTGCCGCTGGTGGTCGTCGTAACGAACAACCAGTATGCGTACTCGACGCCCACGGCGCGGCAATTCGCCTGCGGGAACCTGGCGGATCGAGCCGTGGGATACGGAATCGAAGGATACACCCTCGAACGCGGGAACGACCTGGCCGCGTGCCTCGATGTGATCGGCCTCGCGGCGGAACGCGCGCGAGCCGGGCGCGGGCCGCAAATGGTGGTCGCGTCGACATTGCGCCTGAGCGGACACGGGGAGCACGACGACGGCCATTATGTGCTCGATGCGCTCAAGCGCTCGGCGACGGGCGCGGATTGCATGAAGGTGACCGAGCAATTCATCCTCGATGAAGGGCTGGGCACGGCGGCGGAACTCGAGCACTGGCGGGCGGATGCGGTGCGCCAGGTCGAGGAAGCAGTCGCAACCGCGCAGCGCGAGCCCGCGCCGGACCCGGACACGGAGGATTGGTGCGCGCTCTCGACGCGGTTTCTGGGAGATACCTATGACGGCGGCTGCCACTGATCAACCGGCATGAGCATTACCTACCTCGAGGCAATTCGCGAAGCGCAGGCCAGGGCTCTGGCCGACGACCCGCGCGTCTACATCTACGGACAGGACGTGGGGGCGTTCGGCGGCGCGTTCAAGGCGACGAAGAACCTGGCCGTCGAGTTCCCCGGGCGGGTGCTCGATGCGCCGATCAGCGAGGATGCGATCGTCGGCAGCGCAATCGGCGCGGCTATCGAGGGGATGCGCCCGATCATCGAAATCCAATACGCGGATTTTTCGACGGTCGGGTTCAACCAGATCGTAAACAACGCGGCGACACTCTTTTGGCGCACGCAGGTCAAGTGCCCCATCGTGTTCCGGCTGCCCTCGGGCGGGACGCCGGGCAGCGGGCCGTTCCACAGCCAGAGCATGGAGGCGCTCTACGCGACGTATCCCGGGCTGATCGTGATGACGCCGGCGACGGTCGAGGATGCGTACAGCATGCTGCTCGAGGCCGTCGAGATCGACGACCCGGTCGTCTTTTGCGAGCACAAGTATCTTTACTACCACCTCAAAGCCGAGCAGTTGCCCACCGAGGCGATGCCAACGGGCAAAGCGCGGATCGCGCGCCCGGGGCGCGATGCGACCGTCGTAACCTACAGCGCAATGGTGCACGAGGCGCTGGCGATGGCCGAAGGGCTGGCGCGCGAGGGCATCGAGATCGAGGTCGTGGACCTGCGATCCATCAAGCCGCTGGACACCGATACAGTCCTGGCCTCCGTGGCCCGCACGGGACGCCTGCTGGCCGTGGGCGAAGCCTGGCCGTGGGGCGGGGTGACCGCGGAAGTGGTGGCCCGCGTGGCCTGCGACGGTTACAACCTGCTGGACGCCGCGCCCATGCGGCTGAACGCGAAGGACACGCCCATCCCGTTTCACCCAAATCTATGGGGCACCCATCGACCCACGGCGCAGACCATTGCGCGGGCTGTCAAGGACCTCTTGCGCCGCTAGTTTTTCGGAACCTTTGACAACATGAGAAATTCGAAATTCGAATTTATTTACTAACGCCATGCCAAGAATCCCAATCATCATGCCCCAGCTCGGCGAGTCGATTGCCGAGGCAACGATTGTGAACATTGCCGCCAACCCGGGCGACACGGTCGAGGCCGATCAGGACGTGCTCGAGGTCGAGACGAACAAGGCGGTGATGGCCGTGGCGAGCCCCTGCAGGGGCACGGTGCAGGATTGGATCGCCGAGATTCAGCAGAGCTACGCGGTCGGGGCGGTGCTGGGTTACCTCGATGTCACGCCCGAAGAGGCCGCGCGCGTGGGGCTGGACGCGCCCTCCCCGACGCAGATCGCCGATGAATCCGCCGAGAACGACGGGGACGACGAGCACAACGGTTCGCCCGCCGCCCAAGGAACCGTAAAGAAGGACCCCGTGAAGCCGACAGTGCGAGGGCTGCCGGTGCCGGCGCACGCTTCGGGCGCCAGTTATCTCTCGCCGCGGATGCGGGCGCGAATGGCCGAGTTGGGACTGCATGCCGCGGACCTGGCCGGAGTTGCAGGCAGCGGCGCGGCGGGACGCGTGACCATCGAGGATTTCGAGAAATTCATTTCGCTCATCGAACAAAACAAGATGAGCCCGGCCTCGACAATGCGCGTGGCCGTGGCGGACGCGATGCGGCGAAGCTGGACCCGCCCGATTGCAACGGTGTCGCTGCCGGTCAACCTGGACCCGGTGCTGGCGCACCGGAAGGCGCAAGACCCGAAACCGGGACCGGCACTTTACGCGTTGCGCGCGCTGGCGCTTGCCCTTGCGGAGAATTCCGCGCCGGCAGGGCGTCTGGTGGGCAACCGGATCGTGCATCCGGCGGCCATCGACGTCGGCTTTGCCGTGGAAGCCGAGGACGGCGTGCTGGTGCCGGTCATGCGTGCGGTAGACAAGACGCCGCTGGCCGAACTGACGCCGAAATACAATGACCTGGTGGAACTCGCCCGCCTGCGGCGGCTCCCGCCAAGCGCGACAGGCGGCTCCATCGCGACGGTGACGAATTTCGGAACCTTCGGCCTGACCTGGGCGACGCCGATCCCGCTGCCGGAGCAGACGCTGGTGCTCGGCCTGGGCGCCGGCCGCGTCCAGCCGAATTGGGACGCGAAGGCGGGCCAATTCGTGCCGGTGATGGAAGCGAACATGACCCTCAGCTTCGACCACCGCGTTCTGGACGGAGGCGGCGCCGGCCGGATGCTGGCCCGCATCGCCGCGCTGCTGGCGGAGCCGGAGAAGCTGTAAGCAAAGGCTGTATGAGGCCCTATTGGGCCGATCCCGAACTACTCCCCGGTGTCGAGGGCGTGCTCTTGCAGATCTTCAAGATCAACGAACTCGAGGACGGAAATGTGGCTGGCCGCGAGGTGTACGCGTGGAGCCAATCCTGCCATCAGCGCTTCCTGCCACCGGGTAACGCAAAGGCACCATCTGTCCCCGGCCACGAGGCCGGGGAAACCGAATTCCGGCGCGGGCGTCGAAAGATCGTTGCCGCGGGATTTCGAGAAGGAGAGAAACTCGTCGGTCACCTCGATGCAGACAGTGTGAAGACCGGTATCGCCGGGGCCGGTGCGGCAGTAACCATCACGATAATAGCCGGTCAGCGGACGGAGACAGCAGCACTCGATCGGACCGCCCAGGACGTTGGTTTGCGTAACTGCCATGGAACACACAATAGATGGCGCGTCCCGCGCGCCAAACCATTTCGAATTTCGAATTTTCCGCCGCTGTCAGGCAGCGGCGGAGTCTTCGCCCACCATGTAACGGGTGAAGCGGCGGATGACCATGTTCTCACCCAGCTCGGCGATCTTGCTGTTGATCAGATCGTGAACGGTGATGTCCGGATTCTTGATGAACGCCTGATCCAGGAGACAGACCGTCGAGTAGTATTTATCCAGTTTCCCTTCGACGATCTTTTCGGTGATGTTCGCGGGCTTGCCCTTTACCTGGCCGCGATAAACCTCTTTTTCCCGTTCGAGCGCGGCGGCGGGAACCTGATCCCGGGTGACGTAAAGGGGATGCGCGGCGGCGATGTGAAGGGTGATGTCCTTGACGAACTCGCGGAAGTTGTCGTTCTTGGCGACGAAATCGGTTTCGCAGTTGACCTCGACCAGGACGCCGACCTTGCCCTGGAGATGGATGTAGGATGCGACAACGCCTTCCCGGGTGGCGCGGGTGGCTTTTTTGGCGGCGCCGGCGATGCCCTTGGTGCGCAGAATGGTCTCGGCCTTTTCGAGGTCGCCGTGGGCCTCCTCGAGTGCGCGTTTGCAATCCATCATGCCGGCGTTGGTTTTTTCGCGGAGGGTTTTGACGAGTTGGGAGTTAACTTCGCTCATGGTAAAAGAAATTCGAAATTCGAAATCAGAAATTCGAAGGATCGAGTCCCGCAGGGGGGGCGGGACGAATTCGTTGGATCAGCGCTACGCGCTGACGGCGGCCATCTCGACCTCTTCGCGGCGGGAGGACTCGCCGGCGCCGGCGGCGATGGCGGTCACCAACTTTTGGAGAAGGATGCGGATGGCGCGGATGGCATCGTCATTGCCGGCGATGGGATAGCTGACGAGGCTGGGATCGGCGTTGGTGTCGACGATGGCGACGGTGGGAATGTGGAGCCGCAGGGCCTCGGCGACGGCAATGGCCTCGCGGGTGGTGTCGATGATGATGATGGCATCGGGCAGCTTCTGCATTTCACGGATACCTTCGAGGTTGCGGCGGAGTTTTTCACCCTCGCGGCGCAACGCGGCCAGCTCCTGCTTGCCCATCTTCGAGTAATTGGGGTCCTTCTCGATCTCCTCGATGTACTTGAGGCGGCCGACGCTCTTGCGGATGGTCTGGAGATTGGTCAGGGTGCCGCCGAGCCAGCGCTGATTGACGTAGAACTGGCCGCAGGCGATGGCAGCCTCCTTGATGGCCTCCTGGGCCTGCTTCTTGCACCCCACGAAGAGGATCTTGCCGCCACGGCGGGCGATTTCGGCGAGGAACTGGTTGGCGGCCTCGAGCTGGTGGACGGTGACGCCGAGATTGATGATGTAGACGGCGTTGCGCTTCTCGAAAATGTAGGGCTTCATTTTCGGGTTCCACTTCTTGGTCTGGTGGCCGAAGTGGACACCGGCTTCGAGCAATTCGGTCATCAGTTCAGTTGACATATTTTGGTTGTATGG
>Ga0302320_10021071_pt1 | contig 12957 bp, 16 predicted proteins | sample Bog_T0_3_FD_202130 | JGI IMG/M metagenome (GOLD analysis project Ga0302320, IMG submission 202130) | Peat permafrost microbial communities from Stordalen Mire near Abisko, Sweden - Bog_T0_3 | ecosystem: Environmental > Terrestrial > Soil > Wetlands > Peat | place: Sweden: Abisko, Stordalen Mire...
CGGGATTTCCGGCCTCCTATGCGAACGCCCTCCCGGACAAGCTGAGCCTGCATCAGAGCCAGCAGTCAGAGGAGGTGCGCCTGACATCGGCCGATCCGGAGGCGCCAATTCAGTGGGTGGCAGGTCAATTTTATTCGTTGGCCCGCCAGCTCCACACGGAGGACATTTACGAAATAGCTGCGCCGGCCAACCCCGGCTACGATAACAGCGATCATGCGACCGATACGATCGCGGCGGTGTACGCTCATGTCGATACACGTCTACCGCATGCATGGACGCTGAGTGCAGGCGTGCGCGTTGATCGCGCCCGAAGCGAAGAGACCGATTACTCAGCAGGATTCGCCTATCCCACCCTCCTGTTACCGTTGAACCACGGGATCACCTACGAGACACCCGTCACCCCCCAAATCGGTGTTTCGTACCAACCCGATGAGACCAATTACTTCTACGCAACGATCGCCAAGGGGTTCCGAATCGGCGGGGTCAATCCACAAATTCCTGCCAGTTGCCAGGCTGCGGCGCCCTCATCGTATAGCTCAGATACTGTCTGGAGCCATGAGCTAGGGGTCAAGGACCAGCTCCTGGACGGCCGCTTGCAGATCGCCGGCAGTGTCTTCGAGATCGATTGGAACAGAGTGCAAACCAATTTCACCGTCGACTGCGGCTTTAATTACGTAGCGAATGCCGGCGCCGCGAGGAGCAGCGGATTTGATCTGGTGGCCAGTCTATTTCCGCTCCATGCGGTGACCTTCGATGTTTCCCTGGGCTACAACAACGTCCATTTCACTCAAACCATCCTGAACCCTGCCGGGAAGGTGCTCGCGGATCGCGACGCCGTGGTCGGAGGCGTGCCGTCCGTGCCATCGCCGTGGATTGGCGCCGCCCATGTACGCTACGAATGGCCGATTACCCACGAGATCACCGGGTGCGCGCGAATCGAGGAGGTCGTTCACAGCCACAATCCGGGACCCTTCACCGAGCTTGACCCGAGGGCCCTTGGCTACGATCCAAGGTTTGTTGCCGATCCTGCGACCAGCATACTCAATCTTAAGCTTTGCCTGAACTGGTCGAAATTGGATTTGCGGCTTTTTGTTAACAACGCGCTCGATGCGCATCCGCTGCTGCAGTCCTCTTCCGATGCGCCCGGCTCATTGCCAATTTACGCGCACACACTAACCCCGCGATCGTGGGGACTTGTCGGTGCCTGGAGCTTCTAAGGATAATGGGCATGACGCGGAATCTAAGGCGCGCCGCGGTAGGGACGCCTGGTTTTGGCTGCGGGAATGGTGACGCCAGCAATCGTTCCGCGAATTCCAAATTGACGCCTTCCGTGAGGCTCGGCGCGATGCGCCGAGCCTTTTCAAACGACACATTCGCAATGCTCTCAACGCCTACACAATCTAATATAAATCATTTACTTGTGCGCCGGGAGACCGGCAAGGAGTAGACGGTGAAAGTCCGTCGCAATGAAGGAGTAGCGATCCACATTGACCCTAAGCCGTGCGCCGGCATTCGCGAGGATGCCGGTGAAGCGTCGGTAGGGGAGAGTACAGGCCAGCCATTGAGCCGCGAAAGTGATTTAACTCAGGGTGCCGACGCCGTAAGTTTCGCGGAAGGCAACATGGCCGGACACGTCAGCGCGAGTGCCCGGTCGACCCTGCGTGGTCTGAGACCCTGGCATGTGCGGAAGCTCCTTGTACGGGAACCGGGAGATCTCCAGCTTGATCACTCGCACGACGGGGTGATCCGTATCGGGAAGGCGAGGAGCCGTAGCCGATGATGCACGAGCCGGAGAAGTCAGACCCCTCTACAGTAGCGTCGAAGCTGGCGAACAAGTCCGAAGGATCGGATGCGGAGTCGGTGGAGCGAAGGGAGGGGGCCGAGGGGAACACGAGCAAGGACCGCATGCGCCGGACACCGAGCCGGGTAAGCATGTCATCGGGACTTGAGCGTGTACGGGAGCGAGCGAAAGCCGAGAAGAAGGAACGGTTCACGGCTCTGCTGCACCATGTGGATGTTGATCTGCTACGGGCGTCCTTTTCCTGGCTCAAGCGGGATGCGGCACCGGGGGTGGATGGCATAACGTGGCGGCAGTACGAGCAGAACCTGGAAGCCAGCCTTGTCGATCTGCATGCACGAGTTCACCGCGGCGCCTATCGGGCGCTACCGTCGCGGCGCAAGTTCATTCCGAAAGCGGATGGACGAGAGCGACCGCTCGGGATCGCGGCGTTGGAGGATAAAATCGTCCAACGCGCTGTGGTGGAAGTGTGTAACGCGATTTACGAGGAAGATTTTCTAGGATTCTCCTATGGGTTCAGGCCCAAGCGCGGCCAGCACGATGCGCTGGATGCACTCGCCGTCGGGATTACCCAAACGCCTGTGAACTGGATTGTAGACATCGACGTCCGAGCCTTTTTCGATACGATGAGTCACGAGTGGCTCATCCGGTTCGTTGAACATCGGATCGCCGATACGCGCATGATTCGCCTAATACGCAAGTGGTTGAAGGCCGGAGTGATGGATGATGGGGAATGGAGTTCGAGTGAGGCCGGTACCCCGCAAGGGGCGGTGGTTTCCCCGACCCTCTCCAACATTTACCTTCACTACACCTTTGATCTGTGGGCCGAGTGGTGGCGACACCATGAGGCTCACGGCAACGTCATCTACGTGCGCTACGCCGACGATATTGTCGCAGGTTTTGAGCACGAGAACGATGCCGTGCGTTTCCTGGCGGAACTGCGTGAGCGGTTGGAGAAGTTCGCGCTATCGCTGCATCCGGACAAGACGCGTCTGATCGAGTTCGGCCGTCATGCGGCTGATGATCGAAAGAAACGCGGCCTTGGTAAACCGGAGACGTTCAACTTTCTAGGGTTCACGCACATCTGTGGTCGCTCCCGTCGGGGGCTCTTCTTGCTTCACCGCAAGACGCGCCGTGATCGGATGCGTATCAAGCTGCGTGCCCTGAAAGGGGAACTTAAGCGGCGAATGCATGAACCGATCCCCATGCAGGGGCGGTGGTTGGGCCAGGTGGTGCGTGGTTACTTCCAGTACCACGCCGTGCCAACCAACTACCCGCGTCTGGCCGCGTTCCACTATCACGTGACGGTCCTCTGGCTCCGTACGCTGCGGCGGCGCAGCCAGAAAGACTGGTCCAAGTGGGACCGCATGGTGCGGTTGGCGGCAGCCTACCTGCCCCCTCCGCGCATCCTTCATCCCTGGCCCAACCAACGCTTTGCCGTCAAACACCCCAGGTGGGAGCCCGGTGCGCGAATCGCGCCCGCCGGGATCTGTGCGGGGGGCGCTCAGTAATGAGCGTCCCTACCGCGATACGCGAATTTATCGTCTCGCCGTACGGAAGCAGTACGGAAACCTGAAGGCGAGCCTACCGGACGGCAACGGAACAGTGGGGACGTCGCCCCACGATCTTCCTTACGGAGTCTAAGGGGCGCGGCGGGGTCAGCCGGGAACATCTTCCAAATACGCCTCGCGCCGATTATCAGCAGCTGGTGTTGCGAAGTGGCGCGGAACGGCGGCAGGGACTTGTTTCCGGCCACGCCACGGCAAAAGTAGTCGTAACCGACACCAACTGCGCATTTAGGCAAGCTCAGTTGATCAAGTAGATCAGCGTGGCGACGATCTTCGGAGACGTATGGTCCTGCTGAATGCTGGGTGATTAGGATCTGCAGAATTCGCTCGCGGGTACCGGTTCCGAATGCGGTAATGAGCGCGTCTGGTTTGTCCCCTGACGGTCCTTGGAGCACCCGTCCGGGCTCAATTTCTCCCGAAAATGAGTTGTACCAATCAAGTAGTCTTCCCTTGCCGTGCAGCCAGTATGCCAGGACATCGCTATCGACGACTTTGACAGTGAGGACGGAGCAGGCGAATTTCATCGAAAGAGCAGTGGCGAGCGTAACCATCTCGTACTCTGGATCCGATTCGCTGAGTTGATCCAGCAGCACCACACATCCAGATACCACGGGAGATACGTACGCTGATCTGTCGGCGACGAACTCAAACACCTCGTTCTGCGTAGAGCCCTTGATGGTTAGGTTGGTATATCTAGATCCCATTGGGTTCTCACGCCTGTCAAAATTTTATGCTGTGACTGCAACTATATCGACCGAGAGAGTCCCCGCGACGCAACTGCTCGATCACTCCCCAAGTTGATGTCCAATCGACTTCGTCGGTGATTGACAAACCTGGGCAGATCATGCGTTTTGCCGGATAGGCAAAATGCCGCGGCTGTCAGACGATGTTCGACATGGCCGCAAGTCCTTGCATCCAATGTCGAATCGATCCGCAGCTCAAGTTGCGGCTGCAGGCGATCGCTGTTGAGAGGGGATTGACCGAATCGGCGGTGCTCAAGCGTTTGGTCATCGGCGCGGCTGGCCGGCGCCGGTGAGCGATGTCAGGGTGCTCGCCGTCGAACCGATCGGTCCATGCGCTCGTGTCTATGTCCGGTTGCGGCCTGGCGATCACGCGCTACTTCGCGAACGTGCCGGCCGCCGCGGACTGGCGTCGGCGACCTACGTCTCGATGCTAGTTCGCTCTCACTTGCGCGGGTGATCGCCGCTCCCCGATCGCGAGCTCGCCGGGCTGCGGCATGCCGCCGGCGCGCTGGGCGCGGTGGGACGGAATCTGAATCAGATTGCCCGCGTCGCTCATCAGACCGGACGGATACTGCAGCGTCCGAGCGCCGGAAACTTTGATCATGACCTCCGGCACTCGACGGACAGTCCTTGCGATGGAGGCCACTTCGCTCAGGGTCAGTCTCGCCTCCGGACCACGCCGGCCGAGACTGGCGATATCGAGACAGGGACGCACCGTGCGCAGATCAACGATTCGCTTTGGCATGGTCGGCCTCCCAGCTGGCGATATGGCCTTCACGCTCGCTACCTTGGCGTTCTTCGAGAGCGAATCCCTTTCTTGACCGGCAGCAGTCGCGCGTCGAACGTGTAGGCTTCGGGACCCGTCATGACCCATTTCAGTGAGAAGTGCGGATGGAGAGGATTCACGAGAACATTCCATTCGCCGGGAGTGATCACGGTCGGCACCCGCAGTGCCGGTAGATCGTTCGCCTTAAGCCACGCGTCGCCAAATGCTCGACTGACCGCGATCCGGCTCTTCCAGCGAACCGGCAAAGACTTGGGCGTCAGAATCAGATGGTCGGGGATTTCTATGGAATAGGCGTAGAAAGGTTGAATGTGATTGGTCTGTTTGAGGCGGACCAGAATCTCCAAGGCGGCAAGGGAGAGAGATTGTGCTGTGTAAACGATCGGACGGCCAACGCTGTGCCAGCGGGCCGAGGCGTACACGCCGCCCTGACCGCTGAAGGCCTCTTTCCGAGTCCCAGTAAAGGCCGCCGTCCCGATGCGGAAGACCCGCATGCAGTTTAGACGAACTGGCCGTAAGCCAACGAACGAAGCAGATTTTCCACTTCACGCGCGCCGAAGTCGGTATCCAGTAAATCGAGGGGCGCTATATTGCCCAAGGCCTGCTCGGGCTTCGACAACCACTCCGATACCGCTGCATCGGTCGTAAACAGTGCGCGGCCAAGATTGCGTACCCGCGCGGCCCGCAGCAGCTTCTCCGAAGTCTCGCTGGACAAGGGTGCGCCGTTGCCTCGTTTGCGGGTCACAGTGCGACGGGCAATTCCCAACTTCGCAGCCAACGTGCTGGAGGAAAGCCCCAACGCTGAGGCAACCTGCTCGAACATGGGCGCCGGCAAGCCGTTGCGAACGTGAGTAAGAATCTCTAACAGGGGCTTTTCAGCTAAGACAAAGGCGGATTCCATGGGATTGTCACCTTGAGCCAAATGGCCTTCTCCACGGAGCCATTATACCATCTCAAACGGCGGTCGGAAAATGCCGCAAATCACAATAAAAAGTGCCATCCAGCGACCGACTTCGCGGGCAAACCAGATGCATATATTTCTGCAGCCATTCGATGCCCAATGAGGTTATTACGCAGACATCATCGATGGCTTCATAATCGACGAGTCAGATCCGATTCCTGAGCCTTTGCTCGGTATTGAGTTCTTCCGTGCGCCACACTCATGATTCACGACGATTTTTTTGTGGCCGATGGATTCGTTCGCGTCGGATGTGGTCGGGGATTCGACTCAGTTGCAGGAGACCGTGGTCACCGCGCAGAAGCGTGTCGAGGACCTTCAATGCGTGCCAATCTGCGTTTCCGTATTTGACAAGGCTTCCTTTGATCGGCTTAGCATCCAGAATCTGACCGACGTAGCGGACATGACACCGGGCGTGACTACAAGTTGATCGGTCCTCAAAACCTATTGTCGATCCGCCGAGAGCCGGGACAATACGAGTGTCACGGTACCCCTTGCTTAGTCCACCGATCCCAGTTACTTTGTAGCGCAAAGCTTCGTAAGTGATCGCCAGTCCGTGTTTGCTACGGCAGCGACTCGCGACTTAGGTGCGGTGTAACCCAACTCAGGAGGGCGAGTTTGTGACTACACTTGCCGTGGGCTCAAGACGCCGTTTTTGCAGTCCGCTGGCTGCGACGCGGGTGCGGGTGCGCAATCGATTCAAATTGGGGCTTTAGGGGCTTTAGTAGCCATCAAGCAACAACGCACCGATGCTTTACATTCACAAGATCATATTGTTGATTGGGTTCGCAAGCTTGGCCATAGCAGCTGGTTACGCTGTTTTAAATGCTCTAGCCGTCCTGATCTGGCGACTACCGAGAAGGAAACTTCAAACACCCTCGCAGCCGCCGGTCACGGTGCTCAAGCCGTTGTGCGGATCAGAGCCGGGTTTGTATGAACATTTACGCTCGTTCTGCCAGCAGGACTATCCTCAGTTCGAGATCGTGTTTGGTGTGCGCGATCAAGCGGATCCGGCCTGCTCCGTGGCTTATCGATTGGTGGCCGAGTTTCCGGAGCTACCTTTGAAGGTCGTCATAAATCCCAAATTGCACGGCAATAACTGCAAGGTTAGTAATTTGATCAATATGCTGCCGCATGCCAGCCACGAATTGCTCGCCATATCGGATAGCGACACCGCCGTTGCCCATGACTATCTGGCCGTGGTAACTGCACCGCTGCTGTTGGATGATCTCGTCGGATTGGTCACCTGCATATACCGCGCCGTGCCCACTCGGCCGATTTGGTCGCGCCTCGGCGCGATGTACGTCAATGAGTGGTACCTGCCCACGGTGGTACTCGCGTGGCTGTTCGGTCACCAGGGCTATGTGTCGGGTCAGACGATGTGCGTCCGGCGAGACACTCTGGCGGCGATCGGCGGTCTGGAGGTCTTGGCAGACCACCTTGCAGACGACTATCGATTGGGCGAGCTCGTGCGCCGCTCGGGACGGCGCATCGCGTTGTCCCAATACGTGATCAGCGGCCAGCATCATGAGCTGTCCATGGATTCGGTTACTCGGCATGAATTGCGATGGATGCGCACATTACGCGCCGTACGCCCAGCGAGTTTTCGAGGACTATTTCTGACTTTCAGCCTGCCGCTGGCGGCCCTCGGCATTGCGATCACGGCTCGGGATGCAGGTGCCGGCATCGCGTGGGTGCTTTTTGCGGCGACACTGTTCGCCAGACTGGTACTACATTTCGTCCATCGGCTTCGTGACGATCGGCCTTTTTTTGTCGACCTGTGGCTTGTGCCCGCCCGAGACCTATTGATTTTTTGGGTCTGGTGCCGAAGCTTTTTTGTCTCGAGTGTTACTTGGCGGGGCAGCAAATTCGACATCGATAGGCACGGTGTCATGCATGAAGGCTCGGACCACTCGGTCGCCTAGGATCGATGCGCTGCGGCTGTGACGCTACTTAATGCTTTTGTTGATTTACGCATTCATTCCTGTGGGCTGTTATCCGGCGAGGGCCGGGCTGTGGAGGGTTGTGTAGGGACGGCATCATCGAACGACGGCAGATTCAGCGGCACGCCGCCGCCGTCGATTTCGCCTTGTCTGTTCTGCAGATACACTTTTCCAACCGGCACTCTCGGCACGCAAATCACGCCTGCCATGCGATCACAACCGACTTCAAACGAAGTCGGCGTGCACCCCCTGGCAGAGGTATAGCGAGCAGGCATGACTAAACTCGAAACTTCCAATGCGTGCGATCGTTCAGTTATCGCGGACCTTTCACCGTGTACGGTTCAAAGGGAGCACTCCATTGCCGGAACGGCGCTTCGCAAATGGCAACGACAGCGAGAGATGAAATCGTCGGCGAGCCGTTCCGCTTCGATTTTGTCGTAGTCGCATACCATTACGTACCCAATTCGGTCGACGTTTTCCAGGGGCGGTCGGACGAAGTCGCCCGGTTGCTTCAATATCTCCGTGCAGCGAATGCGCGCGTCTGCCGAATGAGGCATGTCGACTTCGGTCAGTATCCCTTTCTCGGCGGCGGCGATCCAGCGGGATACTCGCAACGAGTGCGCGAAATTGCGCGCTCGATATAACGTTGCTTCTGGTCGGTCAGTCTTCCTGCGGCGCTCGCGATCGAAAGCCTTACGCAGGCGGCCAGAAGTCTTATTTTCTTTGCGCCGTCGGGACTTGGCGTTCAAGAGGCCGGTTTCATTGGTGTCGGTCACCTGCTCGGACTGGGCAGCGATGTGGCCATCGCGCTGTCGCTAGCGAAAAGAATGCGCGAGATCCTATTCGGCTTGCCGGCCCTCGCCGTCTGGCAATTGATTGCTCACAGATCCAACTTGGACCTCTCGCCGTCTTGAGGCCGATTTTGGGTTCATGCCCTTGGAAAACGTTGAACTTAGCACGCTCCACAGCCACGTCGGGGCAGGGCGCCGCTATTTGAAGCTCATGCAATGAACGACAGCTTCCCAATGACGGTTCAAAAGTCTCTCGACAAAATGAGTTTAAGCACCCGATGATCGGAGGAACTCGTGAGGCCGGCGCCAACGCCGGCTTCAATGGCGATCACTTTGGTGTTGATATCGACAACAGAAAACAACTGGTGAGATTGTTTTGCTGCGGGAAGGAAGTGGCTGAGGCTGCCGAAGTCGTCGTATTCCTCAAGCGCCACTTTATATTTCTCCGATAACGCCATCGCCGCCCGAGTTTCCGGGACGAATTCGAGCTTAGAGAAGCCATTCCAGGAGTTGTCGACGATCGGATTGAAGATAAAATCGAAGCGGCCCACATGCGTACCAACGATTCCGCGAATTTCGGAGGTGTACGCTCGTTCGTCCCAATGCGCAGTGTTGACACTGAATTCCAAATTGACGCCGTAAAAGAATTCCCGTTCCGCCGCGTCCGGTGTGACGAATAAGGTGCGGAGCTTAAATCCATTGTATAAAACGCTGCCATCGCGTGTGATCGAATACAAAGGAAAGTAGAGTCCCCCCTCAAACCACGGTGCGATGCCGTAAGCCCACTCGGCAACGCCGTTGAGCGAGTGGTCTGGGACGATGCCTCCCGGAAAGCCCGGGGCCGTGTTGCCGCTCGGCGTAAAATTATTGTGCAGCGTTAAATTGAATGCCCCGGTCGGGGTGATCGCGGCGTCATACACCTGGATCTCGTCCGTTTGAGCGAATACCGGCGATGGGTGTCCGAGCCATAACGACATTGCCACCACGCAGCCCGCAACGGGAACAATTCTCATTCACTTTCTCGAGATTGTCGACGCGACAACATGGGGTCATTGTCCAACATCTGACAACACCGAGCGCAAGGGAAAACTACCAGTCGCGCTTGTTCTCGAGCCCGTCGCGAAACGATTCTCATTTGTACGGTTCCCGGACAAAACGATGCGTTGCGCACGACTGCGAATCTAACTTTGCCTTACAAAGTGAATGTCTCTATAGTCGCTGCACACATCGGAGAAGTTGTATGCGTGTAGCGGGCCCCAGGGCCACTCAACGTCGAGGGCCCATCGCTCGCATTGTTTTTGGCTTATGGGGGCTGGTGCTACTCCGCGGTCCGATTTCACAAGCCGCGGATCTGGATTTAAGCGCGTACCGAGGCAAGGTCGTGTATGTGGATTTCTGGGCATCGTGGTGCGGTCCCTGTAAACAATCATTTCCGTGGATGCAGGCCATGAAAGACACCTATGCCAGGCAGGGTCTGACGGTCTCGGCCTTCAATTTGGATACGGAACGTCCTGAGGACGATAAGTTTTTACGTCGGTTACAACCGACATTCGATGTGCGCTTCGATCCGAAAGGAGAACTTGCTGTGATCTACAGAGTCGAAGGCATGCCTTCGAGCGTGCTAATTGATCGGCATGGCATACCGCGCGTCAGCGCGTCACCCGTGTGGGATTTCGACCGATAGATGCTGCAGTCTACGAGGCGCAAATGCGCGAGTTGTTGGCCGAAAAGTAGGGAGAGAGTATGAAACTGGGTCGCTCGGGTCTTTTGTGCTTAATGGCGGGTACGTTGCTGGTATCCGGTTGCAGTTCCCTCGGCGTCAAGCCCTGGCAGCGCGATGTGCTGGCGCGCGAGGAGATGCGGCTGGACGCCAATCCACTCGACGCCGCAATCGACGATCACCTGTATTTCAGTAAGGAGGCCTCCTCCGGAGGCCGTTCCTTTGCGGGCGGAGGTTGTGGATGCAACTAAAGCCAAAGGTGTCGCCGGGTCAACCTACGAGTACGCGACGGCGATTGATGGCCGCAAGCTGTGCCTTGCTGAGCGCCGGCGCCGCCCGTAGCCAGGAATCGAGCGCCGCGCGTGCGCACAGCGGGCTGTTGGAGGATTGGTCCGTGGACTCCGCGCTTGCCTATTACCACGAGGATGGCCGGGTGCAGGCGATCGAGCCCGTTGTCGATGTCTCCAAGGTCTTTGCGGACGGGGAGTCATTGAACTTCAATGCCACCTTCGACGCTCTATCGGGCGCCAGCCCCAATGGGGCACTGCCGAGTCGTTCCCCACAGACATTTGCGGGTCCTTCCGGGAAGGCCGCCCACGCGTACACGATCGCGCCGGGCCAATTGCCCGCCGATCCGCATTACCACGATACCCGCGTCGCGGCGGGCGGAAACTGGACGCTGCCGTTGACCCGGGTGGATAACTTGAGCGTCGGCGGCAAGTTTTCCGCCGAGGATGATTTCATCTCCGCCACCGTGAACGCCGCGATCGCTCACGACTTCAACGACAAGAACACCACACTGTCGTTCGGAATCTTTAACGAATTCGACTCGCTGCATCCGATCGGCAACACCCCGGTTCCGGGAGGTGATATTACCTCGCTCGTCAGGACGTCCGGTAAGACTAAGGATGGGGTTGGAGCACTGCTCGGCATCACGCAGGTCATAACCCGAAATTGGCTCACCGAATTCAACCTGTCGGTCGATCGATTCACGGGATACTTGAACGATCCGTATAAATTCACCTCGATAATCGACAGCGGCGGCAATACCACCGGGTATGAGTATGAGAGCCGGCCGGATCAGCGTACGCGCAAAAGCGCGTACTGGGAAAATCGCGTCGCCTGGACTGCACAGCTGTCGACAGCGCTGTCGCTGCGCTACATGAGCGATGACTGGAGCGTGCGCTCGGACACCGCACAACTGCACCTGCGCTGGTCATGGTCGAATCGCGAGCGGTATATCGAGCCCACCTTTCGCTGGTATCGTCAAACGGCGGCCGATTTTTATACTCCCTTCATCATAGACACGGCAAAGCAGAGCACCGGCTTCGAGTCTGCCGATTCTCGCCTAGGCGCGTTTCGCGCGCTGACGTACGGCGTGAAATACGCGCAGAAACTTCCGGGACTGGGAAGCCGCGCCGAATCCGAATTCAGCGTCCGCGCAGAGTATTATCAGCAAACGTTTAATGAGCAGGTGTCGGTGCCGGCGAGCCTGCAAGGACTCGATCTGTATCCGGGGCTCAAGGCAATCCTCGTTCAGATCGGGTATCGATTTTGATCGCGTATGCTCGATGATTCTTCAGTCACTCAGGTAACTGACAGGGCGTTCAGGGTAGCGCATTGTAGGGCGAAAGAATCGCAGCAGCGGCACCGGCGTTTAACGATCCACTTGCCTCGCTATTGGGAAGGTCTGGTGGCGTTCCGTGCGATTGATCGTATCGGTTCGAATTTGCGCGTCATTCTCACCGACTTATCCGCTTCCATGCTGCGGTACGCAGAATCCGTGGCCCTGCAACGCCACGTGCGACCGCAATGCACTTTCCTTGAATGCTCGGCCGATAACCTCAAGGAGATCGCTGATGCATCGGTCGATGCCGTGGCAACCCGAGCGGTCCTCGCCTACCTTGCCGACAAGAAGGCGGCGTTAGGTGAATGTTTCCGCGTCCTTAAACCCGGCGGCCGCCTCTCGATTGCCGAGCCCATTCTTCAAGACGACGCTTTCTACGCCAGAGCTTTGCGAAAACGCGTCGAGGATCAATCCCAGCCGGTTGATCGTTTTTTGACGCTTCTGCATCGCTGGAAGGCGGCTCAGTTTCCGGACACCGAAGAGGCCTGCGCCAAGAGTCCGATCGCCAACTATTTTGAACGAGATTTGCTCTATATGGTTCGCGGGATGGGATTTGCACAGATTCATCTGCAGCTGCATATTGACGTGGCGCCATCTCTTATCACTTCATGGGACGTCTTTCTCGGTAGTTCAACGCATCCATGGGCACCATCGCTGAAGAAAATCCTTGGCGAGCGCTTCACCCCCGACGAGCGTCAGTTCTTCGAGCAGATGGTCCGGCCGACCGTCGAGTCCGGCAAGAACCTCACTACCGACCGCATAACGTATCTGCAAGCGCAAAGGCCCACGGCATGATCCGCTCGTCCATGGGGTGTCTGCTGCTATGGGCGCTGGCTTCGACTCCAGCGTACTCCGGGTTCGATCATGCATTGCCGCTCGATCAAAACGGCATCTGGGCGCGCCAATATCAGTCTGGACTCGAGAATGGCGTCATCGCCCTCGAAGTGGCGGGAAGTCTGTGGTTTGGAAACGATAACGAGTTGGGTCACACCTTCTGGCAAACGGTCGATTCATCGGCGATCTCG
>Ga0302320_10021077_pt1 | contig 12955 bp, 12 predicted proteins | sample Bog_T0_3_FD_202130 | JGI IMG/M metagenome (GOLD analysis project Ga0302320, IMG submission 202130) | Peat permafrost microbial communities from Stordalen Mire near Abisko, Sweden - Bog_T0_3 | ecosystem: Environmental > Terrestrial > Soil > Wetlands > Peat | place: Sweden: Abisko, Stordalen Mire...
GCATGATCAACAGTGAAAGCAAAGAACTCGGTAAAAGTGTAATCCCTGTTTCAAAAGCCGTGTACCCTAAAACCCTTTGCAACAATAGTGGAAATACAAACACAGAAGTAAATAAGGCAAATCCGGTGACAAATGTGAGCAAAGTCGTTATTGATAAATTGATGTCCTTCAAAATATGCAGATTCACAATCGGATTTTTTTGACTGAGTTCCCACCATATAAATCCAATTATTCCTGTAACAGCAGTAAATGTAAGCCATCTGATATATTCCGATGAAAACCAGTCCTCTATCTCACCTCTTTCAAGTACATATTGTAACGAACCAATCCCGATGACCAATAGCAGAACCCCATACCAGTCAATAGACGGTTTTTTAAGGGTTTCTTTTTCATTATGGATAAAATTGAAAGAAAGAATACTGGCAACTATACCAAAAGGAACGTTGATGTTAAAAATCAGAGGCCATGAATAGCTGTCTATAATAAATCCTCCTACAGTTGGTCCAAGTGTAGGTCCCAGTACGATGCCCATTCCAAATAAAGCACCCGCGATACCTCGTTGTTTGACCGGAAAAGCATCAAATAAAATAGTTTGTGAGGTAGATAATAGTCCGCCCCCGCCCAAGCCCTGTACAAATCTCCAGAACACCAGCTCCCATAATGATGTTGACGTCCCGCAGAATACCGAAGCAACCGTAAAAATAATAATGGATGCCATGTAATAATTCTTGCGTCCGAAATATTGAGATAAAAATCCGGTCATCGGAATGATGATCACATTGGCTATGGCATAAGATGTTATTACCCATGAAATATCTTCAATGGATGCTCCAAGATTTCCAGCCATTTGATTCAATGCCACATTAACAATGGAAGTATCTATCAATTCCATTATTGCAGCAGAGATGGTCGTGACCGCTATTATTATTTTCGCTATCCGGCTTGTTTCCATTTTTTAATTTGTTGGAATGGAGACTTCAACACTCATACCTGCCTTGAGAATATCTTTGTATTTTTCAACATTATTAATTTCAATCCGGACAGGGATCCGTTGCGTTACTTTCACAAAATTCCCTGTCGTATTGTCGGGAGGTAATAATGAAAAGCGTGCGCCTGTTGCATCTGAAAATGCTGTTACTTTCCCGGTGATGGGAATATCAGGGAAGCCGTCCACTCTGATATTGGCTAATCTGCCAATTTTAATGTCACTGATCTGATTTTCTTTATAATTGGCATCTATCCAAATATTTTGGTTATTGATAATGGTAAATAAGGGGGTTCCTGCCTGAATAAACTGTCCGATATCAATATTTCGCTTGCCTATGTTTCCATCGGAAGTGGCGTAAACACGACAATAGGAAATTTTTAATAACTGCTGATCCATTCTTGCTTTTTTAAGCTGAGCCTGAGCAATGGTTCTGGATAATTGAGAATGAAGCATGTTCAACCGGGTTTCGGCTACATGAACATCCCAGCCTCCCGTTTCAAGTTGTTTCATGTTGATGTCAAAGTTGGAATGGCTGTCATCAAATTGCTTTTCAGTAATGGCATTGGCTTCAAAAAGATTTTTATCACGGTTAAAATCATTTAACGCTTTCTCTTTGCGTAAGGCAATTACACCTTCGTTCCCCTTAGAATAGGAGAGGGCAGCCTGGGAATTGATTATGGAGGCTTTTGCATTTTCTATATCAGCAAGGGACTGGTTGTAATCTGCTTTCATCTCGTCTAACTGCAAAAGCAATTCTGTTGAATCAATTTCAAGCATGCATTGTCCTTTTTTGACTGTTGCATAATCTTCCATGTATATTTTATCAATATATCCTGAAACTCTTGACAAGATTGGAACCAAGCGCATTTCAACCTGTGCATTATCAGTTTCTTCGTGCCCGAAGGCATACCAGACTTTTTTGCCAATTACGATGATGGCTATGATCACGACAACAAGAATGATTATTCGTGGCATGATATTCTTTTTCTTTGGCAATGTGTTTATATCTGAATTATTTTCCATTTTAATTATTTTTTATTAATTTGCAAAAGTAAACTAAGTTGACTAATTATAAAAACAAGTCATTTCTAAATATGTTTAAATGTTTTAAAAAATGTTATCAGAAAAGTCAAAAGCCAGGTTGGCAGAGATATGGCCTGATCAGGATACAAATATTGGCAGGTTGATTTATGGTTTATTCAGATATCTGACTTCTTTTCAGGAAAAAAAATGGGGAAGTTCAGATCTGGCTCATCTTAAACCGGGATATGTTTCCTTATTAGCCAATATTGGTATCAATGGTGCTTCAAACAAGGAACTTGCAGGAAGGGCATGGGTCTCAAAACAAGCCATGAGTAAGTTGGTTAATGAGATGCTGAAAGAGGAGGTCATTGAAACTGAAAAAGAAACAACAGATAACAGGATAAATAAAATTATGTTAACTGATAAAGGAGCTGCACTTTTAATTGCTATTTGGGATATCAACGAGTTGTTGCGGATTGAAATAGAAAAACATCTGGGGAAAGAAAAAACCTCACAATTACTTGCTTTAATAGCGGAACTGATTAATTCATTAGATTATCCCTGTGCTCCATCCGATCAAAAGCTTACCTGATGATTTTGGGAAGTTTCGGGTGCTATAATTTATTTAAATGGATTCATTATGGACAAACACTAATTATTTCATGAAGTGAAGTAATAAACCTGTAGATATTCCAAACAGGGCTATCATAGTAGCAATTAGCCATAGAATTATAGAAACTTTTGTATTTGCAATATCAGTTTTAAGATTTGCAATATCTTCTTTAGTTGCAATTCCTTCTTTCTTAGATTCATATTCTTCGTGGACTTTGGTCTCAATATAATTTGTCAGAGCTGATGCTTGTTCTTCGCCAATTTTTTCCCGGAGAATTTTAATTAAATCAAAACTTGTTACCTTTATCGTTGAGTTCATATTTGGTAATTTTTACAAAGATAAGTTATTTTTTTCCTTTTTACTATTTCCGTTGTCCTCAATTATTAATCAAAATATAACAATTCCTTAATTTTAATTAAACATCCGTTGCTTTATTTTACTTGGTTGGCTTAGTTAAATTGATTATTGAGGTATGATTAAAGAGATTGGTATCATAGGAGATTTTCATCATTCAAAGACTCAATCTGCCATTGCGGGATCAATTGAGCATTGTAACAGGACATCAGAAATAAATACAAGCTATCGTTGGATTGATACTACAACTCTTGATCAGGATAATTATGCAGAATCGTTAAAAAACCTGAGCGGAATATGGAGCGCCTCAGGCAGTCCTTTTAAAAGTTTAGACGGTGCGCTGAATGCAATTAAATATGCACGTGAGAATAGGATACCGCATCTGGGGACTTGTGGCGGTTATCAGCATACGATAATTGAATATGCAAGAAATGTGGCAGGATACAGAAATGCCCAACATGCTGAATATTCTGATGACCTGGCGAATCTGTTTATAACTAAGATGGCATGTTCATTATCAGGGACGAGGGGTAAAGTGACGATAATAGAGAATACTTCTGCTTATAAAATATACAATACCAATGTAATTGAAGTGGATTATTTTTGTACTTATGGACTTAATAATGATTATAAATCCCCGCTTTTACAAGGAGATTTAGTCGTTAGCGGGACAGATGCCAATAATGAAATCCGTATTCTTGAATTAAAGAACCATCCCTTTTTTATCATCACCGCGTTTGTTCCGCAGGTTGATTCAACGTATGAAAAACCAAACCCGTTAATTACCGAATTTATAAAGAAAGTGCATAGTCATTAAAAATATTGAGAAAATTCTCTTGAAAATATAGCATTGAAAAATAATTAAAGCTTAACCCATGAATAAATCCTTACCACACGATGCTTACGAGGCGTTGGCGGATGATTACAATGCCATGATTGAAACAAAGCCTCATAATGCTTATTATGATAGACCGGCTGTGCAATCATTGGTTCCCGGCGTATCTGGTAAAGCTATACTCGATGCAGGTTGTGGTTCCGGAGTCTATGCTGCATGGCTCATTAATAAAGGAGCCATGGTAACAGCAATAGATGCCAGTGAAAAAATGCTCTCTCATGCAAAAAATCGCTTGGGTAATAAAGCAGAATTGATATTGGCAAACATGGAAGAACCTTTGTCGTTTTTACAGAATGAGTCATTTGACGGTGTTTTAAGTTCACTGGCAATAGCATATGTGCATGATCATTATGCTCTTTTTAAAGAATTCAGCAGGGTGCTTAAGACCAATGGTTGGTTCATCTTCTCAACAGATCATCCCTTCTTTAATTATGAATTTTTCAAACTTGACAACTATTTCGAAACAACACTGATAGAATACACCTGGAAGGGCTTTGGAAAATTGGTGAACATGCCCAGTTATTATCATAGTCTTGGCTCATTGACAGGTGCTTTAAACGACAGCGGGTTTGTCATTGAAAAAATTCTTGAGCCCAAACCCACTGAAGATTTTAAAATAAATGATGAAAGGAATTATAATGAATTAATGAAGTTTCCTTCGTTTATTTGCATGAAAGCAAGAAAAATTTCTTATGTGCCGGAAGAATAAAATAGAATGAAGTAAACCGGGCATATACAATTAAAAAACGCACGTATTTATTTTAAATAAATTGCACGGTAGTGTTTTTTATTGTAAATTTGCACGTGTAAATAATAATTAATTAAATGTGATATGAATACGAAGCTTACTCTGACTATTGAGCATTCTATTATTGAGAAAGCTAAGATATATGCTAAAGATAAGGGATGGAGTTTGTCTGATATAATTGAGAACTACTTGAAAGTTATTACAAAAGAAAAAGTGAAATCCTCAGGTAAGATTACACCTATAGTAAAATCACTGAAAGGTTCTTTTAGAGCACCTGAAAATTTTGACTACAAGAAAGAATTAACAAAAAGATTGTCACAAAAATATTTATAGTATGGATAAGATACTTATAGACACAGATGTGATACTTGATTTCTTTTTTGATAGACAGCCTTTTTCCGGGCATGCTGCTCAGGTCTTTTCACTTTGTGAATTAAAACAATTGCATGGATATATAACTCCCGTGATTTGTAGTAATGTATATTATTTATTGAAACAAACTGCAAAACATGAAAAAGTAATAGAAAAACTCACCCGATTATTATTAATAATGGACGTTTTGATGATTGATAAAACAACCATTATTCAAGCATTAAATTCTGATTTCAAGGATTTTGAAGATGCATTGCAAAACTTTGCTGCTGAGAAAACAGGAGATATGGATGCTATTCTGACAAGGAATATAAAAGACTTTAAAAATAGTGAACTTGGAGTTATGACTCCTGAAAATTATTTGAAGACAAAAATTGCTAACCGCTAACAGTCCTCAATTATTATTCAAAATATAACAATTCCTTAATTTTAATTAAACATCCGTTGCTTTAATTTACCTTGGTTGCTTAGTTAAATTGTTTATTGAGGTATGCGAGTTCCATTAAGCAATTAAAAAGATAAATATAGTTCTTATGAGATACATCACCCGTACTGTCTGGATTCTTTCTTTGGTAAGCTTGTTTACCGATGCGGCAAGCGAAATGCTGTATCCCGTTCTCCCGATTTATTTAAGGACGATTGGTTTTTCAATTGTCCTGATTGGCATTCTTGAAGGCGTTGCAGAGGCAACAGCAGGGATCAGCAAAGGATATTTTGGTAAGCTTTCTGACAACACAAGCAAAAGGACTCCTTTTGTGAAAATCGGATATTCGTTAAGCGCCATATCAAAACCCATGATGGCGCTGTTCATTTACCCGCTGTGGATTTTCTTAGCCAGAACGATGGATCGTTTTGGAAAAGGGATTCGCACCGGCGCGCGAGATGCTATTCTTTCAGATGAAGCAACTCCCGAAACAAAAGGAAAAATATTCGGTTTTCATCGTTCCATGGATACATTGGGCGCCGTGATCGGTCCTTCTCTCGCTTTGCTTTATCTCTGGTTACACCCGGGAAATTATAAAACTTTATTTTTAATTGCTTTTATTCCCGGTCTCTGTGCCATTGTCGCGACCATGTTCCTTAAAGAGAAAGGGCAGGAAACAATCAAAGAAAAAAAGACAACTCCCTTTTTTTCATTCCTGAGATATTGGAAAGACAGTCCTTTGATGTATCGTAAAGTTGTCATTGGGCTTTTAGCATTCGCGCTGTTTAACAGTTCTGACGTTTTCCTGCTTTTAAAAGCAAAGCAGGCCGGAATGAATGACACTGCTGTCATTGGGCTATACATCTTTTTTAATCTTATATTCGCGTTGTTTTCCTTTCCCATGGGAATCATAGCGGATAAAACAGGGTTGAAGAAAATATTTTTAACAGGGCTTTCCTTATTTGCCATAGTTTATTTTGGGATGAGTTGGTGTACAAACAGGTATGTATTTATGGGTCTGTTTTTTCTGTATGGGATATATGCTGCAGCCACAGACGGTATTTCAAAGGCATGGATCAGTAATATTACTGATAAAAAAGATACGGCAACCGCGATTGGCAGCTATTCGGGATTTCAAAGTATTTTTGCATTGGTGGCAAGTTCATTGGCTGGATTTATCTGGTTTACCTTTGGTGCAGGCGCCACATTTTTTATTACTGGGATAGCCACATGTCTTATCATTTTGTACTTTTCGTTTTATGTTAAAATTAGTAAGGTTCATTTAAGAAAATCAAGTGAATAATTTGGACAAATGGTTTAGTTTTTTGGGAATTCAATTATTTTTTCTAAATTTATCGTGCGATTTCGAACCAACAAGCAGATAATGAAAAAAATATTATTCTTCATTTTAAATATTACTTTTCTTTCCGTGATCAATTGTTTTTGTCAGGAATTTAATAATCAGCTATCTAATAAAGAACCTGTACAGTCTGATTCAAAGTTAGACCAATCGGGTTCACCATCCGGTACATCAGTGATATATATTCTCAGACCAACCAAATATTTAGGTACATGGAGATTGGATGTAAATTGTGACGGTCAATTTATAGGAACAACAAAGGGCAATAATTTTGTATATACAAACCTTCATGCCGGCAAACATAAGATTGAGACAATAGGTGAAAACACTGAAGAACTTGATATAATTCTTGATTCGGGTAAGGTTTATTATATTGAACAGGTTCCAAGGATGGGAGTGTGGTCTCCAAGAAGTAGTTTGTTTATATTAAATGCCAAAGAAGGGCAGGAAAAATTGAGTAATTGTCAATTATCTGCTAATAATGTTAAGAGCTCTGTTCAGCTGGATTCTCTTAAAACAAATTTATCAAATCCTGAAAATCAAATATATAGACCATCTCCGGCCCAGGAAAAGAATAGTACACCAGAGGTAAATCAATCCAATCAAAATAAGCCACTTTCAGAAAGGGTAAGAACCTATTATATGCTTACAGTTAGTGATATGCAAGGAGTTCATGCAACGGGCTTTAATGTGACTTTGTATAGTTATGCAAATAAAATTAGGAGTGGATGGATCTTTCCCTTTACAATAACTATCAGTGAAATGTCAATCAACCAGAGTTATTTTCAACAATTTAATTTTCAATCTGCCAAATTAAACTATTACACATTTGGTTTTAATGCTTTAAAAAAGCTAAATGACTACTTCTGGTTTAACTTAGGATTAGATGTGCCTATTGGAAGTGAGATATTGACAGACTTTTCCGGAAATGTTACCAATAATTTCATTATTGGAATAGCGCCAAAACAAGGAATTTATTTTATCCCAAAATCATTATTTGGTATTATATTTAGTATTGGTGTCTTTGAAGAGATATTATCATCTGAAGTGTATAAAAATGACATCGGATTGAAAGCAGAAATAGGATTAAAATTCTAATTATTTTCATAAATATAATTTAATCAAAAACTAACATTTAAATAATAAATATAAAATAGGTTTGCATAATAAATCTTCGCTTTAATTATTAGATGAAAGTTTCTTCTTCTTCAATTTTATTCAAAATACTTGGGAAAAATAAATGGTATTATTTATTATCAAGTATCATGTTCATTGTCGTGATTTTCTTAAGGGCATTAGAACCTAAGGTTTTTCAGTGGCTTACAGATGCTCTTGTTCAAATGAAAAATTCACCCGGGAGCATTGTAAAACATGTCATCAATATTCCTTTTTTGGAATTGGTAACCCGGAATATCAATCCCCTGATCTCTGCTTTGCTTTATTTTTCATTGCTTTATATATTGATTACTTTTGCCCGGAGTATAATTGTTTTCGGGGCAAATTCTCTCAACGCGGTTTCAACGGAGGAAGCATTGCGCAACTTACGGGACAAATTATTCAGCCATTTGCAAAAAATAGCTATTCATCATTATATCCATCATTCAAAGGGTGAGATCATACAACGTTCCACTAATGATCTGGAAGTAGTAAAAAGTTTTGTTCAGAATAATATAGTAGAACTAATCCGTATTTTTTTCCAGGTGGTTTTCTCTTTTATTATCATATGTAAAATAAATGTACTCATCACCTTAATATCCCTATGTCTCATGCCTTTTGTTGTTTACCTGTCGTTCCGGTTTTATAAGAAAGAAAAAAAGATTTGGGAAAAACATGAGGCTGAATCCGATCTGCTGAACAATATTATTCAGGAAAACATTCAGGGAATAAGAACTATCAAAGCATATGCCAGAGAATCGTTGGCTATTGAGGAATTTGAAACGCAAAACACAAGAAGGTTGGATGCCGGTATAAAGCATATTGAACTACATAGTTTATATCATCCTGCCATGGATTTATTGGTGTTTTTACAAATAGTCATATCAAATTTATCAGCCATTTATCTCACTTCCAAAGGAATATTGACAATAGGTGAACTCCTTGGAATTGGTATTATAGTGAACATGATGCTATGGCCTTTGCATCAGCTTGGGTCCATACTTGCCAACTTTTCAATGGCTATGGTGGCGCTTCAGCGTATCAATGAGCTGCTCTTAGTCCCTGTTGAAGACGATATTGTAGCTGATGATAGCTATACCATCAAGGGAGACATAGAATTCAGAAATATCAGTTTTTCCTATCCGGGACAAGAATGTCTGACCCTTAAAAATGTAAGTTTTAAAATTCATGCAGGCGAAAAGGTTGCTATTATTGGACCTACTGGCTCAGGTAAATCAACTATCGGGAAATTACTGTTGCGTTTATATGAACCATCGGAAGGTACGATACTTTTAGATAACCGGGAACTAAAAAGCTATTCAAAAGCCTATCTGCGTAAGCATTTAGGTGTTGCTCTTCAAAATTCAATTTTATTTTCAGCTTCCATTAAAGAAAATATGTTTTCTGTGAATCCTTCTGCCACCAATCCAATGCTTTTTGAAACGATGGAAATGGCTTGTATTTCTGGATTATTAGACAACAGTGAAGAAGGATTTAATAAAATGATCGGCGAAAAGGGAATAAATCTTTCAGGCGGGCAAAAACAACGTATGGCTCTTGCCCGGCTTATTTTAAAAAAACCGGATCTGTATATTTTAGACGATATTACTTCTTATATTGACGAGATGAACGAGCAAACCATTCTGTTGTCGTTAAAAAAAATAATGACTGATAGAACCTGTATTATTATTTCGCACAAACTGTCATCAATACTTTTTGCCGATAAGATTATCGCGTTAAACTACGGGTGCGTGGAGCAAATCGGAACGCAGGAATCTTTGAATCATATAAATGGTTATTTTAATGTTATTTTCAATTTACAAACAGAAGGAAAAGTTGTTGAAATGAATTAACTTTTTCGGATATATATTATGGAACAGAAAACAAACCACAGGAACGATAGAATATACAATGAGTCAAAAGCGCTCTACCCTTTTATAAAAAGACTATTTGTCTATTTTTTAAAATACCGCAACTGGCTACGAATATTAATGGTCGCCACCATAATAAATGGAATTACAGAAGCACTATTGCCTCTTGTCTGGAAATACCTTATTGATTCAAGCATTAACCCGGAAATGATCAAAGCTTCAGTAAAGATGTTTCATTTTAATATTCCTATTGAAGTTTTTATTAGATTTATTTCAGTTTACCTGGTGTTGTTAATTTTAAGTGCCCTATCTGAAAGGTTTATGATATTGGGAACAGGTCGCTTGCGTCATTATGTCATTCGTGATCTGAGAAGCCAGATGTTTAATAAAATGCAGGAACTGTCATATTCTTATTACGATAAAACATCTTCCGGTTGGTTGGTGGCAAGACTTACCTATGACACTGAAAGGTTGTCGGAAGTTATGTCCTGGGTTCTGATTAACTTCGTTGGTGCTGTCGTGATGATTGCAGCCTGTCTTATTTCAATGTTTATTATTAATGTTCCTTTGACTTTCATTGTTCTAATTTCAATTCCTTTTGTTTTAATGATATCCGTTAAACTGAGGGTTCTGGTACTCAGGTATGCCCGTGAGTCCCGCAGGATTAACAGTGAGCTGACGGGATATTTTACTGAAAATTTAAATGCCATTGAGGTTGTCAAATCCTATGCTATTGAAGAATACAGGAATAAGGGTTTTTTTGAAATCAACAGTCGTCTCAAAAATGCCTCGCTTAAAACATCGGTTTATTCTGCATTTTTCAATCCGATACTTGTGCTGTTAGGCTCCATTGTTGCCGGTATTATAATGTTTACAGGAGGGAAATTGGCTTTTGTTGGCGTTGGTGTCATAACCATTGGTACTTTTGCTGCATTTTTTGCTTATGTGCGAAATATTTTTATGCCTATTTTTGATATATCCCGTGCGTATGCTACAGTGGTTAGTTCGCTTTCGGCAGGTGAACGAATATTTTCATTAATTGACGAACCAGTAATTATAAAAAACAACCCGGATGCCCAAACAGAATTTAACCTCTCCGGGGATATAAGGTTTGAGAATGTAAGTTTTGGTTATTTAACCAATCAAAAAGTACTAAGCAATTTCAATTTGCATATCAGGGCGGGTGAGTCTATTGCGCTTGTTGGACCTTCAGGAGAGGGAAAAACCACAATTGTTAGTCTTATTTGTCGTTTCTATGAAGCCATTTCAGGGACAATATATGCTGATGGTACGGATATTAAAACATTATCAATAAGCAATTATCTGCACCAGATAGGGATCATACCACAGGTTCCGCATGTGTTTACCGGTACTTTGAAATCGAATATTTGTTTTTCCTGTCCCGGTACGGCAGATGAAGAAGTTGTGAACACCTTAAAGCTGATCGGAGCGGAAGATTTGATTGGCAGGTTACATATTGAAGTAGGCAATGAAGGGGAAAGTCTTTCGAATGGAGAAAAACAAATGATTTCATTTGCCAGAGCCTTAATCAAAAAGCCCCGGATCATGATTATGGACGAAGCTACCTCCTCAATGGATGCAATCACCGAGCACAGGATCAGACAATCTATCAATAGCATCATACTGGGACGAACGGCCATAGTCATTGCACACAGGCTCTCCACGATAAGAGAATGCGATCGCATACTGTTTATAAAAAACGGGGATATTGCTGAGCAGGGAACCCATGATGAATTAATACAGTTAAAGAACAACTATTATAATTTCTATAAGAGTTATAGCAGGACAGTTCATCAATAATTCTCATGTCACCATGGTCAGTGAGTAAATGAATCGTAAACAACAAAATCATGGATAAAATGATTATTTTTGTATAATAAACTAAAATGATTATTATGAATCCAAATACAATCAGAGAATTTGCTGCTTCTTTTCAAAAGAGCAGAATATTATTAAGCGGTTTTGAGCTTGATCTATTTACAAATATTGATGAATCAGGAACTACAAACAATCAGATTGCAAACGATTTGCACCTGGATGAACATGCTTGCGAGCGTCTGCTGAATGCTTTGGTATCTTTAGGTTTTCTTACAAAGAAAAACCAAATGTTCTTTAATACAGCTGAAAGTTACTCTTTTCTGTCTAAAAAAAGTTCAAAATATTTAGGGGGTCTGATGCATTCAAACCATCTCTGGAATACCTGGAGCAATCTTACGAAAGTTGTAAAAACCGGTATTTCAGCACATTCTACCGAAGTGAATGAAAGAGGAGAAGAATGGCTTTTCCCTTTTATAAATGCCATGCACGACCGAGCAAAAAAACAAGCTCCACAGCAGGTGGCAAATATGGATTTGTCCGAAATAAAATCTACTTTAGATATTGGTGGTGGTTCCGGTGCTTATTCAATGGAGTTTGTTTCGAAAAAACCTGACATTAAAGCAACTGTTTTTGATTTGCCAAATGTTATACCCATAACAAAGAAGTTTATTGATCAGGAAGGTTTTACAAATAAAATAAAAACACATACAGGCGATTACACCACAGATGATTTACCGGAAGGATTTGATTTGGTATTTTTGTCAGCGATTATTCACAGTAATTCGTTAGAGACAAATCAGAATTTAATAATAAAAAGTTTTAAATCGTTAAATAAAAATGGGAAAATCATTATTCAGGATTGGATTATGAATAACGATAGAACACAACCGACACCCGGAGCTATCTTTGCAATAAATATGCTTGTTGGAACAGAAGCAGGAGATTGTTTTACAGAGAAGGAAGTTACCGAGATGTTAATTGTGGCAGGGTTTAAAAATATTTCAAGAATAGAATTTGAAACAGGTCTGAGTCAAATGATGGCTCAGAAGATCTGACAGAATAATAAATAAACAAGGGCATCTCACTTATAATTTTTTTGGAGATGCCCATATATTTATAAAGTCTCGGTATCTGAATAATATTATTTTTTATCTATATCTATTCCTTTCATCACGCCCATCATTTGTTGAATCGTACGCTGCATACCCTCTGTCGATCCATCAAGGAAAATGATATTTCCTTTGCCTTGTTCAGCAAAATGTTTAATAGCTTCCGTCCACATGGAGAAAAGAAGGAATGAGGAATCCAGATTG
>Ga0302320_10021080_pt1 | contig 12954 bp, 17 predicted proteins | sample Bog_T0_3_FD_202130 | JGI IMG/M metagenome (GOLD analysis project Ga0302320, IMG submission 202130) | Peat permafrost microbial communities from Stordalen Mire near Abisko, Sweden - Bog_T0_3 | ecosystem: Environmental > Terrestrial > Soil > Wetlands > Peat | place: Sweden: Abisko, Stordalen Mire...
ATGACGCGTCAGGCCCGATGCAAGTGGTGTCAGGACCGGTGGGGCGTGAGCGTGTCCATTACGAGGCGCCGGCCGCCGGCAGCCTTGACCGCGACATGCGTGCTTTCCTCGCCTGGTTCAACAAGCCCGACTCGGTCGATCCCGTGTTGCGCGCGGCGCTCGCCCATCTGTGGTTCGTGACCATCCATCCGTTCGACGACGACAATGGGCGCATCGCCTGCGCCATCGCGGACCTGGCGCTGGCGCGTTCGGAAGGGAGTTCGCAGCGTTTCTACAGCATGTCGGCGCAAATCCGGATCAAGCGCGCGGCCAATTACGGCATCCTGGAAGCGACACAGACGGGCGACCTGGACATCACCGGGTGGATCGAGTGGTTCCTCGGATGCCTGGATCGCGCTTTCGATGGCGCGGAGATCATCCTGGCCTCGGTGCGGTTGTGGGAGCGGCATGCGTGCGGGTCTTTGCAGGACCGCCAGCGCCTGGTGATCAATCGTCTGCTGGACGGGTTCGAGGGCAAACTCACCTCGTCGGAATACGCCAAGCTCACCAAATGCTCGCAGGACACCGCGTCCCGCGACATCGATGATCTGATCACAAGCGGAATCCTGTTGAAGGATTCGGCTGGCGGGCGAAGCACCAGCCATTCACTGGCGCCGATCGAAACATGACGGGGCCGGTTGCGATGCCGATCACAAGCCGAGGTCGCGCTTCCGGCCAAAGCCCCACTCGATGCCGCCGCCGTCCTTCACCACGCCGGAGACATGCAGGCCGAGCTGCTTTTCCAGCGACGGCGACCAGGGGACCAACTGGAAACCCAGGCCGTTATCGATCACGGCGAACCGGCCCGAGGTGAGCGTCATCGTCTGACGATAGGTGCCGGCGTCTGACGATAGATGCCGGCCACATGTTCGCCGGCAGCGGCCTTGAGGTGCGCTACAGCACTTTCAGGCTGACCGAAATCGCAGCCATGCAAAATAGCGGTTCCGAATCGCCCTCCCCGTACGATTCATAGGCCTCCGGTTCTCATTCACCGGAGGAACAGATGCTGTGGCGGCGTGGTAAATCCCATTCGCAGGATCTTCGTGAACGCGTCTTCGCCGCCGCGGACGATGATGAGCCGGTCGGCCAGATCGCGGACGCGCTGCGTGTCAGCATCTCCTATGTGTCAAAAGTCCTGTCGTGCCGCAGGCTGACATAACAGACGACGGCGCGGCCGCAACGCAGCCACCTGAAGCCCAAGCTGAGCAGCCTGCACCCGGCGATCCTGGAGCCGGTCGGCAGTTGTCCCGACGCGACGATCGCCGAATTGCGCGCCTGGCTGCTGGCGACACACAAGGTTTCCGCGAGCACCGGCCTGATGCACAAGACGCTGGCTGCGCTCGATCTGACTTATAAAAAAAGTCCGTCCACGCTGCCGAGCAGTCGCGCCAGGACGTGGCCAAGGCAGGCACCGAATGGCGGGAGCAGCAACCGAACCTGATCCCGTCGAAGCTTGTTTTCATTGATGAATCCGCAGTGAAGACCAGCGTGACCCGGCGCTATGGCCGGGCCAAGCGCGGCCAGCGCCTGGTCGCCGCCGTTCCGCACGGGCATTGGAAAACGACAACCTTCGTCGGCGCGCTGCGCTGCGACGGGCTGACCGCCCGCTGGCCATCGACGGCGCGATCAACGGCGAACTGTTCCTGGCCTATGTAGAGCAGGTCCTGGTGCCGACGCTCAAGCCGGGCGATGTGGTCATCATGGACAACCTGAGGGTCCACAAGATGGCCGGCGTCCGCGAGGCGATCGAGCTGGCCGGCGCGAAGCTGCTGTTCATTCCGCCCTACAGTCCCGACCTGAACCCCATCGAACTGGCGTTCTCCAAGCTCGAGGCGCTGCTGCGGGCCAAGGCGATCCGCACCGTCGAGGCGCTGTGGACGGCACTGGGCGACCTGTGCGGCAGCTTCAGTCCAGGAGTGCGAAAACTACTTCCGCCACGACGGCTATTTCCAGTCAACGTGAAAACGCTCTAAACCACATGAAGTCTCCAAAACCTCTCGCGCTTGTGTGCGAACCTGAATCGTCTGACCAGCAAGAGCGCCCATGGCGCGGTTGCTTGCAGCGCAAAGCCTGTGAGTGGCTGCAAAGTACTTCTTCTCTCTCGTCTGTGACTTTCGATCAGGTCGGGATCAAAGTCGTCCAGTTCGCCCTCAAAGCTGATTTCGAGTCCCTGCGCGGTAAGGATCGCGCGGACATTCAGCGTTTTGATAGACTGATGTATCGTGCCAAAGAGATCACGGGCCTCAAGGCCATAACCTGTTTGATATCTTAGCCTCCCCAACCCGTCACCCGCCATTGAAAGCGAAATCTGGTCCTGGGTGCGGAAGCCCTCTTCCAGCCATTCTCTCCCGAATGGGCCTCCACCGTACGTGCCGATGTCGATCCAGCAATCGGACCCGTGGAGCGTCTGAACAAAACCGTTGGCCAGGACATGAACGCCGGCTGCGTTACTGAAACCGATTCGATCATCTTGAAAGTGTGTGTAGAGAAATCGAACAGACTTTTCGAAGAAGAATACGAAGGGCGGAGCAGCCGGAAACAGATCAAGCGAACCACGAAGAATGGGCCACGTCAGGCCTTGCGATATCAGTATATCTTGAAGCCGTTTGGGATCTGGCTTTTTGTTTGGCTGATTTTTGTGGGGTAAGAATTTTCCTGGTGGGCCGTACTTCCAGTGGGACGCCGCGGCTTCGAGACCCGCCACAGTCATGGTTTCCCAGCTCATCGTTGCCTCAACACGCGCCTGCGGAACGTCGTGTGTGGTGTCGCTACCTTGGATAGCCAAATCCGCGCACAGCGTTAACTTCATGCCGCCCGGCGTGTAATGCGCCAGGATTTCGAACTTGGAGAATGGCTGAAGTGGCTGGAGGACCGAGCGTGTCAGGCTCACGACCCCGCCGCACTTGGAGCCGCCGCGGATAAGAGTGCGATCTCCGTCGAGATGCCTCAGATCGTCGATAGAGTCGGGGGTCAGTCCGGCGAAAAATAACCCGGGGCCCTCGACCGTTGGCTTGCAAAAATCGTTGCCGAGCCGCTCGACGCCAGTCACAAGCCGAACCACAAGGCCCGTTGGAACCGACAAGGCGGTGACAATGTCCCTCGGTCCCATGAATTCAAACAGGAGGCGATCATGATCGGGAATTTCATGAATGACGCCGTCGATCTTGGACGCGAGCGTGATTTGTCCCGGCACAATGGGACAACCTGTACTCTCATCCACTTCGGCAAGGCGAATATCCATTCTCACCCCTCCATGCGAATGCCTGCCAGGATGCCTTTAGGTATATCCGGCCGATAGTCGCCGCTCCTGCCAGCCGCAAGAGGACTCTCGTCGTTTGGCCTGCGAACTCGGGGCCACGACAGACCATGGCTCTGAGCCGCCTTGGGTATGCACACCGTGGCGCGAGGGAAAATTCGCATCAATAAGGTGACCAAATGCTGGCGTTTCGCGCCGGATGCTGCGCCTGGTATGGGGCGGCCTGACGCGGCTCCTAACGGTCGCGCGCCGATGGCAACCGTGATATATTGGTCCGATGACCGGAGCGCAGGCCATTTCCACCGTATTCGCGCCGTCCGATGCCCTCTCCGACGTCTGCCGCCGCCTTCGTGTCCAACGGCTCTACTTGTTCGGTTCGGCAGCCACCGAACACGGCTTCGATCCCGCCCGCAGCGACATCCTCGTAACCTTCCAGGACGCCGGATGCGCCGGTTATGCCAAAGCCTGGTTCGGACTGCATGAAGCCCTGCAGGCACTTTCGGGCCGTCCGGTCGATCTGATCACCGAAGCCGCCATCAGGAACCGATATTTGCGTCGTCGCGTGGAATCCGAACGGCGCCTGCTGTTTGAAGCGCCATGACAGCGGTTTCACCCGACGCGGCCGTGCTTCTCTGGGACGCGCGTCACGCTGCCGATAAGATCGCTCGATTCACCGCCGGCCACTCCTTCGACGACCACCTCGCCGACGATATGATGCGCGCCGCGGTCGAGCGACAGTTCGAAATTATCGGCAAGGCCCTCGGTGCGCTGCGGCGCGCCTTCCCTGCGCTTGGCGCCCAGATTCCCGACCTCGCGCGTATCGTGGCGTTTCGCAACGTGCTCATCCATGGCTACGCGTCGGTCGACGACCAATTGGTCTGGAATGTGGTGGACGAAGAACTACCGAAACTCTTGGCGACGCTCACGCGCATGCTCGAACAAGCCGACAAATGATCTGACACCGGCCCCGCGCTTCCGCGCATTTGACCCTTCCCGCCTTCCCCGGCATGACAACCCCAACCAGGAGGGAACCGCCATGCTGTCCGAAGCCGACAACACCCTGCTCACCCGCACCGGCCCCGACACGCCGATGGGCGACCTGTTTCGCCGCTTCTGGCACCCAGTCCTGCTCAGCGCCGAACTCCCCGAACCCGACGGCCCGCCCGTCCGCATCACCGTCCTCGGCGAAGACCTCCGAGCCTTCCGCATCACCGACGGCTCCGTCGGCTTGACATCGCCGCGCTGCCCCCATCGCGGCGCCGACCTCTTCTTCGGCCGCAACGAACAGGGCGGCATAAGCTGCGCCTACCACGGCTGGAAGTTCGCCACAGACGGACGCTGCCTCGCCCTGCCCACGATGGACCCTGGTCCCGCCCGCGAAAAAGCCGAACAGAATATCCGACTGCAGACCTACCCGACAAAGGAGCAAGGCGGCTTCATCTGGGCCTACCTCGGCGCGCCAGAACACACCCCCGAACTCCCGCAACTCGAATTCACCACCCTCCCGGCCTCGCACGTCTTCGTCTCCAAGAAACTCCAGCAGTGCAACTGGGCGCAGGCCTGCGAAGGCGGCCTCGACACCGCCCACTTCTCCTTCCTCCACATGGCGCTCTCCGACGCCGAGGACGTCACGGCACGCCTGCTGACGAAAGTCTCCTCCAATACCGACACCGTCCGCTGGATGCGCGACGACGGCGCGCCCCGCTTCACCATCACCGGCCACTCCGCCGGCCTCGTCCTCGGCGCCGCCCGCCGCGGCGACCCCGGCGAAACCTACTGGCGCATCAGCCAGTTCCTGATGCCGAACCACGGCCTCGCCCCCAATGCCTTCCCCGGCGAGAATTACCACGGCCAGTGCTGGGTCCCGATCGACGACACGTCCTGCTGGATCCACAACTACACCTGGAATCCCGACCGTCCGCTGACCGAGGCCGAACGCACCCGCTTCCGCAACGGCTCCGGCATCCACGCGCAAACCGACGCCCATTACGTCCCGCTCCGCCGGCGCGAAAACGATTACCTGATCGACCGCGCCAAACAAAAAACCGAATCCTACACCGGCATCGAGGGTGTCTCCGAACAGGATGCCTGCATCCAGGACAGTCAGGGCACCATCGCCGACCGCACCGCCGAACATCTCGGTCCCACCGACATGGGCGTCATCCGCTTCCGCCGCCTGATCCTCGACGCCGCCCGTGCTCTCACCGCCGGCGAACCACCGACTGCCGCCAGCCACCCCGAGGCTTACTGCGTTCGCGGCGGCGGCGCCGTCGCCCCATCAGGCCAACCCCTGGCCGACGTGATGCGGACGCGCTTTGGCCACGAGCACGGTCGCTGCCCCGCGGCCTGACCACGGCCACGAACATGCCGCCCCGACCGTGGCCCACCCGCCACGCTGCGGTTCGTTCCGAACGGTAAATTGACCCAGCGTTCTTGACACCCGTTCCCCCCGTCGGTAGCAAGCCCCCGCCTTCCGGCATGGTATGTTGCCAGGAGCGAGCATGAGTCAGGAAGACGGCGGATCAGACCCCTCGTTTGAGGATCGTCTGAAGACCGCAAGAAGCAAGCAGGGTCTCGACGCCCCGCCGAAGCAACCCTTGAACGAACAAGGCGCGCTGAGCGGTTCGCCGTGGGGAATCGGCGCGCGGGTGGGGGTAGAGTTGGTTTCAGCCCTTGTGGTGGCGGTCGCCATCGGTTACGGGCTGGACCGGATTTTCCACACTACCCCGATCCTGACAGCGGTGTTCGTGCCCCTGGGCGGCGCGGCGGGCGTGGCGAATCTGTGGCGCCTGTTTGCGCCAAAGTCTTGAGTAGGTTGAGGTAGGAGCGTACAGCGTGGCGGCCGAGGGTTCGAACAGCATCGACGCGCTGGGGCAGTTCCAGTTGCATACGACATTGGGCGCGGTCGGCGCTTCGGTCAATTTCACCCAGTCGAACCTGATGATGGTCGTCGCCGGTGCGGCCGTCCTCGCCTTCCTGTATCTCGGCATGAGGCCGCGTGCGATGGTCCCTGGCCGGCTGCAGTCGGCGGCCGAGATGGGCTACGAAACCATCATGTCGATGTGCACCGAGACGATCGGCGGCCACGAGGGCCGCAAATTCTTCCCGTTCGTGTTCACGCTGTTTTTCTTCATCCTGTTCGGCAACCTGCTGGGCGTCTTCCCGCTGTTCTTCACCTTCACCAGCCACATCATGGTCACGCTGGCGCTGTCGCTGACCGTGTTCATCCTGGTGACCGTGGTCGGCCTCAAGGAACACGGCCTGCACTGGTTCAGCTACTTTGTGCCGCAAGGCATACCGGTCGCCCTCGCGCCGCTGATGGTCCTGATCGAGTTCATTTCCTACCTCTCGCGGATCATCTCCCTGTCGGTGCGTCTCTTCGCCAACATGATGGCCGGCCACGTGATGCTGGAGGTCTTCGGATCGTTCATCGTCATGCTCGGCGGTCTCGGATTGCTGGGCTACTTCCCGGCCGCTCTGTCGCTCGGGGTCAACACGCTCCTGATCGGGTTCGAGCTGCTGGTGGCAACCCTGCAGGCTTATGTCTTTGCGATCCTGACGTGCATCTACCTGCACGACGCGGTTCACCTGCACTGACACCACGGCTTCAACAACCCTGAACAACCGGGCGGGATGATCCGCCCGCGCGACCGGATAACGAAAGGAACTCGGACTATGGACGTCGCTTCCGCCAAGATGCTGGGTGCCGGCATTGCCATGATCGCTCTCGCCGGAGTCGGCATCGGCATGGGCACGATCTTCGGCTCTCTCGTCACCAGTGTGGCCCGCAACCCGGCCTCCCGCGATCGCGTGTTCGGCCTGGCGATTCTCGGCTTCGCCCTGACGGAAGCCGTCGCGCTCTACGCGCTGGTGATCGCCTTCATCATTCTGTTCGTCTGAAAAGGGCGGGCGTGCCCATGTCTTGCCCGATCAGGTCAGGGGCGCGTTCGGCACGGACCATGAAGCTGTCGCGCCGGATCATTCCGTTTCTGTCCATGGCTCTGCTGGGCCTTCCCGTCGCGGCCCGCGCGGAAGGCATGCCGCAGCTCGACTTCTCGACCGCGCTGACCACCAGCCAGGTGGTCTGGGGCTCGATCATCTTCATCGTGCTCTATTATTTGCTCTCGCGAACCGGCCTGCCGCTGGTCGCCTCGGTGCTGGAGGAGCGGGCGGGGAAAATCGCCAAAGACCTCGATGAGGCACGAGCCGCGAAGGCGCGTGCCGATGCCGGCACGGCAGAAGCCGAACAGGCCACAGCCAAAGCCCGGTCCGAAGCCCAGGCGGCGATCAATGCCGCGCTGGAGCAGGCCAAGAAAGCCGCCGCCGTGCAGACCGAGGCGCTGAACGCAAGGCTGGAACAGCAGTTGCAGGATTCGGAGGCGCAGATCACCCTGGCGCGAACCGCAGCAATGAGCGCTCTGCGCCAGGTGGCGACCGAAACCGCCGCCACTGTGGTGACGCGGCTGACCGGCGCACCGATCGATCCAGGTCGGCTCGACAGCGCGATCGGGTCGGCGCTGGCCGCTCGTGGCGCGGCCTAAGTCACGGCCATGCAACGCGAATCCGCCGATCCGCGCGCGTATAACTGACAGGAGCGAACGGCGATGCAATTCGAAAGCGTCTTCCGCGAACCCAGGAACTGGGTCGTCCTTGCCTTCATCCTGTTCTTCGTGCTGTTCGGCAACAAACTCTGGGGCGCGCTCGCGGGCATACTCGATGCCCGCACCGTCTCGGTCAAAGCCGAACTCGAGGAAGCCTCAAGGCTCCGTCGCGAAGCCCAGGCCATGCTGGAGGAAGCCAATCGCCAACGTGAGCAGGCGCTCGCCGATGCCAAGGCACTGATCGCGGGCGCCCAGGCTGAAGCCTCCCGGGTGACCGCCGCCGCCGCCGCCGAAGCCGAGGCATCCGCCAAACGCCGTGAGCAGATGGCCATCGATCGCATCGCCGCCGCCGAGAAGGCCGCCGTCGACGATGTTCGCCTCGCCGCCGTCGATGTCGCCACGACCGCGGCGCGCCAGGTTATTGCCGACGGCCTGACTGCTGATGCCGATTCCCGCCTGATCGATCAGGCGATTGCCCAGTTGCCGGCCGCGCTGGCACCGCGCCGCGCGGCCTGACAAACGCGCGCGCTATCCGCCGCCTGCGAACATCGCATCCAGGGTCTTGTCCCACAGCCGAACACCACCGGTGATCCCGGCGGTGTTCGACACGAGCTGGGCATTCGCCGGCAGTTCCAGTTCGATCTCCTTGGCGTTGCCGCCGCCGATATACAGCGTGTCGAACCCAACCAGCGTCGTGATCGCCGCCAGCGCGCGTTTCAGCCGGCGGTTCCAGCGCTTGCGGCCAACCGCCTTGAACGCGACCACCCCGATGAACTGGTCGTAGGTCTTGCCTTTGTGAATCGGGTGGTGGCTCAGCTCCAGATGCGGGGCAGGGCGGCCATCCTGAAACAGTGCGAACCCCATCCCCGTACCCAGGGTGATCACGCACTCCAATCCCTTGCCGCCGATGACGCCAAGCCCCTGCACCTCCGCGTCGTTCAGCATGCGGGCGGGTTTACCGAGTTTGTCGGTCAGCGACGCGGCCAGGGGAAAATTTCGCCAGTCCGGCGTCCCGAGGTTGGGCGCCGTCAGCACCTGGCCATGTCGCACAACGCCCGGGAACCCAACCGAAATCCGGTCGAAAGTGCCCATCGGCAGAGCGAGGTCGACCAGCGCATCGACCACCACCCGCGGCACCGGATGCGGCGGCGTGTTCACCCGGTTGGGTCCTGCCACCATCTCCCCGTTCTGATCGAGCAGCCCGGCTTTCAGCCGCGTGCCGCCGATATCGATCGCCAGTGTGAGCTTTCCGCGCTTGCGTACAGGATCGGGATCGATGTCCATGAATCGTGGTTCCTGGCCTCTGATCGGTCTGCGCGCGGAGCCTTCCACCCCGCGCGATCATGTTGTTGCCAGATAAGCGAACGCGGCCGGAAGCGAAAGGTCACCGCGATCGCAAAATCCGCCAGATTCCATCCACCGCGCCGACATCACGCAGCTTTTCCGTATGATGCGCATCGTCATGGTGGCCGACGATACGCCCGCGCACGAACACCAGCCCGCGCGTGCGGCGCGTGACCTCGCCTTGCAACTCAAGAAATTCGCCGGGCCGGATGGCGTCCAGGAAATGCGTGTTGAGCTGGATGGTCGTGCAGGGCGCCCGCTCCGCCGCCTCCCACGCAATCATGCTCAGTCCATGGTCGGCGAAGGCCATCAGCACGCCGCCATGCACCACGCCATTGGGATTGGTATGTTCCGGGCCGGTCAGCAACCCATAATGCCACTGCCCGTCCACCTTCTTCGCCCACGGCACGCCCAGGCTGCCGGGCATCGCCGCGGCGGGCAGCGCGCGCCAGCCATGCGCCGCGGGATCGAACGCGTTCATAGCGCCGCGATCCGGTCCGGCAGGTCGAGCAGGCTCTCGACCCGGATATGCGCCTTTTCGATCTCCGGCCGTTCCGCGTGCATCCAACCCCACGGTCCGCGCCGCACAAATACCGACGTCATACCCGCCGCCAGGGTCGGCAAGACGTCGTTATCCAGCCGGTCCCCGACATAGGCGATCGCGTCAGCGGGCTCGCCGGCCGCTTCGATCACTTTGGCGAAAAACCGCGGATCAGGCTTCGACACCCCCCAGCCGGCGGAACTCGCGATCACATCGGCCGGCACATCCAGCCGCGCCAGCGCCGCCTCGGCCTCGATCGGCTGGTTGCCGGCAATCAACACCTTGTAGCCGCGCGCCCGCAGCGCCGTCAGGCACGGGATCGCGTCCGGATACAGGTCCTGCGCCGTGAAGTCATAGGTCCAGCCCTGTTGCGCCCGCTGCTTCCGAGCCATGCCGGGGTCCAGGCCCGGCCTGAAGATTTCGAACACCCGGCGGAGCGATTGTCCGCGCTCCATGGTGACCCCGATCGCGGTGAACAACGTCATCGCCGGCACGCCGAGGAATTCGGCCCACCCGATCCAGTGGCGGGTCTCGTCGATCAGGGTTTCCCCGACATCGAAGCACACAGCGCGAATGGGCATGGAATCCGGATCGATCCTTTAATGGCGGAGCCGATCATGTTGTCCGCCGTCCGCCCTGGCAATGGCGGTTCGCGGATCGCGCGGCACCAGCGACTATCGATGGATCATCGGCACGCTGCGTCCCGGCAGACGGATCACGCTGGGCCGGACGACGCGAACCGGCCGGGTCGGCGGCAGCGCCGCACCAATCGCCGCCAACAGGTCCGAACCGGCCTGCCGCCACGCTGTCGGTGCATCGGTCGGCATCGGAATCTCCGATGGCGATTCCAGCCACCGGCGAATACCCTGCATCAGGCTGCCGGGATCCGGATCGCACAGCACCGCCTGCGATGCTGCCGACAATTGCTCCGCGAGCCCGCCCACGTTGGTCGCGATCACCGGGCGCCCCGCCGCGAGCGCCGCCGCCGCCACGCCGCTCTGGCTGGCTTCCCGGTATGGCAGGATCACCGCCTCGGACCATGCCAGCAGCGCACCGATCTCGCTCTCCGGTACCCAGCGGTTCTCCACCGTCACCCCGCGACACGCGCGCAATGCATCCAGCGCGGCCGATTCCGGCCCGCTGCCCACCACCCGCACCGCAATCGCGGCATCCGCCGGCAAAGCGGCCAAAGCCTCGGCCAGCAGGTCCAGCCCTTTGTATGGCAGCAAACGGCCGAAACACAGCAGCCGGCGCGGCCCTCCGGCCGGCTCCGACGCCGGCAAACCAAACCCAAACGGAGGATGTTTAAACCGGATCAGCGCCCGGCGCCCGGTGCCGGCCAGCCCCTGCTGCCACAGCCGTGTCCCGACATGGCCGCACAGCACGGCAAGCCCATTGGCGAACCAGCACAACGCCCGCTGCAGGATCATCTGTCCGGGGAATCCGTCGCCCGGATGCGCATCCGCGTCATGCACCACCACGACCAACCGTGTTCCCAGTAGCCGCAGCGCCACCGCCATAAGCACATCCAGTGTCCCTGGCATCGCGCAAATCGCCAGGTCCGGCGCAACCCGGCGCAAACGGAGCAGCAGGAACGGCAGAGCGAGCGGCGCTGTCATCAGCCGGAACAGGAATGAGGCCATACCGCGATAGGTCCGGACCGGCATCTCGCAACGCGGCGGCGTCGCGACCTGCATAATTTCGGCATCCCGGCACAGCGACAGCGTGACGGTGACACCCGGCCGGTTCCGCAACGACTCGGCGAGGCAGGCGCCGAACCGCGGTCCCGCCCCCAGCCGGCCCCACTGCCACACCAGAACGTTCATGCCAGGGCCGCCAGCGCCGCGGTCAGTTCTCGCCCGTCCAGCCGGTTCAGCGCGCTGGTCCGGGCGCGCTCGCCCATATCCCGGCGCAGCCCCGCATCATCGGCCAGGCCGCGGAGCAGCACCGCCGCTTCCGCCACATCAGGCTCAGCCCAAAGCCCGCGGTAAACCGACCGGTCGTCGCGCGCAGGCACCAGCCGGTATCCGACCAGCGCCGCATTCGATCCGTCCATGTAATCGGTGTTGCCTGACCACCCGGTGGCGACCACCGGCTTGCCCAGCAGCATCGCCTCCGCCATCACGAGCCCGAAGCCTTCGCCCCGGTGCAGCGACAGCACGATATCGGCGCAGGCCGTCAGCGCGTGCCGGTCCTCCGGCGCCAGTGTATGCGTTTCGATCCGGATGTTCGGCGCATGCGCCATTTGCGCCAACCGAGCGAAATCGGCCGGTGCGTGCTCCGGGTGGCCGACCTTCAACAACAGAATACGGTCGGAACGGTCGCCGAATGCACCACGGAAGGCCGCGATCGCGGCAAACGGATTCTTCCGCGCGAACGACGACGCCAGGTTGAACGACACCAGCACCACCACCGCGTCCGCAGGCAGCCCGAACGTGGTTCGGTCCCGGTCCGAGGCGACCGGCGGCACCACCGCAAGCGCCGGCGGCACCACGCGCACCCGTCCCGGCGCCAGCGGCTCCAGCACGCTGGCGGTGAAGTGCGACGGCACCCAGATCTGACTGACGCAGGACAGGGCGGGCCGCCATTCCGGGGGCACCTCCGGCATCTCCCACGCCCAGTAGCCGATGACCGGCCGATCCCGCGTCATCGCCGATGGCAGCCGCAGCAGCGCCAACGGGAGCATCGGGGCATTCACATGCAGCACCAGCGGCACACCCGGCGGCGGCGCTTCCGACACCGTCACCGCGACCTCCGGCCGGCTGTCCACTGGTGGCGGCAGATCGATCGTCCACACAGGCAGGCCCAGCCGCGTCGCCGTCACCGCCATCAGCCGCGCCGTTTCGCCCATGCCCGAGGCTCGGCTCAGTTCGCCGGCGATCACCAGCCCGTGCTGCGGCGGACTGGTCCGTTCCAACGGTTTGGGCGCCAGCCAGCCCGTCGTGCGGGCGAAAATCCGCCGCCGCAAAACGGCCGGCAGCCGACGCCACAACCGGTGCGGCATGTTGGGTGTCAGGAGTTGGGGCGGGACCGTCGCCGAGCGGATCTGCATGCGCGTGACTGTCGTCCGCTTCGGTTAACAACCGCTTAAAATCGTCGGGATATCAGCGGCCAGACAGCAGATTTAATCGATCCCGGAAGGACCGGTCGGCCCCGGTCACCGGCGTCGCTCG
>Ga0302320_10021081_pt1 | contig 12954 bp, 10 predicted proteins | sample Bog_T0_3_FD_202130 | JGI IMG/M metagenome (GOLD analysis project Ga0302320, IMG submission 202130) | Peat permafrost microbial communities from Stordalen Mire near Abisko, Sweden - Bog_T0_3 | ecosystem: Environmental > Terrestrial > Soil > Wetlands > Peat | place: Sweden: Abisko, Stordalen Mire...
CGAAGCCTGGCGGGCGCGTTCGACTGGAAGAACACCGTGACGCGGACCAGCTCGGTGACCACGTCCACCGTCGAGGAGATCCTCCCTCTCGGCGGGACGACCTTCGTGACCACCTCGGAGTTCACGGACTCGGCCTTCGACCTCGCCGGTCCCAAGTGCATTCCGCCCCAGCTCGATGGGACGACGTGTACCCCGAACGGGGCCGACTCGGTCGCCCCGAAGCCGACGTTCTGCGCCCCGCCCTCCACAACGCCGACCGGCGGGCCGTGCGGAACGCAAGGGCAGCCCGCCTGCATCACCTGGATTCCGGACGGGCAGACGTGGACGACTGCGGAGGTCGGGCCCTCGGCGCTCCTCAGCGTCCCTCAGCAGAGCCGGAACAAGTTCTACTTCATGACCGAGGGGGCCATGCTTTGCACGCCCGAGCAGGCGGCGCAGCTCACGAGCGTCGTGACGACGGCCCTCGGCGACATCGATGACACGATGATCGACCTCAACATCGGCAAGTGGGCGCAGCTTCTCATGGCGCTCACGAACACCCCGCTCTACTTCGGGTGCTCGCTTCCGGCGACGGCGCAGGGGCGAGGCATCGTCGCCGTCACCCAGTACGCCGACTTTTCGGACGATCCCAACGACGCGATCATGATCACGGCCATCGATCCGAGCATCTTCACTGCGGGAGACAACGCGCTCGAGGAGATCATCACCCACGAGTGGTTCCACGTCGCGGGGGACAGCCATCCGCACGATCCGAACGGGTGGGCGGCGCGCGACCAGATCTACTCCTGCGCCCGATCGATCAACCAGGGCAAGGCTTTCAGCGATGGGTTTTACCTGGGCGTCTGCTGCGACGCGAGCTCCGCGCGCGATCACGCGACGTGCGCCGACGCCGATAACAAGGAGCTGTTTGGCATCCAGAACATGTTCGTCGAGACGACCGACGGCATCGTCGAGAGCCCGAACTCCGGGCTCACGAGCTACACGAACAACGCTCCGCCGAAGGAGTGCGTGGCGATGGACAACACCCCACCCGCGCCGTGCGGCTGCACGCTCGAGAGCGTGCCGGCGTACTGCGACCAGACCCTCGTGACCGAGCAGGAGGCGCTTGGCGATGGGATATTCGTCGCCGCCTCGACGCTCACGGAGCCGAACTGCTGCGAGAGCTGCCCCTCCGCCACGCCGTACACGACTGCGTGCCCGATGGTCAGTCCCACGTCCCCGGCGATCTGTGAAGCCGCCACCTCCTGCGCACCCCTACCGCAGCCGGGCGCCAACGTGGCGGCGGGGCCGACGCCGCCCCTGCGCAACCCCGCGGCGTCCGTCGTTGCCGGCCAGGCCCTGTGGTCGTCAGACGTGATGGGCAGCGCGATCAATTGCCCTGCGCTGCCGGGCTACGCGTACTGAATTCCCGGGCCTCAGAAGCCTCAGAAGACGATCGTGACCGTGACCGGGTTCGTGTCCGAACCGGCGTCGGGGCCGCTCGTGTACGGCAAGGTCGCCGCGAAGCTGCCGTGGACAGCGTAGATCATCGCCTGGCCGGCGTTGAACGTCACGGTGCTCGAGGTGATGGTCAGCGACTGCGTGCCCACGGTGGGGGCGTTGTTGCTCGTCGACCACAAGGTCTCGCCCGTGCTGAGGACGTCGGTGGACCAGACCTTGAACGAGGAGAGCGGGTACGCCATCGTCGCGAGCTGGCCCGAGACGGTGCTGCTGGCGGCAAACTCCATGACCCCCGGAGGCAAGGCCGAGCCGCTGAAGGCCACGACCGTCTCGTTGTTGCTACCGGCCCAGGCCGCCGTCACCGAGACGTTGAACGTGCCGCTGACCGGTCCCGTCAGCGTGACCCGACCCATCCCCGCCGGCACACCCGAATCGATGGGCGGGCCGGCGTCCGTCGGCGGGACGATGACGGGCACGGTCTTGCACACGCCGTCCTCGCACGTGGCGCCCGCGGCGCAGGCGGTGTCGCACGCGCCGCAGTTGTAGGGATCGCCTCCGATGTCGATGCAGTCGCTGCCGCACATCGCGGTGCCGTCCTGGCCGCACGCCACGCACGTCCCGCCTATGCACTCCTCGTCCTCGGGGCAAGCGTTGCCGCAGCTGCCGCAGTTGTCGGAGTCGCTGTCACTGTCGACGCACTCGCCGTCGCACATGGAGCTGCCGCTCGCGCAGAGCGTTGAGCACATGCCGACGACGCAGATGGCCAGATCGGGGCAGACGTTGCCGCACGCGCCGCAGTTGTTGGGATCGTTGTCCGTGTCCGTGCACCCGTCGCCGCACATGGCGTTGCCGCCGCACGACTCGCACGTACCGCCCATGTCCTGGCAGGAGACCGTGTGGTAGCAGAGGTGGTGCAGCGTGGCCGTGTAGAAGCCGCCGGCGAGGGTCGCCGTCCCCTCCTGCAGCCAGTTCGCGGACGCGGGCTCGAAGGACCAGAGATCACCGGTCGACGCCGCGCCGCCCGCCGCCGTCGCGGGGATCTTGATGGTGAGCGTCTTTCCCGAGGCGACTTGCAGGGCTGCGCCGTTCTGCTCGACGGTGACCTCCAGCGTACCGAAGGGGCTGATGGGGCCCATCGCGCCGCTCGAGCTGACTCCGACGAGCGAGCCCGGGTAGGCGTTGCGCTCCTGCGAGATGGCCGGATCGAGGGGGCGTAGGAAGACGTCGACCGAGCCCGTGACGGCCTTCCCGGCCGCGTCGACGAAGGCGTTCGGCTCGGCCGTCAGCGTCGCCCCGCGGAGGCCGCGGACGGTTCCGCCCGTCGTCGCGCTCAGCGGCAGCGGGGTGACCATGGGCGCCATCACGACGTTCTGCGTGGCGGTCTTGCCCGCGACGACCGTGACCGACTCCGAGGACGGCAAGTACGCGGTGTTCGCGTAGGAGACGATGACCGGGCCCGCCGCGACGCCGCTCAAGGAGTAGGTCCCGTCGCCCGCCGTCGTGGCGCTCGCCGATCCTGCCGTGACCTTGATGCCTGCGACCGGCTTGCTGCTCAGATCCTTGACCGTCCCGGAGATCTCCCCGACGCCCGTGAGCCCCGTGTCGCCGGGGCTCGTGGTGTCGGGCTGGCCGCCGTCCACCGGGGATGCCGGGGACGACGTGGAGCTACACCCGGACCCGGCGTGACCTGCCGCCAGGCCGCAAACGAGCAGCAAACCGAGGGCCGTCCAGCTTCGTTGCTTCATCGGTACTCTCCCCTAGTAGAAATAAGCGAACCGAGATTACACGCTCCCCTGCGTCAGCACGAGAAGGCCGCGCTCTCAGGTCGGGTCCCGATGCCCCGCGCGGCCGGCGTGCACGCGAGGACACGGGCAACCTTCAGGATCTCCGCTGGCAACGGGGGCAGAACGTCGTCCCGCGGCCGCCGAGGACGATTCGCTCGATCCGCGCTCCGCAGCGCGGGCACGGCTCCCCTTCCCGCCCGTAGACGACGAAGTCGTCCGGTCCCTCCTCGCTCACGTACCCGGAGCCCCCGCGTGCCCTGGCCTTGCGGTACCGGGCGAGCGAGCGCGCGAGCGTGCGCCGTACGCCCCGGGCAACGGCGCGGACCTGGCGAGGAGACAGCGCGTCGGTCCTCGTCCGTGGATCGACGCCCGCGAAGAAGAGCGCCTCCGTCGCGTGCACGTTGCCGATGCCAGCCAGGAGGGACTGATCCATGAGCGCGACCTTCACCGCCCGCCGCTGCTTGCCCAGCTCCACGATGAGCCTCGGCACGTCGATGCCGTCGGCCAGCGGGTCGGGGCCGAGCGCGCGCCACTCCGGGATGTCGTCCCGGGTGACGACGAGGCGTCCCAGGCGGCGAGCGTCGACGTAGCCGACGCACAGGCGCGCACGTCGGCGCCGGACGACGATCTGCGCCCGCTCGCTCCGCTCGGCCGGTGCGCCGGGGCTCCGGCAGGTCCACTTTCCGGTCATCCCGAGGTGCGAGAACAGGAGCACCTCGCCGAGATCGATGCGCAGCCACTTCCCCCGCCGACCAACGCCAAGGACCCTTCTCCCGGCGACCATGGCAGGCGGCGGTGCTCGCTTCCCCCTGCCGAGGCGCGTGTCGGATAGATGCAGCTCGACCACCGTGGTCCCTGTCAGCCAGCGGGACAGCTCGTGCCTCGCGTCCTCCACGTCGGGTAGCTCGGGCATGCGGACGGCTCCGGATCTCGTCTCGTCGGGGGACGATACGCCGCAAGTAGCGGACCGGGAACGTACAGCCTCGGCCGGGCAGCGCGCTCGTCAGCAGACGGCGCATTGGCGCGCGCGGTCAGTGGCTGGCGCGCCCGGACAGACGGCGCTCCTCAGGACGCGCCGCACGGGATCCACCACCGCCGCGACCGCGACCGACGGTCGTTGCGCCGCCTGCGCAGCGGCACCGACCCGACGGCGCAAGGCGAAAACGCCTGCGGAACGTCGTCGCCCTGCGTGGAGTACGCGGGTCCGCGCGAGGCACTTTCCCCCGTCCGCGCGACGGTACGGCAGTTGCTGAAGGGGTCGTCATGCGCAACAGCACGAAGAACACCCTGACGGTCTCCCTCGTCATCGCCGCCGTGTTTCCCTTCGCCGTCTTCTTCGGATGCGCGGGCAACGGCGCGAACGACGACACCTCGGCGCAGCAGGCCGACAACGGCAACGGGGGGCAGTGCCTCGGGACCGGGTCCGAGTGCTCCTCGTACACCCAGTGCTGCGGCAACTCGTGCGCGGGTGTCTGCACGGCCGCGAGCAGCACGACCGACTCGTGCGCTGCGGCAGGGTCGTCGTGCACGACGGGCGCCGACTGCTGCAACGGCAACTGCGCCGGCGGCGTCTGCGTCGCGCCGACCTGCAGCTCGGACGGGTCGAGCTGCACGAGCAACAGCCAGTGCTGCAACGACGATTGCTCGGGCGGCAAGTGCGGCGGGGCGACCGCCGCGTGCAAGGCCGTCGGGAACAGCTGCACGAACTTCGGCGACTGCTGCTCGCTCATCTGCAACGGCGGCAAGTGCGGGACGACGACGGGCGGGGTCGACTCCGGCTCGAGCGCGCCGCCGGCGACGAGCAGCACCTCCACGGCGCCGGCGCTGCCTACGATCCCGAGCCCGCCCAGCACCGGCAGCGCCAAGCCGCCGGCCGCCGCGGACGGCGGCGGCGGCTCCAGCAACGACGCGGCGGCCAACGCGGACGCCGGGAGCACTGATGACGGCAGCACCGACGACGACGGCGGAGACCAGAGCGACGGCGGGACCGACGACGACGGCGACGACGCGGGCAGCGGACAGCAGGGCCAGCAGGGCATGGGTCAGCAGGGCATGGGCACGCAGGGCAACCAGCCGACGCAAGGCGGCGGCGGCTTCCAGGGCGGCGGCGGCTCCCAGGGCTTCGACCGCGCCCCGCACCACGGGCACAAGACCTCGGTGAAGCCGGCGACGCCGTGCGTGCCGATCTTCCCGGGCTCGCCCTGGCTCACCTGCCAGTAGGCCTACGGCTCGGAGCCGTTCGGGGCGACGGGGCCTCGCTCTCCGTTCATCGCTTGCCGAAGTGTCTGAGCCAGAAGAACGTGGGCAGAACGCAGGACCACGCCGCCCCTATCGCGAGAAGCGCGCGCGCCGCGTCGTTCCCGAGGCCGATGGCTCCCAGGCGGCTTCCCGCCTGGTAAGCGAGGGGAGCAGCGACGGCGCCCACCAGGGAGGCCAGGATCGGTCGCTCGTCGAGGAAGGCGAGGCTGCCGGTGCGCGCGGTGGCCGCGGCCACGTTCGGCCAGAGCGCGATGAGCCACACGGGTGACACCGTGACGGCTCCCGCCGTGATCACTCCCGCGCTGATGAGCGTCGTGTCGACGAGCAGACCGAGCACGGCCGCCACGGCAAGCACGAGCACCTCTCTCGCCCGATCCGCGGGGGGCTGCGCGCGAACGTGAATGACCAGCGTGGCGAGGACGACTGCGGGACCGATCCATGGACGTCCGTGCGCTGCGCCCAGCACGCATGCGAGCCACCCGACCTGGAGCCCCACGAACGAGAGAAGTGCCCGAAGGCCACTTCTTCCACGATGCGGCGTTGTGGTGGGGGGGCCCATCGGAGGATCTCTTCTAGCTTGGCTGGGTCGTGCCCGTGCCCGAAGAATCCGGCAACCGTCACCACGCAGAGACAGGCGACGGCTCCGCCGATCCAGAGCAGACCGTCTCGCGGCCCTTCGCGCCCTTGGTTCGTGCGTCGCTGGAGCCGGCATGTGAGTTGCTGAATGCATGGCATGGCCAAATACCTCCGGAACCTCTCGAGCGCCGTTGCGTTACTCGCCATGATCGGCTGCGGGTCGTCCGAGCCATCGGGCGGGTCCAAGCTGGCTGTGACGACCGCTCCTCCGACCTCGGGGGCGGCGTCGGCCCCCGTGACCGCCGACTCGGACGCAGGAGCGGCCCTCTTCGGTGACGCCGGCGCTTGCGGCACCGATGACGACCAGGCTGGCTGCGCATGCACGGCCGGAGCGGCGCCCCGGAGCTGCACTCCATCCGGCGGCGCCGGCTGCGGGTCGGCCGGGATGGGCACCCAGTCGTGCGACGTGTCGCAGCAAGCGGGGGAGCTCACGGGCGGGACCTGGGGCGAGTGCCAGTGCCCGTGCGTCGCCGGAAGCCAGACTCTGACGACCGCCGGGGCGACGACGTTCAGCGTCCCCACGTACGTGTCGCTCACCGTGCAGCTCTGGGGAGGCGGCGGGGGCGGCGCGGCCTATCTGCCTGCGAACATGTCCTCGGCCGGCGGCGACTCGAGCTTCAACCAGACCGTCGTGGCAGGCGGAGGCCAGTCGGGCACGACCGGCAAGGGGGGCACAGCCTCGGGCGGCACCATCAACACACCCGGAACCGACGCCACCGGCATTGCCGGCGGCGACGCGCCCGACGACGGCGGGGCTGGCGGGAGCGTGTCGACCTTGCTCGACTCGTGCGCCGACGTGCTCTACGGAAGTCCGGCCGGCGATGGCCAGGACGGCTCTGCTCCGGGCGGAGGAGGCCAGGGAGACGTCACCTGCCAGCTGGACTGGCTGCAGGCGATGGGTTGGGGGGAGTACGGCACCGGCGGCGGCAGCGGCGGATACGTATCGGTGACCTACGCGGCCGGGCAACTGGCGCCGGGCAGCACGGTACCCGTCGTCGTTGGCGCGGGCGGAGCGGGGTCGGAAGGCGCGCCATCTTCGGAGGCCCCGTTCACGCAAGGAACGCCGAAGAACGCTGGCTACTACACGGCGGGAGACGGCGCTCCGGGTCAGGTGACGATCGCGTGGACGTGCCAGTAGCCCAGCTCGTTCCGCCGGACACGCCCTCGTCACCCGCAGGTGGGGAGCGATCGGGCGGATCGAGCAGCCGAGAAAGGATAGCCTGCCGGGCATTCCACCCCGAGGTCTCGTGTCCGCCAAGACCAGCATCCCACGCTCGATGCGCAGCTTCATCGCCGCGAGCATCGCCGCCCCGCTCCTCGGCGCATGCGGCTCGAGTGGCGACGACCTTCGCGCTCCCGGTCCGCCGGGCGACGCTTCCTCTTCGGCGGAGACATCCGTCCCCGACGCGAGGATGGACGGTTCCGTGGGCCAAGAGTCCGGGGCCGACGGCGGCGTCCTCACCGTCAAGCTGTCGGGCTGCAGCGCCTTCAGCTACCAGGCACCCGTCGCGGTAGGCTCGCAGTCGTTCGACCTCGTCTTGGACACGGGCTCGACCACGCTCGCCGTGGCCTCGACCTCGTGCACCGACTGCACGGGGATCTCGCCCGAGTACAAGCCCGCGGAGACCGCCGTAGACGACCACGCGACGGCGTCGTCGATCTACGGTAGCGGCGCCGACACAGGCCCTGGGTGGACGGGCGAGATCTACCAAGACACCGCGAGCGTCGGCGGCACGCACGCCGCTACGACGACGATGAGGCTCGTCGCCATCGACACACAGAACCAGTTCTTCGTCCCGGAGGAGTGCTCGTCCGGGACGATCGCGTGGCAGGGCATCGTCGGCTTCGCCCCCGCGGCCGACGCGATCACGGGCACCGACGGCTACTTCGACCGACTCGTGCTCGGCGGGGCAATCGCGAACGTGTTCGCGACGCAGCTGTGCGAGCCCGGCGGCTTTCTGTGGCTGGGCGGATACGATCCGGCGCACGTCACGGGCCCGCCGGCGTACACGCCCCTGTTGACGACCGGCGACGGAGTGGCCGCGTATCTCGTCGATCTGGAGCAGGTCGTGACCGAGGGAATGACGGCGCAGGTGCACGCCGGCTCCTACGTGGAATCGCTCATCGACACCGGGAGCAACCAGTTCTTCCTGCCCCCGGCTGCGTTCGCGACCGTCACGGCGGCGATCGAGGGCAACGCGGCATTCAAGGCGCTCTTCGGCTCGAACGGGCCATCTTTCTTCACGGGACAGAGCTGCGTCACGCTCGCGCCGACGAAGTCAGAGCTCGACGAGATGCTGCCCGGGCTCACGCTGACCTTCGGGGCGAACGCCGCAATCTCCATCGCGGCGACCGCCACGGAGTCGTACCTGGTGCCAGTCGGCGGCGGAAGCTGGTGCACGGGGATGGAGGCGTCCGCGCCTGGCCCGGATTTCCCGTTCGCGGCGGACCTGGGAGCTCCCGTGCTGCGCTCAAACGTGGTCGTCTTCGACCGCGCGCATGCGCGCGTCGGGTTCGCGCCTCACGGCGCGTGCCCGTGAGCTCGAACGCCCGGGAGCGCACGAACGCACTGAAGGAATGCTCGCCGCTCGCGCCGCCGCGCAATGACGGTCACCGCCAGAGCTTGATCCCCCCGAGCAACCCCGCCTCGTTGGGCGTGATGCGGATGTGCGGTGGTAGCGTGAGCTTCAGGTGCTTCGCGTTGCCGCCGCCGAGGTAGATCCGGCGCGGGTTCCACATGGGCTCGATCTGCGCGAGCGCTTCCGCGACTCGCTTGTTCCAGCGTTTCTTGCCGACAGTCTCGAGCGCCCGCGCCCCGAGGTAGTCCTCGTAGGTACGGCCCCTGCGACACGGGTGGTGTGCAAGCTCCACGTTCGGAACATAGACGCCTTGGTAGAAGAGAGCACAACCGAGCCCCGTCCCCAGTGTGAGCACGAGCTCCAGGTCCTTGCCGTCGATGACGCCGAAGCCCTGCACTCCGGCGTCGTTGAGCGCGCGCGTCGGCTTCCGTAGGCGCTTCGCGAGGGTCACGGCGAGCGGGAAGCCCGCCCATGTGGGGTGTAAGTTGGGCGCGCTCTTGGGTGCCGTCGACGACCACCCCGGGGAAGCCGACGGACACGCGATCGAATGGCCCGAGCGACGCGACGAGCTTCTCGAGGCTCCGGAGGACCGCCCTCGGCGTCGCCGGGCGTGGCGTGGGAACGCGCGCTCGCTCCGTCAAGGGGGCGCCGCGGGCGTCGAGGACGATCGCCTTGAGGCCCGTTCCGCCAATATCGATACAAAGTGTACGAGGCTCACGCACGGCGAATGCCGAGCACGACTGCGCCCGCGCCCTCGTCAATGGCCGTGCGGAGGGAAGCCATGTCCGTCATCCTCTGAACCGAGAAGCCTCCCTCGGCGGCCGCAGCCGCGATGACCTCCACGTCAGCTTCGGGCGCGAGCACCAGGCTGCGCTCCTCGCGCGGCGCCGCGGAAGGACACGCCTGTTCGCCGGCGGTGCTCTCCGTCATGCGATTCGGAAGAAGCACGGTGCGTACCAGAAGCGTGGGCGGAAGCGGCCGGGACGACCTTCGAACGCCGCGCTCGCGTCGTACCGCTGCGGAGTCGGCTCCGTCACCACGGCCACGCTCGCGGAGAGCAACTCGCCCGACGGGCAAGCGAGCCCCGACTCGCCGAGTGTCAGCAGACTCGCCGGCAATACCTTCCTGCGGCCTCGCGCATTCACCCGGAGGAACGCCGGTTGCAGAGCCCAGTGCGACGGATCGTAGGAGAAGAGGCCATGAGCGCGCAGCGATCGGATGCAATCGTCTTCTTCGGTGCCACCGGCGATCTCGCCTACAAGCAGATCTTTCCCGCGCTTCAGGCGCTGATCCGCCGGGGGGCGCTCGACGGGCCCATCGTCGGCGTCGCCAAGGCGGGGTGGACCGTCGAGCAATTGCGGGCTCGCGCGCGCGACAGTCTCGAGCACCATGGCGGGCTGGATCGCGGCGCGTTCGACAAACTGAGCTCGCAGCTACGCTACGTGGACGGCGATTATGCCGACCCGTCGACCTACGAGCGGCTGGGTCGCGAGCTTGGCGGCGCGAAGCGTCCGCTGCACTACCTGGCAATCCCGCCGAGCACGTTCGCCGAGGTGGTCTCGGGCCTGGGACGCTCGGGGTGCGCGACACAGGCTCGCGTCGCGGTCGAAAAGCCGTTCGGACGCGACCTCGCCTCGGCGCGGGCGCTCAACGTGACGCTCCACGAAGTTTTCCCCGAGAGCTCGATCTTCCGGATCGACCACTACCTCGGCAAGGAGCCGTTCCTGAACCTGCTCTACTTCCGCTTCGCCAATCGGACACTCGAGTCGTTCCTCAATCGCGATCACGTCGACAGCGTGCAGATCACGATGGGTGAGCGCTTCGGAGTGCAGGGTCGCGGCGCGTTTTACCAGGAGACCGGCTGCATCCGCGACGTGATCCAGAACCACGTCCTTCAGGTACTCGCCATCCTGGCCATGGATGCCCCCGCCGGCGAAGACGTGGAAGCAATGCGCGACGAGAAGGCGCGCATCTTCCGCGCGATCGCGCCGCTCGACCCGAAGCATATCGTGCGCGGACAGTTCCGGGGTTTCCGCGAGGAACCCGGCGTACCGGGCGACTCGACGGTCGAGACATTCGCGGCCGCCGAGCTGCGCGTCGAGAGCTGGCGGTGGGCTGGCGTGCCCTTCTTCGTTCGTGCAGGCAAGTGCCTCACCGAGACGGCGTTCGAGGTGTGGGTTCAGCTCAAGACGCCGCCGCTCGACGTCTATCGCGAGAAGTTTCCCACGAGGCAGTACTTCCGGTTCAGCGTGGGCCCTGACGTGAGCACGCTCGCCCTCGGCATGCACATCAAGCGCCCGGGCGAGGCGATGGCAGGCCGCCAGGTCGAGCTTCTCGCGTCGCAGGACGAGGCGCGCGACATGCTGGCCTACGAACGACTGCTCGGCGACGCGATGCACGGCGACGCGAGCCTCTTCGCACGGCAGGACGCGATCGAAGCCCAATGGCGGATCGTCGATCCCGTGCTCGACCTCACGACACCGGCCCACCCCTACGATCCCGGCAGCTGGGGGCCGCCGGAGGCCGATCGCCTGGTCGCCGCGATTCATGGCGGCTGGCGCGAGCCGGCTGGCGCGAAGCCGCAGATGCAGGGAGGAGCTCGTGAATCAAGGTGAGCTCGTCCAGCTGTGCGTCGAGACCAGCGGCCACTTTGCGCCGGATCACCAAGCCCGGAAGCGCCCTATTCGGGTTCCTCGAGTGAAGCGCTGAGTTGCTACACGACGTGAAGAAGTTGCTACACGACGTGAAGGAGTTGCTACACGACGTGAAGGAGTTGCTCGATCACCGGAAGAAGTCATCACATGTAATGGACGAAGCAGTCGCGGTACTGTCCGCTTTTCGACGCGACGGATTTTGGTCCAAATCCGTCATGGAGAAGTCGCTCCACCTCGTCTTTCGGTCCAAATCGGTCGTCTCGAGCTCACGAGACGACCGATTTGAGTCCGGAGCTTGAAGCTCGGTGTCATTCGACGTGCGCTCTTCCTTATTTTCGTCGATGGAGAAGTCGGTTCCTCACCGCTCTGGGCTCAGAGCGTACCGATCTTGGCTTTGATCGTCGCTGAGATGATTGCTTCACGTAGTGAGGTGAGTGCTTCACGTAGTGAGATGACTTCTCCACGTCGTCTGATGATTCCTTCACGTGATCACGGGACTCCTTCACGTGATCACGGGACTCCTTCACGTGATCACGGGACTCCTTCACGTGATCACGGGACTCCTCGACGTCCTCTCGAGGCTGCTCGAGGACGGGAGATGGCTGCGGCAGGCCGTCTCGAAGACCCTCGAGGACGTTTGCGAGGACGTTGACGTCGTCCGTCTTCGCGAGGCGGACGTCGAGAAGACCAACCAGAGGTCGGCGTCTAGTTCCAGGCGCAGGGAAAGGACGGCATGGCGGCAACGTAGAAGGACTGCAGTGCGGCATCGAGGCCAATCGCCGCCGGTATTCCGCTGGCCTCGAACACGATGCCTGGCGGCGCCGGAGCGACACCGGGCTGCCCGTGACCGACGAGCGTGTGCGATCCGTCGCCCGTCGTCGCGTAGTCGAACACGATCGGCGCGACGCCTTGAGCCAGGCCGCCGAGCGACATCGACGTGGCACTGGAGCTACACGTCGCCATCGGTTGTCCCTGCATACACGCGACGATGGCAGCGGCGACGACTTCGAAGCTGTCCCGGTCCAGGTAATTGGATGCAGTGCATGCTGTCAGCTGAGCCGCGTCAGGCAGACTCGACCCCGAGTCCGGCGCCGTCGCGTCGGGGAGAGCGGGCTCGCCCGCCGCATCCCGCGCGATCGGGGCGCTCCCGGCGTCCGGCGTCGACGAGCCCATCGCCGCTGCGTCCTCGAGGGAGGGCGTGGGCTCCGTGGCTACGGCGCGTCCGCCGCACGCGATCAGCACCGCCGAGAAAAGGACGCACCCGCGCATGGCCGCGCCGTACCCGTCGTCGCTCGGGCCGTCAATCGGCGAGGTGCGTCACGCACGTGCCGCGCGAACAGAGCGCCGCCGGGAGGGACCCGTTGAAATCACTGGCGGAGGAGGAGGGATTCGAACCCCCGGTGGCCTTGCGACCACGGCTGATTTCAAAGCCGGACTGCTCGACGACGCTCACGGACTCTCGCGAGGTTGCGAGCGAAGTCGAGGACGATCGCGGACCTCCGCCGCCTCCGTCGCCGCGTTCGGTAGCCGCGTCGGACCCCGTGGAGACCGCCCTCGCGACGGCGCTCGAGGGTGCCAGCGCGGCGAGGGAGTGGGCCCTGG
>Ga0302320_10021082_pt1 | contig 12954 bp, 11 predicted proteins | sample Bog_T0_3_FD_202130 | JGI IMG/M metagenome (GOLD analysis project Ga0302320, IMG submission 202130) | Peat permafrost microbial communities from Stordalen Mire near Abisko, Sweden - Bog_T0_3 | ecosystem: Environmental > Terrestrial > Soil > Wetlands > Peat | place: Sweden: Abisko, Stordalen Mire...
CACCGGCGAGTAATTCAAACGCAGCTAAAACCACCGGAAAGACGCCACATGCCGCACCGACAAAACGTGCACTTGTAACGCTCGAGACGAGCGCATACGCGGCTTGGAAGTCCAAGGACGCGAAGTTCTGGGACACGTTCCTGTCGGACAAGTTTGTCGGCTGGGGTTCGTCTGGCAGGCTCGATAAGGCATCAGCGACAAAGGAATATACCGGCTCGGATTGCGCGATCAAGAGCTACGCGCTGTCCGACGAGCAGATGAGTCCGCTTGGTAAGGGTGCGGCGCTGATCACTTATAAGATAACTGCTGACGGCACATGCGGCGGACAAGCGGTCCCGGTTAACAATTGGGCGGCTAGCGTATATGTTCGCGAAGGTGACAAATGGCAAGGAGCATTCCACGCCAAAGCGTCGGTTGTCGATCCAAAAGCGGCGCTCGCAAAACCGGCTGACACGGCGAAAGCCCCTCAAACGGTCGAAGCTCAATCCGCCGCTCCAGATACCGGCACCGATGGCATGCTTGCGGTCGAAAAGACTGTATGGGAAGCCTGGAGAGCACACGACGGCAAAAAAATTGAGGCCCTGACGGCCAAGGATATTTCCTTTATCAATATTTTTGGCACCTACTTCGCAACCAAGGCCGAAGCTTTGAAGGACTGGACCGGGGCAGGATGCGATGTCAAGAGCGTTAGCGTCACCGAGGACACGCGCACGATGCTCTCGCCGACGACCGGCATTTTAACATTCAAAGGTACTGCCGATGGAACCTGCTACGGCCAACAGGTCAATTCTGTTATTTGGGGCACGTCGGTCTACGTTAAGCACGGCGATGCGTGGAAATGGACCTTTGGCAGCAACGTACCCGCACGCGCAGAGGTCATTTAGAGGCGGACAGCCGGAATGCATGGGCCTCAGCGCAAAGTCGCCAGATAGGAGGAAATATCGATCATCTCCACGACACTCAGTCGCTTGACCACTTCCTTCATTGGCGCGATGTTGATTCCTGCACGCAGTCCTGATTGGATGTCAAGCAGCTGCCGCATGATGTAACTGGGCGAGCGGCCGGCGATGCCCGGAATACTCTCGGTACCTTTCAAATCCACTCCGTGGCAACCGGAACACGCGAGCGTCTTGTTCAGACCGCCGCTGCTCACCAGCTCCTTGCCGGCCTTGACGGCGCCGACCGGAACGTAGGCAACGTATGCGGAGTGCGCGGAACGGTATCGGTCTCAATGACGTGGACTCGAAACTGCGGCTTTAGCTTGGAAAAGTACTCCGCTGCCGTTTTGATTTCCGCTTCGGTAGCCACCGCTGACAATTCAGTCATCAGTTTCGGCGGAACTCTGCTAGGAATGGCGGTACGTCTTGCGCCATTCCTGAAGTCAGCGACTTGCTGCACGATGTAGGCCGCCGGCAATCCGGCCAGACTGGCGTTTAGCCGCGCGTTCAGTCTGGCCCAACGAGATCCGTGGGAACGCCAGCAAACCGGCGACGGAAATCATGGACACGCGCAAGCATTGCACGACAGGTCGCCGATCGCCTGCGTCCGGGTTCGCCGAACGTAGTTCTCGTGCGATCGTGGCAGGCATGCGCGTCCTAAGTCGAGGTAGAGCCGCCCGGTACCACCGGGCTCGCGGCCGGTGGCGGCGCCGTTGGAGTCGCCTCGCTTTGCCTGACCTGTGCACGATGGTGCCCGATGACACATCCTGCAACCGCGCCCAGCACAGCATGATGCCCCGCGACATGCCCGACCACGCCGCCCACGGCGGCGCCCTTCAAACAGCCCTTCGCGCTACCGACCCCCGGCAACACGGCGATCAGCGCGGCGGCTGCAATGCTCAACTGTAATTTACGCATAGGGTCTCTCGATTGTGTTCAGCGCTAGCGATTCCCACGATATACAACAGCTCTGACCTGTGTGGATTCGGACCATTCCCCGTCCCCAGCCACACAGCGAATACCGCCATCCCCAAGGCGGCCAACAGTAAAATCATGACCGTCAGCACCGGCCTGCGACGCAGATCGCCCAACCTTCGATGAATGTAGTCGTCCGCGAGAGGGGTCATCGGCCTGCTCCGTATCCCTGAACCAACAGAACACGGCAGCCACACAAAAGTTGCAACGTACGGCGCCATCCCGGCGCACGCTCATCCCTTGAAACCGCTCGCTGCGGCTCGTCCCGGGGCCCGGCGACCCCTTTCAAAACGAATACGACCCCCCAATCCCATAAGTCCGTGGCCGCACTCCAATCCCATACTCGACGCCGGCGATGTTCGGCCGCTGAATCGCCTTATCCTCATTGAGCAAATTCGTGATGAACAGCGACACATCGAAATTGCCCCACTTCACGCCGCCACTCGCCCCCATCACGAAGTAGCTCGGCCGGTTGAAATCCGGATCGCCGTGAATAATGGTCCCCTGGCTGGAGCCGATCCACTGCGAGTCCAGGCGCAGCCTGCCGCGGCCGCCGAAATCGAAAGGTTGCGAATACTCCGCCGACGCATTGACCGAATAGTCCGGCACCCCCGGAATGCGATCCCCCTTCTCCACACCCAGCAAGGTCACCGGCTCCACGATTTTCGCCGAGGTGTAATTTCCGCCCAGGGTCAGCGCCACATGATCATTGATATGCGCATCCAGCTGCGCCTCGACACCCTTGCTCTCGGCGCTGCCGATATTGTCCTTGATGTCGAAAGTGCAGGTCGGCAGGATGATGTCGGTCTGGATATTGTTCCAGCGAATGTCGTAAAGAGCACCGGTCATGACCAGGGAGTTCTGCAACGCACGGGTCTTCACGCCCAGCTCATAGCTCCATAGCTTGTCCGCTTTGTAATCGGTGGGCGCCTGGGTCAGACCCAGCCCCGCCAGATCGGCACTGCACAGAGGCACCGGCACCGGCCGGTTGACGCCGCCGTCCCGAAAACCTTCGCCGGCCGAGGCATACACCATGGTCGACTCCGAGACATCATAGGAGATCACCGCCTTCGGAGTCAGCGCATGCCCATTGGCCGTATTGGAAAACGGCGGCGTCCCACCGCCGAAATAACCCGCGGTAACGAAAGACAGGCCTTCGGCGGCCTCCTCATAGCGCGCACCGGCCGTCACTTTCAGCCCCGGCAGCACCGTGTAAGTCACCTGCCCGAACACCGCCTTCTCCGTATTCACGAACTCGCTCAAGGCGTAGTAAATCAAATCATCGGGAAACGAAGTGCCCAGCAAATTCTGCGGCGTGTTGCCATACACCGATTCGAACGTCGAGGTCAGCCCCGGAATGTGCTCATTGTCCAAGAGCGAGGTGCGAGTCCTGGAATAGTACACGCCGCCGATCCACGCCCAATGATCATCCGGACCCTGCGGCTTCGAGGCCAGCCGCACCTCTTGGTGGAATTGATTCACGCCCGTATTGAATTGCACCGGCGCCGCCAGCGCCGAGATCGCCGCCCCGCCATAGCCGAACTCGTCCTGCAGCGAACTGCCGAGATACTGGCTGTCGTACACCGTGCCATCGATGTTGCGATCATCGCGGCGCGAGAAAAATCCCGACACCGAGGTCAAGTCCGACCACCCGAAATCATAATTGACCGTCAAGCTGGTGATGGCGAACTCATCGCGGCTGGTCTCCGCCACCAAGGTGGGCGACTCGAACTGCGGCAGATCCAGACCAAACAAATCCTGGCCCCCCGCGGTCACCCGCTGCAAGAACACCGACGGCGTGATGCTCAGCGCCTCCGTGGGCTGTATTTTCACCGTGGCGCGAATCACCGCCGTATTCACATCGTTGATGTTCCGGGCCACGATGCTCCCAGCGGGGCTGGCGCGGTCGATCCAGCCGCTCTCATGATCGTACAGCGCTCCGATCCGCAACGCCGCGATGCCGTCCACCATCGGCAAATTGATGACGCTGTCCCCCTCGTAATTCAGCCCGCCGCCCTGGGTACCGCCCGCCGAGGAGTGCACCGACCCCGAGACCTTGTTCAAATCCGGCTGATTGCTCACGAAGTGAATCGTGCCGCCCATGGAACTCGCCCCGTAGATCGTGCCCTGCGGGCCGCGCAACACTTCCACCCGGTCGATGTCGAAGAACCGCGGCTCGGTGGCCCCGGTGGTATAGATGTTCAGCACATTGATGGGCACATCATCCAGATAAATGCCCGTCGTCGCCGATCCCGCCTGCGAACTCACGCCGCGGATCTCTATATTCGACTGCCCCGGGCCGCCGAAGCTGGTGAACGACAGATTCGGCACGGCTCTCGACAAATCCGCATAGTCCGTGATGTGCTCGTCGGCCAGCGTCGCACCCGACACAGCCGCGATGCTGATGGGCACCTTGCTCAAGGGCTCGCTGGTCTTCTGCGCCGTCACCACGATATCCGCGAGCTCGTTAGTATCCCCCTCCGCGGCGCGCGCCAGACGCCCCGACAGCGTGAGCGTCACGCCCAAGGAGAGGGTCACACCCACCCTGAGCAGCATCGTAATCCCGTTCTTGGTTTTCATGGCGCTTTTTCCCCTACCTTGAAATTAAATCCGCTCCCATCATTCATCGATCCGCGCGTTACGCGCTGGCGCACCAATCATCCCTTCGCACACTACCCAGCCGCTCGCGCCAACGGCCGAAACACCACCCCGTCGAGCCCGAACGCCTGCGGCCCCACCACCGCCAGCGCCTCCGGCGTGCGCAGCAACTCATGACAAGGCAATGCCAACACCGCCACCCGCTGCCCATAGCGCAACACCTCCGTGGTGATGGCGTGCCCCGTATCCACATCCAGAATCACGATCAGATCCGGCACCGACACCTCGGTCGCGCCGTCCCGCTCGAAGGACAGGAACTCGTTCTGAAACACCACCTGCGCCCGGCTGCCCGCATGCGCATCGATTCCCTCGAGCGCGATTTCCCCCACCGCGAACCCGCCGCGCAAATGCCGTTTGAGCTCAACGATCTTGGCGTCCATCAAATGCACGCCCTGCTCCGCCGCGCAAATCAGCGCAATCGCGTTGCTATGTTCACGATTGGCCTTCCGCACCAGATTGCCCAGCCGGATCGCCTGAGTCACGGTTCCCGGCACCGCGGCGCGCCTCACATAGGACCCCTGCATCGGCGCCTCGGCCCCGATGGCCGTCCCGCCCATGGTGACCACGGCCGAGCGCGCCAGACGTTCGAACCATTGCTCCGTCACCGCATGCTGAAACAACACCACATTGCCTCGGTCGTCCGAGATTGCCGCCGGTGTCGAGCGATGCCCGTAAATGCTGAACGTGGTCATTTGCATTTCCGGGAAAGCACGCCCCATGCCGTCGCCATCGACCACCGGAATTCCGGCGGCCGCCGCCGTGATAATGGGTTCCATGGCATTGCCACCGCCGATCTCCGCCGAGATCAATCCAGTGACCTTGCGGCCGCAAAAATCCTCCAAGGCACGCAACGCCCGCAATCCCTCATTGCCCTCCTCGAGCTTCTCGATGCCCACCACCGGTGCGCCGATGCCGCCGATGGGCATCACGAAGGCGTCATCGGCCAGTTCGTCCAGTCCGATCAAGGCCACCGGCTTCCCCCGACGCATTTCCTGCAGGCAGCGCAGCTTGCCGATGTAGGGATTGCCGCCGCCGCCCGTGCCCAAGATCGCGGCGCCGATCGCCAAGGCCTCGATATCCGCTTCGGTGAGATAACGCATGCTCTCTAAAGCCCCATGTCGCCGATGACTTTGACTCGCACCCGAGTGGCATTGCCGCGCAAGTACGACAACGGAATATCCTCGCGCTCGGTCACCAGAATGGATTCAGGCAAGGCCCCCGCCGCCACCGCCTTCTGCCGCGCCTCTGCCTCGGCCTCGGCCAGCGCCGCTTCGCGCGAAAGATTCTCCAGCGAATAAATTCGATCCACCTCGCCGCTGGTCTGCGCGATGGCCGCGCCGATGGCGTTCGCCACTGCAAAGTGTTCCGGCCGAATCACCTCCAGACCGCCCAAGGTCTTCGGCATCAGAATGCTGCCGCCGCCCACCGCGATCACCGGTATCGGCGCCGGCGAAACCCGGCTCCGATCCGCCGCTGCCGCCAGCCGCCGATCAATGACCTCCCAGCACCGGCGCACGAAGTTCACATCCAGGTCGCGCACCCGGCTCGCATCCCCGATGTTCGCCCGCCCCGCCGCGACCGCCAGATCGGTCGCCGTGATCACGTCCCCGCCAAACACTCGCGACCGCCGAGTCAGCTCGAAACCCACGCTCTGCGGTCCCACTCGCGGCACCGAACTCTCATCCACCGCGATGGATCCCCCGCCGAGCCCGATGCTGAACACATCCGGCATGCGAAAATTCGTGCGCACGCCGCCGATGTCCACCGTCGATCCCGCCTGGCGCGGGAAGCCCTTGTGCAACAAACCCACATCCGAGGTCGTGCCCCCCACATCGATCACAATGGCCTCGGACTGGCCCGACAGGAACGCCGCGCCCCGCATGGAATTCGTCGGCCCGCTGGCAAAGGTGAGTACCGGAAAACGCTCCGCCTGCGCGGCATCCATCAACGTGCCGTCGTTCTGGCTCAGAAACACCGGACAGGTGATGCCGCACTGCGCGACCCCTTCCCGCAGCGAAGCCACCGTCCGGCGCGCGAGCTGTAGCAATGCGCTATTGAGTATGGTGGCGCTCTCCCTTTCCAGCAGCCCCAGCTGCCCGATCGAGGACGACAGCGTTATGCTCGCCTCGGGACAGGCCGCCGCCAGCAGCGCCGCCGCCGCCCGCTCGTATTGATCTTTCACCGGCGCGAACACACCCGTCACCGCGATCGCCTTGATGCCCCGCTCACGGATCACCGCGCCGATGCGGCTGATCTGCGCCGGATCGAAGGGCGCGATCGGCGTGCCGTCGAATTCCACGCCGCCGCTCGCGAGAAACACATGATCGCCGATCGTGGCGCGCAAATCCGCCGGCCAATCCACCATGGGCGCAAGACACTGCGCCGCCGGCAGACACAAACGCACCACCGCCGTTTCCGACAAGTGGCGCCGCTCGACCACCGCATTGGTGAAGTGAGTGGTGCCGATCACCACCAGTGACACATCGTTAGGGAGAATGGCCGCCTGCTTCTGCACCTCGCGCAGCGCCTGCATCAATCCCGCGGTGACATCGGAAGACGTGGGCACCTTCACCGCCGCCAGAATGTGACGCCCGACCATGACCACGGCGTCCGTGTTGGTGCCCCCGACGTCGACCCCGATCCGATGCATGCGCTACCCCATGAGCTGACCTACCGCTTCAGGGTCGATGCTACGCCCGGGGGGAGGATAGGTTTTTATGCAATGAGGTCAGGTTCGAATACCGCGCCTTTCCGCCGCCTCGCACAGGTCGGCTCGCGAGCCCACCTTCAGTTTTCGGAACAAATTGCGCAAATGGAACTTGATCACGCTCTCGCTGCAATCGAACGCCCGGGCGATCTGCTTGTTCGTATACCCATCGGCCACATACGACAGCACCCGATGCTCCTGGCGCGTCACGCCCGCGAGCGCCTTCGAATACATCGGCGCCGACGCCTGCATGCGCAACAGCCGGGCCACCCGCCGCGCGAAGGCCGTCAACCGCCCATTCCCCGGGGCCGGCTTGGCAATGAACATCGGCAGCAAGCGCTCCAGGAACTCGCCGTCCTCCACCAACACGCCCAACAACTGCTGCGCCTCGGCATGGCGCAACGCCACGCTGAGATGACGGCGCGCCAGGCCCGGTTCCGCGTTCAAGTGGTGTAGATACGAGTGCAATATCCCCAAAGCGATCCGGTGCCGGGCTTCGAGACTCGGCAGCTTCGCAAGCCCCGCCGCGGACTTCAGCGCCGCCTCGATCGGGCGTTGTTGCACGATTTGTAGGCGCAGACGGATCAAGCCTTCTTCCGCCTCGAGCCGCGACGAGCGCCGCACCGGCGCCTCGAGGTCGTACTCCTCGAGCCGCACACCCGCCTCCTCGTGCCGGCGAGCGATTTGGAACAGGCGAATCCGGATCAGATCCAGATCGCGATTCTGAGCGGTGCCGTGCCGTCGGCTCAAAGTCAGCGCGCAGTGATCCAGCCTATCCAGGGCCTTGCGCAATCCCTGCTGCCAGAACGCCGTGAACACGAAATGACCGGCCATGGCCGAGATCAAATCCGCCCAGCTATCGCCGCGCAGCAGCGCCTGCAAAATCGGCTCGATCGCCGCCGGGCTATCGGCAAAACGCCCTTCCTCGTAGGCAATTCGCGCCTTGAAGCACTCGAAAATTGCCGCCTCCGAATTGAACGACATTCCTGAAGCGCGCAACGCCTCCTCCGCCCGACGCACTTCCTGCGCGGCATCGCCCAGTCGCCCATGGCGCAAGGACAAGTCGCACAGGTGCAGCAACATGTAATGCATCAAGTACGGCGAATTCGCGCGCTCATACAGCGCCAGCGCTTCTCGCGACACTTCTTGGGCCTGCACCAATGCGCCGGCCTGCAAAAAGCCAATGGCCATGGTGTTGTACAAAATACCTAGCGCAATATCATCGCCCTGCGCAAACAGACCTCCCAGACGTTCCCAGCTGGAAATCACATCCAGCGGCGGCGTCTCATCGATGTCCAAGCTGATGTCCAGACGCATGAGCACGGCATAGGGCCGATGCGACAGCCGCATGCGGCGCAAGTCCACCGGCAACCCCGGGTGTTGCGACTCCAGGCGCATCAATGCCTCACGCGACCGGCCACTCTTGACGATGAGGTACAGCCGCGCAAAGAACAGACTCTCCGTGCGCGCCTCCCAGTCCGGTCCGAACTTCTGCAGTACGCTCTCCAGCGCCTGATAGCCCTGACGATAGCCGAAGAACATTCCGCCCGCGGCGTTGAATACCTCGATGGCCTGCGTGAATAGGCCCAACTCCACCAATGAGCAGATCGCGCGCGCGGGCTCGTCGAACCGCGTGTGCAGCTGGATGAGGTCATCGAGCGCCGATTCCCGCAGCGTCTGCGGCCGGCTACGCAACTTCAACAGCGCATCGCGTACCCACTCGCCCGCCACCGTCACCCCCGCCGCGCTGCGCTTCAACAAGGGATGGAGAGCTTTCTGCGCGCCGAACAAATACTCCACGGCACCCGCGCCCAACGGCGCCGTTAGCGAACCGAACAGCGCCGTGGTCACCCGTGGCGGAACCTCAGGCAATACCTCCCGCTCCAGGAAGGCCGGCAGCATCTGCGCCATCTCCACCGAACGCCCCGCCGAGTAGCCGTCGCCCAGCAACGGCCAACCACCCGTGGCCGCCAGCAGTTCTTGCTCGCGCTTCGACCGGCAATCCGCAGGCCTCAGGAACAGATCCTGCTCATCGATCACATCCACCCCTCCATACATGCGGGGAGTCAACAGCGACTGGGCCGCCTCGCTGCTCGAACGCGACGCAACCAGCAGTCGCCGCCCCGTGAGTGCTGCGCGCAGCGTTTCGGGACTCGGGTCGTCCAACAACACCCAATCTCCGAAGTTCAGCACCGCGGCGAAGTTGCCGATCGCGTGCTTGTCGGCCGCATTCGTGTCAGTCGCGCACTTCTCGAGCTCCACCAACAGCCGCGACTTGCCCGATCCCGGCATGGCACACAGCCACACGATGGGTTTCGCGGTCAATCCCAGTCGCCGGCAAAGACGGTCAAAGCGACGCGCCCAGAAACCGGTCTCTTCATCAATCGCAGCGACCCGCTTTTCAGCGGGGGAGCGGGCGCGCACACCCCCGCGCGGTGGTGTGCGCGACAGCTTCCCCGTCACACTGACTCTGAAACGGCCGTCGCCGGCCGCCAGCGCAAGGCGCCATACGCGACAGCCGACACCAACATGGCATCCACCGCTGCGATTCCCGTCAAGCGCACATATCCCTGCGAGCCCAGCACCGCCACACAGGCGCCCACTGCCCAGGCAGCCAGAGCCGCGGCCTCGACCGGCTTGATCGAATTGAGCGCCGCCCCGGCGTAAGCCGCCGGCCGAACCAAAAAGAAATCCACGATGATGATGCTGGCAATGGGCACGAACACGATGGACAAATAAAACAAGAACGTCAGGAAATGATCCAGAATCTGCAGAAACGCCACTAAAGTTCCCGCCAGGCCCGCGACCACCGTCGTGATCCCCCGCTGCGAGCGCGGTATCGCAACGCCGATGCTGAGCGCCGCGCTGTACAAGTTCAGCGCGTTCAAAATCCAGCTGCCACCCAGCACGATGATGAAAGCCCCCGCGCCCAGGCCCATAAACAGCATCAAGTCCAAAATCTCCACCTTCCCCGTCGCCAGGGCGGCCAGACCGCCGATCACCGTGACAATGACACTGCTCAGGAAATACGTCAGCACCGCCGTCCACACCGCGCCCTTGGGCTTCTCGATGAAACGACATGTGTCCGGCATGATCACCGCACCCACCACGAAACCACCTACCACCGCCGATACCGTGTCCCCAAACGACAGTCCTGTCACCGGCGCGTGCGCCAGAATGCTGCCCACCGACCCGTGCTTTAGCGATTCCCACAGCATCAACAAGCACACGATGGCGAGTATGGGAACGATGATGGTCGACAGCGTATTGATGGCGCGAAGCCCCACCAGCGTGGTTCCCGTCATCATCAATCCGCCCACCAGTTCCACCGGCCAGACAGGTCCCGAATAACCCCACAGCGCCGCCATCAATCGCACCATGGCGTCGCCGAACAGATTGATGTTCACTCCAAACCATCCCAACAGCGACAGCGCGAACGCCAGGTTCAACAAAGTCGAACCATGAGTGCCGAACGCGATGCGCGCCAGCATGTACGAGCTCAGGCGGGTCCGACAACCGAGCACGCTGGTCAATATTCCGATGAAGGTCAGCACCAGACTGCCAACTATGATTCCCGATAGAAAATAGCGCCGCGGCGCAGCAATGGCCAGATCCAGTCCCGTGATCAAAGTCGGCAGACAGATGCTGAACAGCACATTGGTCACCGCGATCTTGCCCCACGGAATGGAACGTTCCAAGGGCACCGGCGAGGTTGAGAACTCATCCGAGTCCATGCGTTTCCCCGGGCCGAACAGTCAAATGCGCGGCCGCTTTCGGCAATGATTGACGAGCGTTCATGCCGTCAATAAACGCGAAATGCCGAAAAATGGCAAGCAAAGGGCCAAGCCGAAGGTAACGTGCCGACAGCGTTCAAGCCTTCACTACCATCCTTCCACTGGTATTCACTACCATCCTTCCACTAGTATTCGCTAGCATCCTTCCGCTAGTAAAGCTCTCTTTACTATCAATTCTTCTTGATAAATAATTCTTTACTATGAAAAAGACCGCCGCTCATTACATGACCATAACGGTCGACGGCGAATCTGTGCGCGCATTCGTGCCCAGCCCGTTGCCACCGCGCTTGCTGGCGAAAGACATGGCACGTCTGGTTAAACCGCTGCGAAGTGCCGATGCGGCTCTTTCGCATCTCAATCTTGCCGGCGAAATGATCCCCTCGATCGACTGGTTCATCTACGCGTTCCTGCGCAAGGAAGCGCTGTTATCTTCGGCAATCGAAGAAACCCAGGCAACACTTGTCGATGTATTCTCGTTCGAACATGCCGATCAGCTCGGAACGTCCTCGCGTGATGATTTGCAGGAGGTCGCCAATCATGTAGGCGCCATGAACTACGCCCTGGACGAGATGCGCTCGAAGCGTGGATTGCCGCTGTCGATTCGACTCCTAAACGGATGCCATCGTCGACTCCTGCAAGGCAGCCGCGGCGCGTATAAACAGCCGGGCGAAATTCGGCGTTCTCAAAACTGGATTGGCGGAACTCGGCCCGGAAACGCGGCATTTGTCCCACCGCCCCCGCCGCAAGTTGCGACTCTGCTTGCTGATTTGGAGCGTCATTTTTATGTGAATGACGGCCTTCCACCCCTGCTTCGCGTTGCGACCGTTCATGTACAGTTCGAGACCATTCACCCCTATTTGTATGGCAACGGCCGTGTCGGCCGCATGCTGATTGCGCTTCTGCTCGAGCACTGGAAATTGCTGTCCCAACCATTGCTATACGTGAGCGCGTATTTCAAAAAGCATCAAATGAATTACTATCGGCACTTGGAGCAAGTTCGCACCGAGGGGGACTGGATAGGATGGTTCAAGTTCTTTCTCGCCGGCATTGAATCGATAGCGAGCGAGGCAGCCAATAGGACCCGGCGACTCCACCGGCAAGTCACGGAAGACCGTCGTAAATTGCTCGACTCCGAAGCGGTTACGGTGTCTGCCATTCAACTTTTCGAGTCACTGCCAAACCACCCTGTCATTTCAATGTCACTGGTCACGCGTCTGTTGAACACCACAAAGCCCACCGCCGGAAAGGCGGTCGAGCTGCTTCAGCACGCGGCAATTCTTCGAGAAATAGGAGCAAGGAAGCGCGATAGGCTGTATAGCTATGAACCCTACGTGCGCTTGCTCAAGTAAGCAGACATGTGACGGCGGCCGACCAGACGTCAGTAAAAGCCGACGTAATTCTCAGCCCCGTCCATAGCTATACTTCCCGCTTGCCGACATCGAGTGCGAGGGGTGGTCGCTACCATGCTGTTCCTGTCTATTTAAACCCAAGGTGACATGCTCATGACGACCACTAACGACACGAACAGCAATGTGATTTCTTCGGACAAAGTAGAGGGCACCGCCGTCTATAATATGGGCGGCGACAAGCTCGGGTCGATCGATGACTTGATGCTCGACAAGGTCTCTGGCCAGGTACGCTACGCCGTGTTGGAGTTCGGCGGCTTTCTCGGCGTCGGAACTGACCGCTACCCCATCCCGTGGAAGGTGCTCAAGTACTCGACCGACAAGGGCGGCTATGTGGTGCCTCTCGACAAGTCCGCGCTCGACAACGCGCCCAAGTACCCGCTCAACAATGCGCCGATATATGACCGTGACTATGGCACTCGGATCAACAGCTTTTACGATAGGTATTGAGTTTCGCTCCAACCTGAGTGGAGACG
>Ga0302320_10021086_pt1 | contig 12952 bp, 16 predicted proteins | sample Bog_T0_3_FD_202130 | JGI IMG/M metagenome (GOLD analysis project Ga0302320, IMG submission 202130) | Peat permafrost microbial communities from Stordalen Mire near Abisko, Sweden - Bog_T0_3 | ecosystem: Environmental > Terrestrial > Soil > Wetlands > Peat | place: Sweden: Abisko, Stordalen Mire...
TATTTAAAATAAAATTAATATTTTATTTCAAAAAAAAAAAAATCTTTATCAAAAAACTCATCCCCTCCCCATCCATGAAAAAGGAAAAAACTCATCAAAAACAATCTGTTTTCTCCCTAATAGTCCTCAACAAAGATGGTTCGTTCCCCAATCCTCCAGATCGCGTACCCCCAAATTCAAATTTTAACTATTAAATATTTGTTTTTTTTATTTATCATTAGTTCTTCACCATCAAACAAAAACAAAACCTCAGAATTACCCTGGACTCCAAAATCCTTTTCTCACTGAAACCTTATCTCCTCACCAACACACCACACCAAACCATCTCCAAGAAGAATAAAAATGTCTTGAGATACCCCAGAAGCGCACCCTTGGAAGCAAACAAAAAAATCTCATTAAAGGAATTGGAAAAAAACTATACATTCCTAGAAGGCAACTTTAACCTTGAAGGAACTTGGCAATGTGACCTCGTGCCGGAGTTCAGCGGGGCGCTATTTATGCAGGTCATCTTCGTCAAGATGGAGGCGGAAATGAAGGATGAATTCGAAATAATAAGTATGAATTTTATTTTTAAAGAAACAAGGTTTTTAAATTGTTTGGAAAAAAATTGGAGTTTTGCAAAATTGAAAATCAGTCGAAAAGATTTTTTCCTAATTTATTCAATGTTTTTTTCATTTTTTGAAATTTTAAAATGATTTTTATTCCATTTTTTCGATTTTTTTCCATTTTCTAATTTAATTTTTTTTCAAAATATTTTTATCATTTTAGATTTTTAATTTTTTTTTCTCAAAAGATTGCGGAAAATGTGAATGGCTTGTGGTCGAGCCAGTGATCAATTTAAATAACAAAACACTCACTTATTCCCAATTAAACATGCAAACGGTCTTTCCTCGTTTGCTTGGTCCTCTTTCTACATGGAAGGAGATGCTCAAGAGTCAGACAGATCTGGGTTACAACGCATTCCATTTCGCTCCGGTTCAAAAGCTAGGTTCATCTGGGAGTCTTTACTCCATAAAAAATCAACAAAAGCTTTCCAAAGAGATTCGCTTGGGGAAAAACGTTAATTTTTTAAGATTTTCTCATTATAAATTTTACTCTTAGGAGCAAGAAAATCAAGCTCTTTTAAAGGAAACATTGCAATTTTTAGAGCATAAACTCAACGCTCTATCATTCATTGATGTCTTATTAAACCACACATCTTCAGATAGCAAATGGCTTTTGGAAAGCAAGGACTCCTATTATAGTCCCAGCAACACTCCAGCCCTAACCACGGCCAACATTCTCGATCATGCTTTGAGTGATTTCTCCAATAAAATCAGCAAGAAGGAAGTGTCTGAATATCCTAAAGGCAATCTTGTGGAGAATGAGGAAGATGTGAACCTGATCCTTTCATTGTTAGAGAAAAATGTGCTGCCACATCTGATGATCCCTCAATATTATAATTTCAAAGTGCCTGATGTCCTCAAAGAGTTGAAGACCCATATGCAAAAGAATCATACCAGCGTCGTGATCAAGGAGAATGAATCCGAAATTGAAGAGGAAACAAGTTCCAACATTTTCGCCAAAGATAAAGATGACATTTTGGAGGAGTTCATTGAGAAGAACCGTGTGAATTTTGGAGTGAAACTTGAAGGTGTTACCTTAAATTTCATTGAAATAGCAAAAAATCTCATTGAAAATGCTACCAAGTACTCATATGAGCTTTATATTCTGGTCCTCGAACGCATCAATCAGAAAGAAATCACCAAGATCACCAAATACTTAAAGGAGGCTCTCCAAAACCTCAGAAACTATGTCATTTATGAGAAACTAACCCTCAAGAAGAACGTCATCTCTGAAAAAAACAACCTGTTCCCTCGATATTTCACTGTGCTGAAAAATGGAGATGTTGCGGCTAATAACGGTTGGATTTTAGATGCAGACCCACATGAGAATTTCGCAAATTCTGATAACTTTCATTATTTGAGAAGGACGATTGTGATTTGGGAAGATTTGGTGAAATTGCGTTATGGAGCCAATAAGAATGAGTCGAGATTTCTCTGGAAGAAAATGAAACAATATATACAGAGTTTGGCTGAGATGTTCAATGGTTTCAGAATTGATAATGCACATAGCACTCCATTGCATGTGGGGGAGTATTTTCTGAGAAAGGCGAGGGAAGTCAATCCGAATTTGCATGTCTTTTGTGAGTTATTCTGCGGAGCAGGAGACATAGATGCCAAATATGTGAAGAATCTCGGTGCGAATGCATTGGTGAAAGAAGCACATCATGTAATATATTCTTATTTTTTGTTAAAAATTAATAAAAAATGTATTTGTAGTGTAAGGAACTTGAACATATCTCTGGAATGTTGCATTATCATGGGAGATTCTTTGAGCATGCAGTGGGATCCTTAGAGCCATTTGCAGAAATTGAATGGAGGACAGGTTAATAAATCAAAAATATGAATATTTTTATCATTTTTCGTTGTTTGTCAAGGTGATAAAATCAAGGAATTGGTTCCTAAAACACCGTTGGGAATCATTTATGACCAAACTCATGATAATAACACATATTTTGAAAACGGGCGATTTTTGGAATGTTTGCCACTCAGTGGCCAGGTTCTAAAAATTGAAAGTCTTTTGATATTAAAATGAGATTTTAAGATGGCTTTCGCAAATTGCTTCCTCGGGTCAGTTAGAGGTTATGATGAGTTCTACAATGAAAAGATCTCAGTTTTCCCTCAAAACGGAAAAACCTATTCGAAAACTATTGAGATCAAAGGTGAAATTTTGCTTTATTTGTTTTTTCTAGATTATTTTAAAAATTTTACAATTTTTAGCTCAGAAAGGGTTAAATGACAAATATCTACAGAAAATCCTCTATTTCCCTCAAGTAAAAGAATTCAAAAACATGGAACTTCGAGGAAGTTGGGACAAATGGAATGAGGGAGTTCGTTTTAAGTTCAAATTTTAATTATTTTGTAAAAAATCATCAATTATTTTAAGAAAAATTAACGAGAAAACCAACCTTTATGAAGCCATTCTAAGCCTAGACCCAGGTGTATACGAATACAAATTCATTGTAGATAATATATGGTACAGTGACCCTACCAAAGAAATGAATGAGCATGGGAATAATGTCCTTAATCTTGTCAAAACAAGCTATAACATCTATGAGAATTTGCTATACCCTCGAACCTTGTTCAACAAATACCAGAAAAAACTCGCAGATACCTACCCTGAAATGTATTTGGAGAAAAAAGTAACAGAAAAAAAAAAATATCCATAAATTTTATAAATTTACACATTTTTCTTGAGTCCCATGATGTATTGACCATTATGCGAGAACATACCTCTAAATCCAAATATTATATGCTCATAGCAAGAAATTCTTTCCAAAATCACTCCGGATTTGTTGATTTTGCTGTGCAGCTTCCGGGAATTCTCAAAAAAACGAAATTCATCTTCTATACGAAGGAAACTTTTGAAAAGGCAGAAAATGATGAAAAATTCCTCGTAGGCAACAAAATGCAGATTGTTGAAGAATTTGAGCTCAGGAAATTTTGTGATATCTTCTACGAGTAACTATTTTTATAAATCCGCAAATGTGTTAATTTTTTATAGTGCGAAACAAAAAAAACATTCCCTTCATTTCACCTTCCTACCTCCTTCTGCCACCCTTCTCATTAAATGCGACGTTCCTGAAGATAAGAAAATCGCTTTGAGTAAACTCAACGCTATGCTTTTCGACCCTAGTCATCCGAAAAAATGGACTCCCGAATCATTGGTGAAAAACCTCACAGCTGCAGATATAAACTATCTACTTTTTAGCAGCGACCCTGAAGAAAAAGAAAATAACTCACAAGGACCTTATCATATTCCTGGAAAAGGAGTCGTGAGTTATGCTGGGTTGGCTGGAATTTATCAAGATTTGAGAAATGCTGCCATCAAGAATGACTTAGGGATACCTTTGTTCAATAATTTGAGGAATGGATCTTGGATGTTGGATTTTATTGTCAATAGGTAAAAAAAATGGCGAAATTAAAAGAATTTTCGCTTTTAGAATGAAGAAAAATGATCATTTGAAGGAAATTTGTGAATATGCGGGGACTGTGTTTGATTTGCTGAAACAGACTCCTACACATAATATACCATTTTATTTCACCAAACTGATTTTTGATCTCATCAACATTGTGGAAATCAAAACTTTGACAAACATCAAGACACCAAAGATCAAACTGCAGACGAAATTCCTGCAAAAATTGTTGTTGTCAACATATCAATTTTTAGGTTTTTTAGATTATTTAAATTTTTTTATGATAATCTTTTATTTCTCATTTTTTTTATATTTTTTAATCATTTTTTATCATTTTTTTATAATTTTTATTTTTTTTCTAATTTTTTACTCATTTTTAATCATTTTTTTTTGAATTTTCTACTCATTTATAAACATTTTGAAGCATTTACAAAATCAAATTATAAATATTTTTTTAGGTAAAGTGCCTTCGTCTGCTTTTCATCCTTTAATGGCAACAATGGCTGCTGGCCTTCCCCACTTCTCAACAGGTTGGTCGCGTTGTTGGGGTCGTGACACTTTTATCTCTTTCAAGGGGATACTTCTAATTCCTGGTCATTTCGATGAAGCAAAGGAAATTCTTCTTTCCTTTGCCAGTTGTCTCCGTCACGGACTTTTGCCTAATCTCCTTGATAAAGGTGTGAAACCTCGATACAATTGTCGAGATGCAACCTGGTGGTTTATCAAAGCCATAAAAGATTACATAGAGTTCACTAAAGATGAATCAATATGGAAAATCCAAATTGAATTGAAATTCTTAGATGACAGTCAAGAAGTTCATCAAAAGAAGCTTCAGGCAGGTGAAAAACGAGTATTGACTATGGCAGAAATTGTACAGGAGATCATGGAAAAGCATGCCTTAGGAATCAAATTTAGAGAATGGGGTGCCGGATTCGAGCTGGATTATAATATGGAATATGAAGGTTTTAATGTGTATTTGTTCTTGGATGAGGAAACTGGATTCATTTATGGTGGGAACCATAAAAATTGCCTGACATGGATGGATAAGATGGGTTCATCAACGAAAGCAGGAAACAAGGGAATTCCATCAACACCTAGAGATGGTGCTCCAATAGAAATGACTGCTCTTTTATATAGCGCCTTAGAATTTCTGATTAAGTCGAATGAAAGCAAACAATACCAGTTTGATTCCGTGGCTTTACAAAATAACAGAAGATTAAATTATAAGGAATGGGCCGAGAAAATCAAGTCTAATTTTGAAAAGAATTATTTCATCCCAACAGAAAAAGAAAAGAATGTTTACTTTAATGTGATTGAAGGGGCAGTCAGGAGAAGAGGGATCTACAAAGATGTGGTGAAATGCACAAAAACAAGGTCAGAATATCAATTAAGACCTAATGGATGCATTGCCATAGCCATAGCTCCGGAACTATTCGTCAGAAAGAATGCTTTCTTATATTTGAGTTGGGTGGAGGAGATGTTGATTGAAGAAAATTCCATCGGATTGAAGACTTTGGATAAAATCGCTGCAGAATATTCACCATTTTATAATAATGGAGATGATAGCGAACAGAACAAAATCGCACATGGATATAGTTACCATAATGTATTTTTCTTTTATTTTTTAAATTTCAATCTTTTTTTAATTAAAGGGACCTGAATGGGTCTGGCTCTATGGGTATTTTGTCAAGGCATTTATAGCGATTAATGGAGAATCGAGAAGATTTAGACTGTAAAAATAATATTTTTTTTATTGAAGAGTTATGGAATTTTGTATATAGAGAACAATATATGAGCTATTTCTCAAACCATAAAAGATATATTAGAGAGGATGAGTGGCTTTCCTTGCCAGAATTAACGAATGCCAATGGAGAAAAATGCGAATTCTCATGCCCTGCTCAGGCCTGGTCTATTGCTTGCATTTTAGAAGCAGGGTTTGAAGCAATAAAAGTTTGGAAAAGCTCACACAAGGAATAATTTTATTAAAAAAATGAAAGAAATAAAAAACAAAAATCCATGAAAAATTATTAAAAAAAAACAAATAAAAAATCTCCTTTTATTTCGTTTGCTTCACTAAAAAAAGTTCGGGACGACCCCGAAACTTAAAAAAAAAAAATTATTATTTTTATTTAAAATTTTTTTTTTTTTTTTATTTCAAAAATAAAAATGGCAAAAAATTTTTAGCGCTAAAAGTTATCAAAAATTTTAGATCAAAGTTTTTCTCATAAAATTAAAAAAAATAATGATTTTATAACAAAAGAAAGAACAAATTATTAAAAATTTTGTTAAAAATCCCAAGTTTTTAAGATACTGAACAGGGTAAAATTAATCCTTTAGTTAATGAAGACCAGAATGACTATGGCAACAAAGAAGCAGATGTTCTTTTGAATTTGGAGCCCAGTCACAAAAGTTTTGACTTTAATTGCGGTGAAGTTTCAGGTTCATTTTCTTTTATTCTTAATATTTTTTCTGATTTTCAATAGATTTGCTTTTTGATCCTATTTCAAATAACCATGAAAAAGAAGAAGAAGAAGGAGTAGTCGACAACCTGTCTAGTGGTGAAGAGAGCAAAAACAACGTGACAATTAATAGTTTTGAAAAGAAAAATATTTTTTCCTTCGCGGGCATCAATACAGATTCAACACTTCTTATAAAAACAAGTTTTATTATAAATGCCATATTGTCAGCTGCAAGGGTTATATTTAAAAAACTTGAAATAATAAATTTTAAATAAAAGGCACTTTAACTGTTGAGTTATCGAAAGAAAAAAAATGGAAATTAACGGTTCGACAAAAACATGCATGCATTCGAGGTTGATAACAGATATAAAAAAGGAAATGTTCCCAAAGGATTCAGAAATGGTGTTCAATGGTTCTATTTTGTATTTTTATTTAAAAATTTAATTAATTTTTAAAGGTCAATTTTCTAAAACTTCAAAGAACGAAATTTTTTTTCAATTGAGATTATCAGCTCAATCAAGGAGCACAAAAAAAGAGAATGAAGAGATTGTCGTTTTCGGAAGTGAATATCTAATCAGCATAATCGAAAAATGCGAACTGGGATTTTTTGATGGCACTTTCAAAACAGCTCCTCTCGGTTATACCCAAATCCTAGTTTTTATCGTTTTAAATCCGGAAACGAATGTTTTCACGCCAATCTTTTATATTTTTGCCAATTCCAAAAGCGAAGACTGTTATTTTTTAGCCTTGACTGGAATTCATACAGTGTTAACTAAATATGGTGTGAAGAATAAATTGAAAATAGTCAATGTGGATTTTGAGCAAGCGATTCACAATGCATTCAAAAGAGTTTTTCCAGGAATCACCTTATGCGGATGTTATTTTCACCTGGTAATTCATTTTTTCTTGATTGCATTAATTTATTAAACAAAAATTAGTTAAAAAGTTTATGGAGAAATGCCATATTAAATGGTCTTAAAACAAAAGAAAATATTGATTTGACGAAGGAAATTATAAATTCTTTCCAAATTCTGTGTTATTTGCCAGAATCCCTTCAAAAACCTTATTGGAAATTTTTGAATGAAAAGTAAGAATTAATATTTTGTTTTGTAACCATAATTAAATTGATTAGATATGACAAAGAACAAGATCACAAAGTTATATATATTTCTATAATAATTATTTGAAAGAAGGTGCACCTTGGAAGGATTCTATTTTCTATTATAAATTCATGAAGCAAAGCGAATCCAGATTATTTTTAAGGACAAATAACGCCTGTGAGGGCTACAACAATAGACTCAGAAGTCAAATCAAATATTATAGGACTCCATTGGGATACGTGATAAAGAAATTAATTGAAGAGGAAGCAATATTCAGAGAGGAAACTTTGAATATTTTGACCAGGAAAAAACAGAAAAATTCTGCCCCTAATCATCTAAAAGATTTGGCAATAAACATGCCGATAGATCATTTTATTAATGATTTATTAAAGTTGTTCAAAGGGAACAAAGAACTTGGAAAATTCTTAAATAATGAAAAGACCACAATAGATGATATTAAACCCTTCATTCAGCTGGATTATGCTAATGAACTAATTAACATTATTATTAAGAATATTTTTGAAGAGGATGTTAGTGAAGAGATCATCGAAAAAGAAGAAGTGAATGAAAAAAAGTATGATTTTAAAATAAAATTTGTTAATTATAAAAATCACTAGTGGAAGAGGCGTCTTTAATGAGGGTTTATATTCCGATAGAGTTGCAGACAATGAAGGAAACAATGATTTGGGAATTGGCATCAATCTAAAAAAAAGAAAGATGAATGAATGAAATGAGTTTAAAAGAGACGATAAGCAAATCTTTTTTGAAGCCTCATAAATAGAGCCAAGCATTAATAATAAAGAGAATGTTAAATAAAAAGAATGAAATTTGATTTTTTACATATTTTTCATAGGATAAGAAGAATTTTTTAATTTATATTTTAGGGAAATAAAGTTTAGGTAATTTTAGGCAAAACATATTTCAGCAACATTTAGGAATAAATTTTGTAGAAAGATTAGAGAGAGTGTTTTTAGGCAATTTTAGAAAGAACAAAATTTATGAGGGGAAAATAAATTTTTTTTTAGAGAAATTTGATTTTGGCATTTTTAGAAAATAAAAAAAATTAGAGTAATAATTTTATTTAATTTTAGTAAGGGTTTTAGAAAAAAGAATTTTAGAAAATATTGGTTCTAAAGTTTTTAGGCAATATTAGAAAAACTAAAAATTTCATGATCAAAATTTTTGCTCCTTGCAGTCAATACGTTTATGTTTTTTTTTCAAAAGTTATAAATTTAAATTTTGTTTTAGTTATAATATCATTTTATTATCAGAAAGTCTCTTTTAAATAAATAATATATTGAGCCTCTAATGATAGGATTGTAATCCTTTCTTTCTTATTTATTGCTTATCCCCCCAATTTAGATGTCTTGGAAATGGTAGAAAACCGACTCCAAAAGAAAAAGAAGAAAACAAATCAAAATCCTCTAATCTATTTGTGGCAAAATCACAAAAGGCCATGAAACGTGTGGTCACATACTTTGAGAATTTCTTTCAATCTGAAGAAAACGATGAAAATGCTGAGGAAATTGAGCACAGAAGATCTCAATTGAGCAACCAGCTCTCTGGCAATTTAACCCCTGCAAAGTTTTTAAAACAACCAAAATGCCAAAGTGTCTTTACACTTCCAACACCAACCAATTCAGGAAACAACAGTTATAAATCGACAGATAATTTCGATGAAGACCATGTGATATGGACAGAGCAAGAATGGCTAACGATTCTTGCAGTAAACGATTTAAATCATACTCCACATTTGGAATTATGTGGAAGTTTGCGAGATGGAATTCCAGAAGATTTGTATTTTTTTTTTTTTCAACCATATTTGTTTTGTTTGGGTTAACAAAAGGATTTTTTAGGAGACCGAGAATTTGGTTTTTCTTATGCAAAACAAATGAACTGAAGAAAACCCATGTTGAATTTAATTAAAATGAAAACAAAATTTAAAAAATATGATTTCAATTAGACTGAAAAAATCTACCATCGTTTGAAATCTTCAAAATCAAATGCAGATGCTGATATTTTGAAAGATGTCCCACGGACTTTTCCTGATAATCCGTATTTTCAAGATGTATTGTTTTTCTTTAAATGTTTTGAAATATATTTAAAAAAAGAACAAAAAAAATCAACAAAGATTATTTAATATTTTGAGAGCTTATGCCAATTATGACTCAGTTCTTGGATATACTCAGGGAATGAATTATGTTGTCGCTACGATGCTTTTGGTGTTGAATCCTCAAAATTATGAAGATCTACAATGTTTTTTTTTATTTTTATTTTTTGAAGTAATACTTTTTTAAGATTCTTTTGGTTCAAAAGAATTCTCAGATGAAGATTATGAAGAAAAGATTTTTTGGATGCTAATTTTCATTAACTATGATAAAAATTGGCGAGATTTATATAAAGATGGAATGGTGAAAACCCTTGATCTATTAAAATACTTTAAGAAAAAAATGAGGGACGAAATTCCGGACATTTATGACCATATCTTGGGTCAAGGGCTTGATTTGCAAATGTGTTTTGATCACGCATTTATTACAATTTTGTTGTATTATACTCCGGTGGATTTTTCCAAAAGGATTTTGGATATCTTTTTTTTAAGTAAGAAAAAACCTTGAAAAGAAATTTTAAATTATTTTTTTATTAGAGGGAGAACATATAATTTTTGATATTTTAATAAGAATAATGAGAATATCAAAACATGAGATTTTAGGCTATAATTCCTTTGAGGTGGGTTTCTAAAAAAAAATGAAAATAATTTTAATTTATCTATAGGAGCTTTTCAACTATTTAAAAAAAGACATGATAGGCAAATGCTTTGAAGAAATTAAAAAATCAGGACAAGATTATGTCAAGATGCTTGTGCCATTGCAACAAGTTGAATGGATTAAATTCTAATTAAAAATGTAACTTTAAGAAGAAAAAATAAATTTAGATTCTTTGTACACGTATAAATGAATAAAATTAAAGAATTCCAAGTTTGATTCATTAATTCCATAAAAAGACCCAATTTTTTTTAATAAATACTTTTACCTCCAAAACACAGAAAATACATATTACAAATTACAAATTATCGAAAAAAATATATCCGACAATAGATTTATATCTTTCTAACCAAAATGAATAATGATGAAAACAATCTTTCAACTTATAGAATCGATTGGTCTCTTTGGGAAATTTATCGTGTAGGAGCTGCCATTAAGGACTACGAATCATCAATAAAAAAATTAATTAAGATCAAATCCTTCCAAGATTTCTATGAACTAGCCTTATATGTCCCTCATTTGCGTCCTTCCCAACTTTTTTACGAGAAAGAAACGCGCTCAAAAGCCAAGTAAAAATTAGCAATGACATTCTTTAAAATTGCTTGAAAAGGTACAAAATAGCCATTGATAACAAAGAAGAAATGGTGCACATTGATTCAATTTGCATGTTTAGGGGAGATATTCCTCCTTTAATAGAAAATTCCAAAAATTATAATGGTGGTGCCCATTATTATTTGTTTTATGACATGAAAGGTTTGCAAATGGATCAAATGTGGTTATCATTAACAACAAGCTTAGTGACAGAAGAAGGCATTGCTCATTCAAATATTGTAAAATATTTTAAATTTTTTATATTCATTATTTTTATTCAAAAACTCAAATGCTAGATAAACGGTCTGAGATTTTGCGATAAGTCGAAACCAAAGGAAAATTCTGTTCAATATAGATTAGAAGTTTGGACAGAATCGGACTATTATCAATCTGAAAGCTTAGAAGCACACAACAAAAGTCAAAAAGACATTGAAAAAATTATCAAAGAAAGTGGGTTAGATGTCAAGCATTCTTACAAACCCCATGTGGCGCAAGATTAATAACTAAAGGGGACATTTATATTTTTATTTTGGTTTTTTCCCAATATATATAAATATTCATAATTTATCAAAACCTGTGTATTTAAAATAATCATAAAAAAAAAAAATGATTAAAAGAAGAAAAATGAGAAGAAGAAAAAAAAAATTTCTAAAACAGCGATTTTTTTAATTATATAAATTCTTTGTTTTCTTTATTTTTAGTCAACCCATTTTTTTATTTTTAAGAATTGAATTCCTGTCTGATCTTTTTATTTGAATGCATTGGAAATTATTTGGTTTCCAATAGCTTGCAACCCTTTATTCGTGAGGTCTTTTACCTTCTTCTGATGTTCTAAAAAAAATGCATTAACACTTAAAATACATAAAAAACTAACCTCCTCTGCATTTGTAGAATCCAAAGAAATTCACTCCATTCAAGACAAAAGCTGTTCCAGAAACTAAAGTCCAATAAGGTTTGAGTCCGAAAACATCGAAAAATAAGAGGATTGCCCAGGTTAAACAACCGACCGATTGCGAAGTCCAAAAGAAAGCCGAATCGACGGCATTCGGTTTCCGGTCAACAGTGTCATAAGATTCAAAAATCCAAATTTCGGTTCCATCTTCTTTAAAATCATTCCACCAACGAAGACCTACCAAAAGTCTACCAGCAATGTTTTTGGTCATCCAGAAATCAATTGAGGAAATAACGATCACTATGATGAAAACCATGATAGAATTGTCAAGTGCCAAGTTGAGAAATAAGAAACTAATAAAAAAACATTAAAAATATCCATTAAATTAAACAAGGTCACCATATAATTGCCGCTATTTTCAACATAACAACCAAAAAACAGACGATTGGATGAGCTGCTTTGGAAAGGTCATAGGTCGAATTTCTTTGACTTTGCTCAGCTGTGCTGTCTTGCTCGTTTTTCAGTTTTTCTGGTTTTTGATCAGAAGAAGATTTCTCCTTGTTTGCTAATGGAGCGTTTATGTTGGACTTGACCTTAGCTTCATCTTGGTCAGAGATTTTGATATTGAAATCGAGATCTTGCTAAAAATCGCAAATTTTGAGAGTATAGAATTAAAATATGGGAACCTCAGCCATTTTAAATTATTATTATGATTTTTGAATTATAAGAGTTCCAAATGAAAAAGCTCAAAAAAAATTAAGAATATCTTTAAATTTTTAATTATATAAATGTGCATATTGAAAATCATAAATATGAAAATGAATTTAAGTTTTTGAAACACCTCTTCAAATTCTTTTTTTTTTTTTTAAATTGTTTTTGTTCGATCTCTATTTTAATTTTTTTAATAAAAAATAATTTCTTGTCTGAAAATTTCATTTGAAATTAATTTTTTAATTATTGATTCATAAAATTAATATGACTACCAACACTCCGAGAAACACTGCAAGTATTTAGAATTCAAGAATTGAAAACTCAAAATTTTATAGAAAAAGACTTTCAATGAATTCTGAACAAAATATAATAATTAAAAATTTTTAATTTAATTTTCATAAATAGGCATTTGCAAAAAA
>Ga0302320_10021087_pt1 | contig 12952 bp, 12 predicted proteins | sample Bog_T0_3_FD_202130 | JGI IMG/M metagenome (GOLD analysis project Ga0302320, IMG submission 202130) | Peat permafrost microbial communities from Stordalen Mire near Abisko, Sweden - Bog_T0_3 | ecosystem: Environmental > Terrestrial > Soil > Wetlands > Peat | place: Sweden: Abisko, Stordalen Mire...
CCCACCCCAAAACGTTGTCATCCTGGGCGAGCGAAGCGAGTCGAAAGCCTGCCCTGAGCGTAGCCGAAGGGGACCCGCATTTTCGTGGTTTTCGGGCTCACCTTTTCGGTGATTTCCCAAGTGCGATAAAACGCGCGTCCAACTTGGAGTTTTCAACCATCTCATCAATGTTACTGCCGGATCAATCGGTCTCTCTCGCCGTCCCTTCACAACGTGGACGCAGTGTAGGACAAGTCCACAAAGCCATTCTTGTAAGCGACCACGTTCTTCAGATCCCACCTCTGCTCCGTCGACAAACCACCGAATAGTCGGATTCCTTCGCCCAACAGGACAGGCGCCAGGATCAAGCTGATTTCGTCGACCAGCCCGAGTTCGAGAAAACTCTGGCAGAGCATGGCTCCGCCTACCAGCCAGACATTTCGAAAGCGGGGTGCGAGTTTCTCTTCGACGAGCATTCTGAGATCGCCGGAATAGAACTCGACGCTCTCTCGCGCCGAGGTCCATTCTTTGCCGGTGACCACCACGGTCGGTGTATCGCCATAAGGCCAGCCCAATTTGAGTGCATGCTCATAAGTGCGAGAACCAAGTACGTAACAGTCGATTGCACTGACGAACGTCGTGATTTCATCCTCCGTGAGGGAAACCCCGGCTTCGTAGGTGCGCCCCGGTACATCGAGCCAGGAGACACTGTTGTCCTTCCTCGCGATGAACCCGTCAAGGCTGGAAACCACATGCAAGGTGATTCTCGGTCGTGTTGGCCTTTGTTCGTCCGACATGACTCCTCCTGACCGTTGCCGGCATCGATCTGGATGGGAGGTTGGAACGATGCCCATTCGGCCCAGCAAAGATCGTACAAGGAATCTATCGCAATTTTGCCTGTTCCCGCACCTGAATTTCTGAGGGGAAGCGCAAGCTCAAACGGCCCGGGGCGGCTTAACGACGATGATAGAACGGCAGAACGATAAGCAGCGCGAAGCCTATCGCAGAGAGAAAAGCGAAGGCGACAAAGCCATAAATCAGCCAAAGGTTCACGCCCTGCGAGGGAGTCTCGGGCCCACTTTCTTGCGGGACGACCTCTTGGGGACCAGATCTATTCATATTTGAGAGACTCGACGGGATCCAATTCCGCGGCGCGGGTGGCGGGAACCGTTCCGAAGATAACGCCGACCAGTGTTGCCATGGTCAAGGCAATCACCACGGACCAGAGATTGATCGGGATCGCGTAATCGGTGAACATGCGGACCGAGACCGGCAAGGCCAGGCCCACGATGGTGCCAACGATACCTCCGGCCAGCGAGATGATCACCGCCTCCGCCAGAAATTGCAACTTGATCTCGCGCCGCGTCGCGCCCAAGGCCTTGCGGATGCCGATTTCGCGGATGCGGGCTCGCACGTTTGCCAGCATGATATTCATGATGCCGACACCGCCGACCGCCAGAGTCACCATCGACACCGCGATCAGTACCGCGGTCAGGGCGTCGGCGATGGTGCCGGCCATGGTGAGAACTTCTTTGAGGTTGGTCGCTGTGTAGACCGAGTTGGCGTGGTGGCGGGCCTGCACAATCCGCACGATCTCCTTGGTAGCGTCGGGCACCTCGTCCATGGTGCGCATTGAGAAATAGATCTGCTTCACATTTTCGGTGCCCGTGAAATAGCGGGCCACTGAGTAGGGGATAAGGATGGTCTGATCGGCGATCTCGGATTCGCCGAAATCGTCCACGCTCTCTTTGAAAACGCCGATGATGGTGAAGGGAATGCCGCTGATCTCAAATGTCTGGCCGACGGCGGCGTCGGAACTGCCGTAGCGCTCGTGGGCGAAGACCTCGGTGACCACCGCGCACTTGATGTGGGCGGAGTCGTCCTGGTCGTCGAGGAAGCGGCCGACCGGGACCAGCAGGTTGCGGATCTGCTGATATTGTGGGCTCACGCCGAGGATCAGGGTGTCTTTGACCAGGCCGCCACCGAAGCTGATGCGGTCGTGCATTTCGAGAATGGGTGAGGAATACATGATTCCGGGCAACTGTGCGAGCACAGCCTTTTCGTCGTCCCGGGTGAGAAAGTCGTTGTAAAGAAGGTTTTCGGCTCCAACCGTTCCCGCGCCGGAGTACTCCAGCTCGATGTCGTTCGTGCCGATCTTCTGAATCTCACCCAGAATGAAATGCTTGCCCGTCAACCCGATCGTCACGACCATGATGACCGAGGCCGTGCCGATGACCATCCCCAGCGCCGTAAGCGCGAAACGCAATTTCGAGGAGCGGAAGCTGTCGAGCGCGATGCGCAGGATTTCACTCAGCACCATCGTGCGGCGCGCACTGAGAAGAGTCTGCTGGAAAGCGGATTGGCGAACTTGATCGGTGGGGTTCATTGCGTCCTTCAACAAGATGCACCAGCGCGTCCCGTGGCTTCGAGAATCCAGGCCGTCGTCTGGAATTCACCAAGCCGCCAAACCCCTAGTGTACCGCAGCGAGGAGTGTGCGATGCCGAACCAGAAGGCACAACTCGCCCCCACGCAGCCACCGAGCGGGACTCCCTTTGCAATCGGGGTCCCTTTGCCTCTAGACTTGTGTAGCTGGCGTTGCCGGGCGGACGGGTTGACAAAACCTTTGTTTCGCCTCCGGCACAATGCGGAAGTGGTGAAATGGCAAACACACTAGCCTTAGGAGCTAGCGCCGCAAGGCTTGCGGGTTCAAGTCCCGCCTTCCGCACCAAAACTGGGTTTTCCCCTGTCCCGTCGGCGGATGATCCCCCCGACGGGTTAATCTGGTGAGACCATGAGTCAGACCCCGCAACAGACCCAAGTGAATCTCTCCCAGGCTCCCGACTTCCGCGAGACCTATGCCAACAGCGTCCAGGTGCGCGTCAGTGTCTGGGATTTCCAACTGGTCTTCGGACTCGCTTCGAGCGAAGGCCCCGATCAGGTCACCATCAAAAGCCACACCGGGATCTTTCTCAGCCCACAACAGGCCAAAGCGCTCTTCAACGTGCTGGGACAGAACCTGGCCCAATATGAGCAGGCCTTTGGAGAATTGAATCTGGAGCCGCAGAACACCAGCTTTCAGTCGGGACCCGTGAACTAGATCTCTGACCGGATGATTTTGAACCTGCTCCGTGCCCCATCCCTTCGCCTCTCTTCTGGCGAAAGGGTGGGAAGCCACGAATCTCAATGAAACAAATCCATGCGGTCAGAGACCTAACAACCAGGGAACAGGAGCCGTGCATGCGCTGGACAAGAGGTACGCGGCCGCGTGCGGGTGCGCCGGTTCCATTCTGGATGATTCTGCCCCTGGTATTTGCCGCGCTCCTGGCGACTCACTGGAGCCTGCTCTGGTTGCCCTACTTCTGGGACGAGGCGGGCTACTACATTCCCGCGGCATGGGATTTCTTCCGGACCGGGTCGCTGATTCCGCAGACAACCTTGACCAACGCCCATCCGCCGCTGCCCAGCGTCTATCTCGCCCTGACCTGGAAGCTCTTCGGCTTTTGCCCTCTGGTTACTCGGGTAGCGACACTGCTGGCCGCTTCGGTCGCTCTGACGGCAGTCTGGCGTCTCGGGGAGCGCTTGGTCGGCGTCCCAGCAGTCGCTTTCTGGACGATGACGCTGACCGCGATTTACCCGGTCTTTTTCGCACAAAGCTCGCTGGCCCACGCCGACATCTTTGCCGCTGCATTCACGCTTTGGGGAATCGTGTTTGCGCTGCCGGGACGGGAGGGTGCCCCGGACTCGGCGTCGAGCCCCTGGATTGCAGCTTTGTGCTTTGCGGCCGCGGCCCTCGCCAAAGAAACGGCGATCGTGGTCCCGATTACCCTCGGGGCAGCGAGCCTTCTCGAGGGGATGTGGGGAAGCCGTTCGCTCCGCTGGGCGAAGATCCGCGAAACGGGGTGGATGGCGGCTTCGCTGCTCCCGCTCATCGGCTGGTACGCCTGGCACAAACACAAGACCGGTTTCCTCTTTGGAAATCCAGAGTTTCTGCGTTATAACGCTCAGGCCAACCTGGAGCCGCTGCGGTTTCTGGCAGCCTTGGGCCATCGGGTGCTGCACCTGAGCCTGCATATGAACCTTTTCGTCCCGGTGCTGCTGGCGCTCGCGGCATTGCTGCTGCCTTTGCAGAGCGATGGGAAAAAAGGAGAACGGGCGCAGATCGGCGCATCGGCTAGGATGCGAATCTGGTGTTTGCTCGCGGCCAATGCACTCTTCTTCAGCGTGCTCGGCGGAGCCCTGCTGACGCGCTATCTGTTGCCCATGTTTCCGCTGGTGCTGCTTCTGGCCGTCACCTCCTTGCAGAGGCATGTGAAGTATTGGCAGGGACTGGCGGCGCTATCCGCGGCTGCATTTGCCGTAGGGCTGTTCGTCAATCCGCCCTATGGGTTCGCCCCGGAAGACAATCTGGCCTATGCGCATCTGGTACGACTGCAACAGGCGGGGATCGCCGAACTGAATGCGCACTATCTGGGCACCACGGTGCTCTCCGCATGGCCGCTGACCGATGCCCTGACCCGTCCGGAACTGGGTTATTTGAAGGAGCCGTATGAGGTGTATGCGATCGACGATTTTTCCGCTCCGCAGATCGCCCGGGCCGCAGAGGAGCCCGACAAGTACACCATGGCTCTGGTCTTTTCCACAAAGTATGACCCCCAATCTCCTCTGTTCACCTTGGGCGCGAAGAGCAAGGCCATGGATGAGAAATACTTTGGACTCCACCGCGACCTTCCTCCCGAAGCGATTGCCCGGCAGTTGGGCGGGACGATGGTGTGGAAGAAGGTCGATCAGGGCCAGTGGATTGCATTGATCCGCTTTCGGCACTTGCAGTTTGGCTAACCGGAGAATCTCTCCTTCAGAAGATCTATAGCGCAACCAGAGTTGCTATATCTCGAAGGCACCGCCCAAAAGTCGACGCGACCATCAGGGAGCGGCGACCCTGCATGAATCTCACCGGGCCACAGGAACTCTGGTTTCGCTCTAATCCTCCGCTTGCAACCACGCTTTAATGGCTGATGTCCCGCCTTCCGTCGACAATTCCTGCGTCAATCGGGCACGCAGCATCTCGGTCAAGCGCTTGACGCGCGCCGTGGGGTCTTCGGGGATGGCTTTGGTCTCGAGGGGCTTCACTTCAACATCGGGAGCTTTCATGATGCCATCATCGGCACAGACCCCGCGCGAGTTGATGAGAAAAAAAGCACGAGAAGGACGAGTGAAAACTTAAGTAATCACCCGGCCACGATCTGAGCCTGCTCTGTCTCTTCATCCACTTTGCCCGAGTTCTCCCCCAGCCCGCCATAACGCCGCTCGCGACACTGAAAGGCCGCGATCGCTTCAAGCAAGTGAATTCCCCGGAAGTCCGGCCACAACCGGTCGGTCACGAAGATCTCGGAATAGGCGATCTGCCAGAGCAGGTAGTTCGAGATGCGCATCTCCCCCGAAGTGCGGATCAACAGATCGGGATCCGGCATATGTGCTGTATAGAGATGGCGATGGACGTCCTCCTCGGTGATCCGGTCCGGGCTGATCTTCTTCTGCAGAACTTCCGCTGCCAAGCCACGGAATGCGTCCACGATCTCCGATCGGCCTCCATAGTTGAGGGCCAGCGTCAAAGTGGTTCCGGTGTTGCGCGCAGTCATGTCGGCGGCCCATTGCATCTTCTCCTGCACGTCCGGGGACAATTCATGCAGGCGGCCGATGTAACGAATACGCACATTGTTGTCCATCATCCGCTGGATATTGCTCTCCAGATAGCTCTTGAGCAGCCGCATCAGGAAGCTGACCTCGGCCCGAGGACGGCGCAGATTGTTCTCCAGTGAAAAGGCATAGAGGGTCAGCCAGGGTAGTCCGATCCGCGAGGCCGTCTCAGTCACTAGTTGCACGCTCTTGGCGCCCTGCTGATGCCCAAAAAACCTCTTCAGCGAGCGATGGCCTGCCCAGCGCCCGTTTCCATCCATAATGATCGCCACATGCTCCGGCAGACGCTCGGGCTTGAGCGTCGCATAGACGGCGCTCTCCTCGGGAGTCAATTCATGGATGCGCAAAGGGCCGGGGGCATAACCGGATGGGTACAAGGGAGTCTCGCCTCTCCATGATTCTACGGCCTGCGGATCGCTTCTGCTGCGCGACCAGAGAGATGTTTGCACGACTACGCTGCAACCGGCGGGCGGCGATCCTCTCGCCGTCCCAGCCTGATGCACCCCGTTGAACCGGGGTGCCTGCAAACGATTCCCGTTCCTTGCTCTACGCCGTGCGCCGCCGGCCCATCGCCACGTCGCGAACGGCTCCGGAGAACAACGTGCGCTGCAACGAATCCATTTGCGGAAGACAGGCTGCAATCTCGGCCAGGAAAGGGTCGGCCAGAACCGCAGAGATCTCTTCGTCCCGCATGGAGCGGGCGTCCCGAACCAGTTGCGAGATGTGCACCCCGAGCGCGTCGGACAGCCGCTCCAGCGAGCCCAGAGTCGGAATCGCCTTCCCGTTCTCAATCTTTGAGATATAGGTGCGGGGCACATCCATGCGCGCGGCAAGCTGACGCTGGCTCAGGTGGCGAGCCTTGCGAAAGTCGCGAACCTGCCCAGCCACATGCAGGCCTGCTTCGGTCGATGCCTCTACCGGCGCCGAGGTGACCAACTGGGGAGCCAACGCAACCGGCTCCTCAACGTCCAAGGGCTTGTGGCACTTCCTGCACATGGAATTGCTGGTTCTGAACTGCACAAGGCTGCAGTAATCACAACGCACGACTTCGCGTGTTTCCACGCTGACAAGGGTCGTAGCCATAGGCTGTATGCGGAGCGCCAGAGCAAGGCCTCCGCGGTGCTTTTTTGCACCACGTTGTTTGTAACTTTCAGGTGAGCGAACCATAATTGTCAAGTAGAAAATTCGGTACCAACCGAGGACTTACCCATAATACCCCGAAAAACCAGGAAAAACACGAACCAAATGAAGCAACACGGAGAAGAAAAAATGTGCGTTGAAAAGGTAGCGGAGACCTCACCGGGCGATGCAGCCAACCTGCCTCGTGTCAACCGTTTCGGCCGGGATACCGCCTGGAACCTGCTTTGTGAATGGACCCAGGGCGAGAGCCTGCGCAAACACGCATTGGCAGTCGAAACATGTTTGACGGCCTGTGGCGAGAGCGAGGCGGACAGGTTGGAGTTGAGCGGAGATGCACGCACCGCATTTATCGGACTCTACTCAACCACCGGATTGCTGCATGACTTTGACTATGAAAAGCATCCCAGTGCCGAGGAGCATCCCTTTGTGGGCGTCAGTGAACTCGAGCGCCAGGGCTGGCCCGTGGAGATGCGGACGGCGATCCTCGGCCATGCCCAATACTCTGGCGTACCGAGGTTGTCGCATCTGGCCAAGGCGTTGTTCGCCTGCGACGAACTGGCCGGCTTCCTTACCGCCTGCGCGCTGGTGAAGCCCACGCGAGCAATCGCGGATGTGGAGGTTCACGGAGTGCTCAAAAAACTGAAGGATAAAGCCTTCGCCCGCGCTGTCAGCCGCGAGGATATCCGCCTCGGGGCCGAGGAGTTGGGTGTCGACCTCGATGCCCACATCGGCTTCTGCCTCCAGGCAATGAAGAAGAGAGCCGCCGCTCTGGGGCTTTAGAGCAGCCACAGCGCCATGTGCGCAGTGCAATCGCATGGCTCCGGATTGTTGACCTGATTGGTATCCGTTTTGAACGCGCTGCAGCCGCAAGGTTGGATAGCCCCGCCCTTCAGCGTCAGGAAAATGGCCGGCAACAGCTATCTGGTCCCGGACGACGCAGCAGTCCATTCAGCAAAGAGACAAAGCTCAGCAATCCCCCTGCGCCAACTCGCCAAGGCGCGCAGCGCGCTAACCCGCCAGGTCTCAAACCGGTTGAATTCTTGACCTTCCGAACGCCCCTTTCCGCCGAAAAGTGAGTTCAAACTCCCGCCTCTGTATGCAACAAACAAGGGGCGGCGCAAAGAGGCGATGGCTTCATCAAGAGAACGTTCCCGGGATTGCTCCGCCTGTGCGCGCAGTCACCGGCACAAAAAGTCTGTTTCGCGGTACCATGACTGTTCAGAACTGGATGCGTCAGCCGCTTCAGTCCGGGGAGAAATCATCATGGCCAGATTCGAGCATATCGTCGTTGAGTCCGCCAACGGGGTTAAGATCCTCACCTTGAACCGCCCGGACATCCGCAATGCACTTACCCGGGAGCTGGTCAGGGAACTCATCGAGGCGCTCGAGGAGGCCCGGACCTGTTCCTGCCGGGTACTTATCCTCACTGCAGCCGGCAGCGCCTTCTGCGCCGGAATGGATATGGAGTCCGTCGAGTCCAAGACGGTCCGCACTTCCGCGGAAAACCGCAAAGATGCGGAACTTCTGGCGCTTGCCCTGCGAACACTCTACGACTTTCCCAAACCCGTGATTGCCGCGGTAAACGGACCAGCCATCGCCGGTGGGATGAGTCTGGCGACTATTCCTGACTTTACCTTGGCTACACCCGAGTCCAAATTCGGATTCAACGAAGTGCGCGTCGGCTTTGTCCCGGCGATTGCGGCCTCCTTTCTCTTGCGTCAGGTGGGGGAACGGCGTACCCGCGAGCTGCTGTTGACCGGCAGACTCCTGAAAACGCCGGAGGCCTTCCAACTCGGACTGGTGACGGAGATTGTTTCGGCGGAAGAACTGCGAAAGTCCGCGTGTGCCCTGGCCCAGACTTTGCTCCTGAATAGCCCCCAGGCGATGGGGGCGGTGAAAGCTTTGCTCTCCAAACACAGCGCACGCCGGTTGGACGAGGAACTCGAAGACGCCATTGCCGCCAACGCCAATCAGCGTTCCGCCGACGACTTCAAGGAAGGCGTCCAGGCCTTTTTGCAGCGGCGGCGCGCCAACTGGCCGAGTGCGCGAGCCAAAGTCCCCGCCTAGAACCCCCTCTTCCTTTCTATGCACGAGTGCCGCAACCGCAGCCTCTGTAAATCCCGCTCCTACAGAACGAGTGCCCCATCCTTTTCGCGCTTTTCGCGGAAAGGGTGGGCGGCCAATCACACTCTTTAAGGGCTGGATCAAGAGTGAATCCAGCGACTTACTCGCCTCGCTGCGCCCCACCCCGCTTCTCAATCGAACAATCGGTGATTTGGGTCACTTCACCCCTCGGGGGAAGACTGCGACACTGAAACTGATCGCCCAAATCGCTTTCGAGGATGGCTTTGATGAAGAATCTTGCAGTTTTGACCAGTGGTGGGGATGCCCCGGGAATGAATGCCGCGATTCGCGCGGTCATTCGCACCGGCCAAGCGCGCGGCGTCAACACCTGGGGAGTCTACCAGGGTTATTCGGGCCTGATTGAAGGCAACTTCAAACGGTTGGGCGCGCGCGACGTGGGCAGTATCATCCAGCGCGGCGGAACGGTCCTGGGTTCGGCCCGCTGCCCGGAGTTTCAGACCGAAGAGGGAGTCGAGCTGGCCATTCGCAGAATGAAGGGCGCAGGCATCGACGGCCTCGTGGTCATCGGCGGTAACGGCTCGCAGACGGGCGCCAACGCTCTCCACAAGATGGGTTTTCCCGTGGTCGGCGTGGCCTCGACCATTGACAACGACCTCTACGGATCGGACATCACCATCGGTGTCGACACCGCCCTGAATGTAGCGCTGAACGCAATCGACAATCTCAAGGTGACAGCCTCCTCGCATCGGCGCGCTCTGCTGGTGGAAGTGATGGGACGCAAATGCGGTTACCTGGCCTTGATGGCAGGGATCGCCGGCGGCGCGGAAGCCATCGTCATTCCCGAAATTGAGGTCGTGCCCGAGCAACTCGCCGAGCGCATTCAGGATGTATACGAACGCGGCAAGCCGCACGCCATCGTCGTCGTTGCCGAGGGATCGAAGTACAACGCCGAAGGCCTTTGCCAATACTTCCATGAGCACGACCTGCTGCGCGGATATGAATTCCGCTCTACGGTGCTCGGTTACGTGCAGCGTGGCGCGGTTCCCACCTGTGCCGACCGTTTGCTTGGGACCCGTCTTGGCTCCGAGGCCGCCGAGCAGATTATCGCCGGCAATCACGGCGTCTTGGTTGGCGTCATCAAGAGCGAACTCAAGACGACCCCGCTGGAGGAAGTTGTAGTGGGGAAGAAACCGCTCGACCCCTGGTTTCTGAAAGCCGCAGACATGCTTGCCAGATAATCCTCTGCACTGCGCCGTTTCCCGCGCCCATATGTCCGGCTGGTGAATAGATGTGCTCCGAGCCCCATCCTTACCGCGTTTTTTGCGGTAAGGATGCGAGGCCAATCCCCCTGGTTACGGGCGGGATGAAATCTGGACCCCCGATCACGGGAGCGCAACCGTAAAAATTCAAGATTTGGTTAAGATTTGCACCCTCAAGTGCCTTGCTCACTTTGCGCAGCTTCAGGTTCGCTGGTTTTCTGGTAAGCTAGCTCACAACCCTGCTGGAAAAGACCGGCCCCCTACAGTCTTGAGCCCATCGAGCCACTCCTTTGTGGCAACGGCGATCTATCTGGCAATGCGCAAGGAGCCCCTGAATGAAGCGAATAGACAACCTCACGGGTGTAAGGGCAATGGCTGCCTTGTGGGTAGTGATTTTCCACGCTTCACTCCACACCCGCTTTTCCAGCCTAAGAACGATCTTGGACGGCGGTTGGATGGGAGTGGATATTTTCTATGTCCTCAGCGGATTGGTTCTTTCGCTCGTTTATGCGTCGAAGCTACCTTTGAAATTTGATTGGTTTTGGTACCGAAGTTTTCTCTCCCGTCGCATCGCGAAAATCTACCCCCTTCACGTGATAACGTTCTGCCTGATGGCGGGTCTTATTCTGTTGGCTTATAGGTATCATTATCACTTTGTATCTAGAAGCGATAACTCACTCTGGAATGCCGTTTGCAGTCTACTGATGGTGCATTCTCTAGGCCTGACTCAGATGACGGGTTGGAATGAACCGTCCTGGTCCGTAAGCGCAGAGTGGATCGCCTATTCTGCACTGTTTGCTCCCATGGTGTTTCTGCTGAGGCGTGTCAGAATCGTTTTCGTTGCAATCCTGGCGACGGTACTATGGACCTCTCTCATCTTGCTGACTGCTCTGATGCACAAGTCGAACATCGGGGAATTTGCAACGAATGGAGTCCTGCGAATTATTCCAGAGTTTCTAGGGGGCTATCTCCTCTTCCGGTTACTCCAGGCACGTCCCTGGAAATGGGGCGATCTTGTTAGTGGAGCTGGCCTTCTCCTGGTTGTGACGGTCGCATTGTCCGTGCATCGAAATGAATGGTTGCTCCTTCCGTCGGTGATGATCCTGCTGGGTGGGCTGTATACAGGAGGGCGCTTCTGCGACAGGATTTTTGGCAACCGGCTGATGATTATGCTGGGAGATGCGTCTTATTCCATCTATCTGATTCAAAGCCCGGTGTATATCTTGGCTCATCAAATTACGCGAAGAATGCACTTGGTCGAGGATATACCGGTGGCGCTTTTTGAGGCCGCTCTGGTCTCTACTGCGGGTGTGCTTGTGTTTCGGTACGTTGAGGAGCCATCCAGGCAACGCCTTTTAAGGTTCTTCAAGCGCAAACTTCCTTCCCAACACCAGGAAACGCTGATTCAGTCGGGGGTGCCCGCACCGGCCGAAACCACAAGCGTTGCCGCCGCTACATAGCGTCCTCCGAACAGGGGCCGTTACAAAAAAGAGAAGATCCTGCGAAGCAACGTTACTGCGCGGGTGCGGCGTCGAGAGTAGCGTTGCCGCCGATCGTGGAATCCGATAAAGGCTGAGTCAGCAGGCTTTCCCAAGGCTTGCCCGGATGACGAGCGGCCCAGAACTCGAGCCATGCCGGTGGCCTTTTGCCAGAGAAGAGCGAGAAAGTCTGCGGTTCCGACGCGTACTGCTTCATCAGGTCAGGATTGGCAGAGCCTCGCACGAGAAAATCCACTGCGTCTGCGATCGTGTGGCCGTTGACACGGAGGCTGTAAAGGTCAGTTCCCTGGCTGGTGGCAAGCTGGGCGATCATGACCAACGGTGTGAGGGCAAAGCTCTGGTAGTGCAAAGCATTCTCGTGGCGCGCCATTTCAAGAGGGAGTGAACCGTCGGGGTTCAACTGACCGATGGCGCGTTCATATTGCTTCAGCGCACGGCGGTATAGCTTGTTGTCATCGGTCAGAACACCGACCGATGCGGCGCAGAGCGCTCGCCAGTAAGCATGATTATTCTCGCGCGCCTGATCGTCGGGATGCGGGTCCTGATCGAACATATAGTCCGTCACGTTGTGCATCCACTTGAGAATCTGACTCCTCTGATCGGAGGAAATGGCCGGATCTGATTGCACGATGGAATATGCGAGCGATATGGAACTGAGGGTCCACTCCACCTGATACCACGCCTGGCTGCTGTCGCGGTAACTGTAATCGAGCAGCGCTTTGGCCGCAGCCCATTTTGCAAGCAGGTTGGCCACGCAAGCGGCCTCCGCGTGATCGCCTGTGGCCACGTAGCGGTTGGCGCCATCCGTCACCGCATTCTGAAGCTTCTGATAGGGTACGGTCGCTTTGGCCTCTTCAGGGTTGACCGGCCCATTGCTGCCGCTGAGATAGTGGTGCGGAATGACCATGCGGCCAGCCGGCGGATCAGGCTGTTCTGAGTTGGTGCAGCCCTGCTTGTCTTTGAGAGCCAGAAGTACGCGTGGATTCGTGGCAGATGCGAGCTCGGCCCTGCGCGTAGTTACATCCAGAAAAGACGCCGAAGGATTGGCAATTCGAGCCTGCTCGATTGGATTCTTTTCCGCAAACCCGTTGAAGGACGCTGCCATCAGGCATAAGAAAAAAATGGAGAAAGCTTTGCTTCGGTCCATGCGCTTCAATGAATCCTCGCCCTATTTTAGCTTCTGCCACCGGGTCTAAGCCCTCCGCCTTTCAGGCGGAGAGCTTCCAGCATCTGTGCTGGATAATGGTTAGATGGTCGAGTACAGGGAGAATTCACACTCGGTTTGGGATGTAAAG
>Ga0302320_10021089_pt1 | contig 12951 bp, 7 predicted proteins | sample Bog_T0_3_FD_202130 | JGI IMG/M metagenome (GOLD analysis project Ga0302320, IMG submission 202130) | Peat permafrost microbial communities from Stordalen Mire near Abisko, Sweden - Bog_T0_3 | ecosystem: Environmental > Terrestrial > Soil > Wetlands > Peat | place: Sweden: Abisko, Stordalen Mire...
CCGAGCGCCGTCCGGGTGAGGCGATTGGAAATTCTCTCCCTGAAGCGCTTTTTCCAATCTCCCGCGGCGACAGGTGCTGAATGCTTGATCTTTGGAGCCGGCAGTGGCTTGAACCGCGAAATTGCGGCGCGAAATTTAGGCAAGAATATTCTGGACAATATAAAGCGGAGCGGGGATATGATGGTCACTCAGCGAAGTCAATCTCAAAGAGGACATCCCCCAATGGATACTCAGCTTGCGATCAATGCCGGCCTCTTCGTTCAATACGTCGCCACCCAGTGGAATGTCGGAAGCTCGACGAACAACCTCGATGGTTGCGCGGTGGTGGACCCTTCTGGAAGCCCAGTGATTCCCGGGCGCAATTACAAAGTGATGAAGACGCTTTACGCCTGCGACGTGGCCACAGACATCAATCCTACCCGGCCTGGAACCGAAGGTTGGAAGACCATGGGGATTGTAGCTGCGAATGAGATCGATGCGACGGATGTTTTTGTTGCAATTCGCGGCACACTTACGGTGTGGGAGTGGCTGCAGGATGCCAAATTTCTTCTAAGGCCGTTTGGCCGTGTCGCGGGCGCGGGGCTAACGGAAGACGGCTTCACGGACATGTACTACTCCATGTCGTTTTCCGCGTCAAACTGCGATGGCGATTTCATCAAGGATCTGACCGCGCTGTTTCCGAGCGGAGCGAATGTCACGGTTGCCGGACACAGCCTGGGCGCGGCGGTGGCTACGCTACTAGCTTTCGATCTTGCGGCGAATACGACATTTGTTCCGACACTCTATACTCTGGCGAGTCCGCGGGTGGGGGATCTGACATTCTCGCAAGTTTTCAATCATGTTGTTCGAGACGCATATCGCGTGGCGAACCGTCTGGACGTGGTGCCAAAAGTGCCTCCGCCGCTTATGTATTTCCACGTTGGCGATGAAACGGAGCTTATTCCCGGAGCCGATTTGAAATTTGATCTCGGCTGCGAACATCACTTGACTTCATATTTCAACATGCTCGGTGCCTTGAGCGGCCAGCAGGCCAAGTATTCCATTCAAGCGGACTGCTTGAAAGGTTCTGCCGCGATGCCTGCAACGAATCCGAGCGCCCTCTGAATTAGAAAAGCAATTGCATGAACGCTGCGTAGAATTCGACGATCTTCAATTCGAAAGGATCCGAGCCATGGCAACATTGCCTTTTCCGTGTAGCGCCGCGCCACTGACTGCGGGTGGATTGCAAAGTGCGATGGATTCACTCGGCGTTGATGCCGTGACCCTTTGGGCGATGATGCATGTGGAAACGAGAGGGTGCGGCTATTTTGCAAGTCGCCGCCCGAAAATATTGTATGAACGCCACATCTTTTCGGGTCTCACGAACGGAAGGTGGGATTCAATTGCGCCAGACGTCAGCAATCCGCAATCGGGCGGGTATGGAGCGGACGGCGATTTCCAGTACACACGCCTGGCAAAGGCCTACAATCTTGACCCGTCAACCCAGGACGCTGCTCTGATGAGTGCTTCGTGGGGGCTGGGGCAAGTTTTAGGAACGAATGCTGGGATGGTCGGATACGGGAGCGTACGGGACATGATTGCGGCGATGGCTGCCTCAGAAGACCAGCAACTGGAGGCGGTGGTGAAGTTCATTCAAGCGAAGAAGCTGGTGGGCGCGCTGCAAGCGAAGAATTGGCCTGCATACGCAGCGGGCTACAACGGGGGAGACTACGCGCGCAATAATTACGACACCAACCTGGCACAGGCGTATGCGCTGTATCAGAATCCGAGCGCGGTTCCGGATATCACGGTTCGAGCGGCGCAGCTCATGCTGCTCCTGCTCGGTTTTAACCCCAACGGGGTCGACGGCACGCTTGGTCCCGGCACGCTTGCCGCATTGCATAGCTTCCAAAGTAAACAGCAGGTCGCGTTGACAACAACGATTGACGACAGTGTACTGGCGACACTCTCGTCGGCTCTTCCGGCTGCGGCCAACCTTGCACTCAGTTAGCAGGGGTTGCGCAGGCACGGGTCCAGATACCTTCCAGTAAAGCTGGCACCCACTGCTCCGCGGGACACTGACTCCACGTCTTCCGCAAGAAGGCAATGTCGCTTTTCGGCGATTTTTCGTTGGCTGCCTGCAGATTCATGAGCACAAGGGTGCCGGTCTCCAACTCACAGGTGTGAAGAGTGTCTGGCGCGGTGGGCTGGCGGATGATTGTGGCGGGCGCGAAGATGCATCGACTTCCTGCGATTTCAGGGGACATGCCAGCGCGAGTGGACGCATCGCTGTAGAGCTCTCGCATGAGATTCACTCCGCTGACGATGTTGTGCAGAGCGATTCCGATGGCATGGACAGCAGCCAGATCGCCACCCACCATATCCGAGAGGGTTTGTTTGGCTTGATCGACTTGCTTTGTGAGAGCCCACACGGCGAGGACTGCGGGGTCCATGGTGCGCGGGGCCCTGTCAAGCAGCACTGCGGCATTCCAACTGGCCTCCGTAGCCGTGAATCCTGGGACAAACAAGCGACCGACCACTTGTTGAACGAGGAGACCGCAGGTGTCTTCCGGTGACTCGCCGCGGACGAAGGCTGCGAGGGTCTCAAGCTCATCCGGGCCAGCGGAATAGACAGGGGCCAAGGCGCTCAAGCGCGACCAAAGTGCATCCTGGGCCGCGGCGCGACCGGGCGCGTCTTTTGGCGCAACGGTGGGAAAGGGGTTGCCGTCAATTTGAAGTGTGTCGCGTACGCGCTGGATAATTTTTCCGTTGGTCAGAATGGAATGATCCGCGTAAGCGCGATCCAACTTGGGATCCTGCGCAAAGGCTTCGATCTCGACCGGGTCATCCGAGCTAACAATGTCCACCAGGAATGGAATGTGGATCCTCTTCATCATTTCTCCTTGTAGGTATTGAGCGCCGTCTCCGGAATCAGCGGTGTGAGCGGCCGCAAGTTGCAATGTAACGCAAGGCCCGCAATCCGGGCAGAAAGAAATAGGCGCCCCCCCGGACGGTGACGAATTGAGGCAGATGTGTGATGCGCGTTCGGACGCCGGTTTGCTGCGCGAGGGAAAAAGTATCGGTTAATGGACATCCTGGGATCGCCTGGCGATTGCCGAGCAATGGATCGCTCTCGTCCGTCATGGCGTCGAATTTTGTGCCCATGATCCAAGAGTTTTGGACGAATTCAAATTGGCGCAGGATGTTGGCCACGATGCAGATGAAGTGAATTCCATGTTCGTCTTGGTCGCGACAATCGGAGACGGCCTCCTCTGGAGTGAGGCGCGGGCCGTATTCCCGCCCACGGCGAATCATACGATGGAAACGGGTTGAGGCGATTACGTCATTGCGGAATGTCGCATTGGCGAAGCCGAGAATGTGGAGCATGCGCGCCAGCCATCGGGAGGAGGAAGGCAGGTCAGCATTACGCGGATTTGCACGACGAATGTGCGCGCCGAAGGGACAGCGAGTGCCATTGCTGTCCTGATCAAAGGTGAATTCATTTTGAGGCGCGAGCTTGGGACCGATTCCTTCAATTCTGTCGACGCCGGTTTGGACAAGCGGCGTGCCATCCGTCCGGCGACCGACCATGGATTCGGCGAGATGCATGCGGGCCTGGGGCTCGGAGTCAACTTGCCGATCGAGGAATCGCCAGAAGCCGCGCACATCCTGCTGTAACTGACGGAGCACGAGAAACGTGCCATTGCGGCCGAAGTCGCGCTTCCGGGGATCATCTTCCGCAAAAGGAAGTGCATTGTTGGCAGGATCGTTGCCATCGACGAGAGGACGCGCGGTGTACTTTCCATACTCGTTTGGATATCCCAGCAGAAACTCTCCGAGTGAAACCTTATTGCCGTACTTGAGCTGGTTGTTAGATGGAGTGCGTTGGCGATTCCAGTCTGGAGAGGGCTGACTGACGCCGTCTTTGAATCCGAATGGCTCGAAGTCATGCAGGTTTGAGGTTTGCAGGCGGTCGAGTTCCTTGAACGCCGCATTCCAGGAGAGTCCTTGAATGGTGTTAGTCCAGGAGTCGAGCAAGCCTTCTTGTGCGTATAACAATACGAGTACCTGGGGGGCGCGGTCCGGGCTTCCCCATCGCCAACCTTGCGGGGCACTCGCATTCACATCTCCCAATCGGCGGGAGCGGCTTTCCTGACCGGCCATACCGGAGAGAAACTCAGCAGAGAAGCCTGACAACACGTCGTCTGCAATGCCGAGGGCCTGCAATCCTTCGTGGGTGAAAGCCACTTGCAAGGCGGTTGAGGGAGGGCTGCTGAGCTCAACTGCAGAGGTGATAGGGGCATTGATCAGCCACGACCGAGCAGCTTCAGCGTCTTTGATTGCCAGCAGCAGGAAAGAGGCCTCAGTAAGCGCACTGTATCCGAAGCGGACAAGGCCTTGAATATCGCTGTAGTCGACTGGGTCGGCGCTCAATATGCTACCCCCTTGTGCTGACAATAGCCTGAGGCGATGAACAGATTTCCACCGGGCAAGAGCCCAGAATTGTTTAGAAGCATTTGCGGCACGACTAAGTCGTGCCCTGTTCCTAAGCCGTCATGGAATCTCCGATGAACCTGCTTTTCCGCACCATGTAGTCATGCCTTGATGTAAAGCAGGCATTTTTCCGTAGGGTGTCGAAGCCGTGCCTTTTCAAAACGCAAGGTTTTCTGGAGACCGCGAATCGTCGCACTTTGAAAACCCGATTTCAACCGGTCTTAGAAGAGACGCAGCCACTCCTGGATTTGGGTGTGAGTCATGTTTGGATTCTCGAGGCCTTTGCGGATCAGTGAGTTTCTCCACTTATTGAGAGCCGTCAAACCGGGATGGGCGTTATACCAGACCTCGGTTGGTAGTTGATGGCGGCGGAGATATTGCTTGAAGGTTTGTTCGTCTTTCGCGCCGTCGGTGATGAGCCAGTTAGTCCGTGGATAGCCAATGCCATTGCTGAAGACGACATTCAATCCGAAGGCGACTTTGTTGATGAAGTCATCCATGTAGCTTTCGAGGCTTCCATCGTAGTTACTCACGAAGAGGACTCGCTTTTTCCCGTCGAGGAAGAGCCAGCGCGCGAATTGAATTGATGTTACACGTGCCAGTCGGCCGCGGTTGAAGATGTGGCGGGCTGCGTAGTCGATGGCGATAAGAACAACGATGATGGTGAGGCGTCGGAAGAGGCCGGGCTTAAGGCTGCCCATGGCGCTGAATTGATTGGTGACCTCGTGATCTTCAAGGGATGCGAGGAGGTCAGCATGCGCGGGATCGACTATAGGTGCGATTTCGGGATCAGACTTCTCAAGGTGACGCAAACGTATGAGCAGAAAGGGAAGGGCCGCGAGGAGGAAAGGCAGGCAGATGAGAAAAATAATCGGGACACCCAAGAGATTGAGGAAGTTGCGAAGCTGCCATGCGAGAGGCGCCGGTTCGGCGGCCGTCAGCGGGATACGGCCTGCTTGCTGTTCAGTTGTCACGAAGCTTCTCAGGGTTCTGTGAAGCTGCTTCGGCGGCATTGCACGGAGCATGGACGCTCTTTGCTGCAGAAAGTTCTCGAGCGCCTGGCGCAGCGATTCTTCCTCACCGATCTGTCTTACGGTTCTTCCAATCCAGTTCACATAGTTGGCGGCAGGAGCGACGTTGTGGGCTTTTGTCCATGCAAGGAGATCGGTGCCGGGAGTGTAATCGGCGCAGTGCGTGAAGATGCTGTGCAAGCCGCTGTTGGCACGGCTTACCAACTCAATGAGAAATTCATCCCGCGGTCCATCGAAGTCTCCGAGGATAGCTAAGTAAGTCGGGTAGTCCACGCGCGGCAGGCCGTAGACCGCAACGTCGTTGAGAGTCTGGTCGTTGAGGATTAGTATGCGAGCAAAATGCAGGAGCTTGAACTCCGCAAATGGGATGAGGGGGTTCGTTGGATCGAAGACCCCTGGCTCGGTGTTCATGGACGCGAGCAAGCGGCGAAGATCCGTTTCGTGAGACGGAACGATTCCGGCAAGGATCATAAAACTGGACTGAGGCGTCATGGTGTTTTAATCAAAGACCTCATCTCCAGTGGGTTCGTAATGGACAACGGAGTTCATTGCCTGACGATAATTCGCAAGGGCCTGGTACATCTTGTAGCGGGCGCGATTTTGGTTGCCGAGCGGACGGTGCTCGGCGATACAGTGCCATGGATTATAGGAAAGTACGCGGGCGAAGTTCAGCTGGGCCGGCGAGTCGAAGGTCTGTCTTGGAACGCGGAGCGTGGCCGCAGGTATGCGAGGCGATAACTTCTCGGGCCAGAGGACGGCATTGTTCTCGATAGGCATACGATGCGGATCGGTTTGCAACTGGAGGCGAATCTCGAGTTCGACATCTTCATTCGCTAGCGTAGCCGCCATCGAATCGCGCAGGTAGTCGTTTGGCGGACGGAGAGGCAGGCGGGGCACCGGTGTGCGGCGCTTTGATTTCGGCCAGACGGAGTATTGCATCGCCTGCCCCGAACCGAGGAGGTAGGGAACGGAGCTGAAGTAAGGAGCTTCAAGCGGGCCGCTCTGCGTCTTGATCCAAAGCGACTGCATGATGAGGTCGAGAATATGATGGCGATGAAGGTTGATGAAATAGAAGATCTGCGCATTCTTTACGCTCTCGACCTGTAATTGCGCGTTGGCGGCTACGTCAGGAGTTACAAAGGTCGGAGTAGAAATCGCAAGCATGTCCTGAGTAAATTTCTCTTCGTCCATGAGTTTGGGGCCGGGCACGCCCATCAGCTTGATGCTTATGCTCATGAAACCGACATCATCGATATCCGGAGTGATGTAGGGGCCGGGGCCGGAGAAGCGAACCCAGGCTCGAAATATCTTTGGCTCGGCAAATATTCCGTGACGCAGCTCTGCCGGCAAATCGTCATGAACGATAAAGTCGGCGCGCACGATTCCATGGGTCTTGGTGTTTCCCCCTCGCTCGTATTGCCCAGGCTTCCAAAGCAGTTTCATTTGTTGCTCGAAACTGCTGATGATCGAAGCGAGGCAGGCCTCTTCGTCGGGAGTCGTTCTTTCTTCGGCAAGCCTCATTCCCTGGTTCGGTCTACTTGCATTGATCAAAGCCGTGGCAAGGTTCGCCAAAGGATCGCGAAGGAGCGCATCGAACACGGGGCGGAAGAATGGATCGAGCCGCCGTTCCAGATGCACGAGAGAGGTGGAAGTATTGGCGGCCCAATTCCAGAACGCGGAACCCGTGTTGGCACTGGGCAAAGGACGATCGGGATTGGATGGGAAGGTCATGCGACAGGAAATTGAAGGGAAAAGTGAATGGTTTTTGTCTTGTTCCAATACACCAGGCCGAGATAGGTAGAGGGTCCGATGAGGCGGATTTCGTCGCGAACGTGCTCGGCCACAAGAGAAGTCTTGGAATAGTCGAGGACAATGCATTCTTTTTGATCGAACAAGCTTTTATCCTTGTAGACTTCGGCCACAATCGCATTCAATCCGAGGACAGAGATGCGATTGCGAAGGGTTCCGTGGGCGGCATCAAAGTTTTTTCCCTGCCAGGCAAAAATGTTGATGAGAGCGGCAATTTCAGCGCTGAACTTTGTACCGGACGCGATGATCGCCGTCCCCTGGGCTTCGCCATTTGGGATGTCGCCGGCTGGGCTACTTGAAAAGAGATTGTCGAGGTCGCCCGAGGGCATGGACAGAAGCTGGGAAGCGGAATACTGCATCGTGAATTCTCCTTTTGAAGTTGATCACTAACTGGCCCAAGATGCCTCATTGTCACTTCATGGCACTCATGCTGGGTTCGATCCATGAGACCACGAAATCAGTAATCTCAGGAAACTGAGCAACGATCAGCCCCATTGCGGGCACTCCGACAAAGCTTACGATCCTTATCCAGAACGCAATGCCTAGCGTGCCGGGTGTGGTATTGGTGATGTGACTGATTGTGCTGTCCCTGTCGAGGCCTGCATAGACGACTGCGACCACAGCGCCCAGGACGCCAAGAACAAGCAAGAGCGACAGAGCAATGAGTGGACGTGGAGTATAGGGGTAAAACGCTGCAGAGAGGGCCACTGCGGCGAATACGCCCGCCATTGATAAAACAATGGTGCGCATGCGTGCGAGGATGTTCTGCAAGTAGCCTATGAATACCAGACAAACAAACTCCTCGGCAAGCTTTACAGCCGGATCCTTGCTTAATGCCATGTGTTCTTTTTGCTTGTCTTGGTCCGGGGCTTCCGATAGATCGAGGGATTCGCTCTCTGCGGACCAAGCCGGGGTCAAGAGATCGTCGATGATTTGTTCGGTGCATTTTGAAACAGTCCTTCGAATTCCGTGCGCGTGATCGTCATTGAATACCGCCAGGTCCGCCCCTTCGCAGCGTTCATCGATGAAAGCTGTTCCCGCGCGCACTGTGCTGCGAATCGCGTTCGCGAGTTCCGAATTAGCGCCTGTGGGTTCAGGCTTGGAGTAGAGCTGATTGCGCAGGTGGGTCAAGGACTCTATCTGATGCGAGAAGATGGCAAAACGTGCGCGAGACGAGGTTCCGCTCATACTCCAAAGAGAATGCATGGAGAGGACCTGGATGGCTGCGAAGGTGCGCCGGAGCGGCAGGCGATTCAAGCCCAGCAGCAGGCGCTTTAGCGCGAACCAGGTGACCAAAAGCTGACAACAATCGAGGAAGATGAGGTAACCGCTGATTGCGATCATACCGTGGAACGTCCAGTTGAAGGACTTGCTCTCAAGACTATGGAGAATTGAGTCGAATCCCTCGGCCCAGGGTCTTTGTAGCACACATGCCTGTAACGCGAGAATAATAAGGGGAAGGAAGTAAAACCATCTGTGCCTATCGTCGAAATCGGGAATAGGCACGGCTGCAGCTTCAATGCTCTCAGCCATCTCGCAGCTTACGCGGGAAAGGCTTTTTGCTACCTTGCTGCGACGGGGAAGTATGGGTCGACCCGGACCCATCAGAGAGAGGCCGGAGAGCGATTGCCAGAACCACCAATAGAAGCCGGCCAGGATCAGCAAGAGCGAGATGATGGGAGAAACTCCGCTAGTGAGATGGACGGAACGGTATGCAACGAGCACGCCGTTGCGCTTTGAGTACTCAAAGATGAGCATCCCAGTGGCGACCGACGTTGCGATGAAAGCAAACCTCACCGCGGTCCAAACCATGAAATGCCAAGTGCTTTTTGATGATGGAGGAGCATTTTTCAAGTTCCTTGGCCGCCAAGGACCCACATCGATAAGAAACGAAACACAACTAAGGAGTGCGAATACTCCAGAGAGCCAGACCCATAACCGGTCAACATTGCGAAGCCATGGATATAGTCGGGCTGAAGCGAGGAACAAAAAAAGCAACAGGCAGCAGACGGTTGCCCAACCCACGGCCAACAAGAAAGACTGGCGGTTGCTAGGTGATCGGGCAAATTGAATAAATACGCCGAGATCCTTGCTTCTCCATCCTGAATGGCATGCGACTAAGTGAACGGCGAACAAGAGCATCGAGAGAAAACAGGTAAACTTCCATGCGCTGGAAAGGGAAAACCCGACGGTGGTATTTGCGCTTGTCATGCCGCTTACGGAGGAAGACTCTGCAACCCTCGCCAAGTTCCGAAACTGCGAAGGAAGAACCTGCGGGGGGGGGACGGGCACATAGCGCGTGTCGAGCACAGCGAGCGGCCAGTATCCCTCGCGGCCAATTACCGATAGCCAGGTGGAGGGACTGTTCTGCGGCGAATCTCTTTCCCAGAAGGGTGCGGCATAGTCCGGGATGTCCTCCTTAGCCGGATGCGTGAAGTTGTCGCAATCGGGGTTCGCATTGCTGAGGGGAACGCTTCCGCAGGATGGATCGTTGCCTCTTTGATAATCCGTCACAAGGAATCGAGCCGCTAGATAAGTTCCCTCCATGATGTCGCTACCGAAAACGCGATGAGCATGCTGCGGCAGTGGAGTGATTTGCTTTGTCCAATCCTGGCCGCGCGGCAACAGCGGAAATGTTGTTAGCGCCACCACGCCGCGAAACTCGGTGGAGTCAATCTCCCGGCCAAAGAGCATGTCAGAGCCCATGGTGACGATAAAAACGTCGGGATAAGCGCGGTGGAGGAAGCGCGCCAGGAAGAGATAGTCAAGCGAGTTGGTACTGCGCAGTATGACGAAACGAATCGCATGCGACCGGAGAGAATTCACAATTCCGTAGAGTTGAGCTTCCTGAGTCAGGGCCAGGCTCTGACCGCTGAATGGCTCTATGGAATCGGTTTCCCCGCGCGAGCCCGCGTCATAATGAGGCTGCAACACGGCATGAGAAGTCTTGGATGATTCTGGCGATGATCCTGAGGAAAACACGGATTGCTCCTGATATGCGGAGCGGATCGCCGAGATGTCCCTGGGGTAATACAGGTGCACGGGGCGATTGACGTCATCGTATGCCGGTTCACATTCTGGGCCCGGGGCGACGTCGGCATCGCTGGCTGGCCTTGCGGTCGGCGAATGTGCGTCAGTCAATCCGCCGTAAGCTGTCTCGTCTTCTGAAAGGATGGCGACCTCGGAGAGCGCATGCCCATGATCGACCAGAAAGCTGTAGAAGCGATTGATTTGGATCGCATCATTTTCAACGAAATCTGCGGTGCGCACTGGTAGCGTGTTTTGTGTATTCAAATGGCCGTTGAGCCAAGCCCACGGCCCACAGCCACGAACCCTACCAGAATACAGAAGTGCTCCCTTGAATGAGCCGTCATCCGGCTCGATTCTGGTAAGCGCCCGGACGACGGAGGGAATAGATCCTGAAAATGTTGGACCGAGGATGCGAAGAGACTTATCCGGTCTTTCTCGCCGGGAATACTTTTTTATCCAAGAAAGCGCATTTAACCATTGGGCCTGATTAAGGCCAACCGTCGGTGTTTCGGACACGATAAAGGCAAACAGGCCGCAGTCGTAAGGTGTGCGAGCCTGTTCGGATCCATCGGCGGGACACTTGAGCCGGCCCGTGAGGCGACCGCCCATATTCCTTCGGAAGAGAACCAATCCTGGACAACGCTCCCGGCTGGCGGTTGAAGTGTCTTGAATCGCCTGATCGCTGGAGCCCTGTGAATCCGCAGTGGGCTTCCTCCAAGGGAGCCATGATGAATCGTAGGTGAATTTCTCGTCCTGGAGCGCCTGCTGTACCGCCTCGAGCGTGCGATCGAACTGGAGGTTCAAGTGAGTATGGAGCGGATCAGGCACGGTGACGATCATGAAAGTAATTCCGGCGGGGACAACGTTGGGCGGAAGCGCACCCGAAGGTTGAGCGTCGTACAAATAGCGCTGAACAAGTTTGTTTATTTGGTTTCCATCCGAGTCAATCTTTGTTGGCGACTCATTAATGGCTTCGCAACTCACTTGCTCGGCGAGGGTCTCATTCGGGGCATGGACACTTACGGGTCCTGGAGTCTGGGTGGATGAACCGCGCGAAGGTCCTGTCGCCAGCCGAGTTCCGGCAAGTAGGGTGGCAAACAAAATCATTAGCGCTGCATTTCGGTTCAAAAGAACTCCCTTCCGGATGAGTGGAAGCAACCAACTGCTAGTGTCTAGCGCAGTTTAGGTGAACGCAAACGTTTCAATGTCATAGGAGTTGGCTTCTTCTAAGGAAAGGCCACTCGATGCGCTTCCGGTCTACACCAAATTCCGAAAGCTTCAGGCAAGCGAAGAATGTGCGTCCGGCTTCACCATGAGCACTTCGGCAAGAATCTTGATGCGCGTACGGGGAGTGACCGTTGTGCTCTTATCGGCAACATGAGGGGACAGGAAAGCGAATCTAATGTCCCATAATTCATTCGACGTGTCAAGGAGTTTAGGTGCGGAATTGCATGGAAGCTTGCGAACAGGCATGGCAGTAACCACTGGCAGTTAGTACTTCACCAATAGGATTCTGCGTGGTTGGAGCGAAGGCGGGGCGAGCCAAATTGGTTCCGCAAAGCGATAACAAGAAAGTGCTTGACACGCATCGCTGGATTTGCAAAACTTTGCGCCAGTGTCCCCAAGGTGTACGTGACGTCGATAGCTCCCTAGTTCACAAGCTAAACGACTCTTCAGACCTCATCTTATTGAGGCCCACAGACAGATTGGAAGCCGCATTTGTGCCAGCGCGTCTTAACTGGTGCAGAGCCATTTGCCCAATAGGGCTAGAAAATTCCGAAACCAACCGACGGATTAGCCGGTGTTGTGAGTTGAAGGCGAACCACGCAAGCTTGCCCTGGTTGCACGGTAAGCAAATGATGGAAATGAGCACTGTCTGTTCCTACTCTACTCAAGCAGTATCGGAGGCGCTCTGGTGTTCGCAAAAATTGGAGTCGGTTTAATTCTGCCATCCTATACAAGGAATCTAGTTGGACAGCGCCGGGTGGTCGTTACCGATGACTTTAGGGGGCTGATGAAACGCCAAATTCTGTCTATCTTGATGCTTGCTGCTTCATGCATTGCGAATGCGCAAAACGATCCTGCAAAGAGGGAGATTGTCTCTCCCGAAACGTCGGCCCGACAAGAAGAAGCGAAGGCGCTTCTAGCTTGCGGCCAGATGGTTATCGACCAACTCAATACCCTGAACATACCCAGGGTGCGCGGGTCGCGGTTTCAGGGCAAGCTTTCAGAAGCCACCGTGCTGTGCCGCGGCGGCGAGCAGGCACTTCAGTTCCGCGGAACGCCCTGGGTGGACTGGTCTAACTATTGGGGAACGGGCGATATGGCATCGCTGCCGACGGGCTTTCTGAACTCGAAATTGCCCACACAGCGCGGAGTTGCGGGCGCGTTGCTTGATCTCGAGCTACAGAGGGTGGAGTTGATCAAATTTAATCTGTTTGATAACTCGGGTACTTTCACAGATTACCTGGAGGGAAGAAATGGGGTGCCTGGCTCGGCGCTTAAGGTATGGCCCGAGATGAGGTTGCAGCCGACGAACCCGATGTATAGCGCAGTTGGGGGGGACCTGACACAGGTGTGCAAGGGAGACCTTATCCGTTGGCGCACA
>Ga0302320_10021091_pt1 | contig 12951 bp, 13 predicted proteins | sample Bog_T0_3_FD_202130 | JGI IMG/M metagenome (GOLD analysis project Ga0302320, IMG submission 202130) | Peat permafrost microbial communities from Stordalen Mire near Abisko, Sweden - Bog_T0_3 | ecosystem: Environmental > Terrestrial > Soil > Wetlands > Peat | place: Sweden: Abisko, Stordalen Mire...
CATCTGGGCGCACGCGCACAGGGCGGCGCAGGGCTGGTGATATTGGAGGCCTCGGCCGTCACCCCGGAGGGCCGCATCTCTTCCGGCGATCTGGGCATCTGGAAGAACGAGCATGTGCCCGCGCTGCAGCGCATCGTCGCGTTTCTTCACTCGCAGGGCTCCCGTGCCGGCATTCAACTGGCCCACGCCGGACGCAAAGCCAGCATGAGCGTGCCCTTCCACGGCGAGCGGCTGCTGAGCCCTGCCGAGGGCGGCTGGCAGCCGGTGGCTCCGAGCGCTGTCGCCTTTTCGCCAACCTACGCCGTGCCCCACGCTCTCGACCCATCCGGAATCGCCTCGGTGGTCGAAGCCTTCCGACAGGCGGCTCACCGCGCGGAGAGAGCGGGCTTCGACTTTGTGGAGATTCACGCCGCGCACGGCTACCTGCTGCACCAGTTCCTCTCGCCGCTGGCCAACCAGCGCACCGACAACTACGGCGGCAGCTTTGAGAACCGCGCGCGGCTGGCCCTTGAGGTGGTGGATGCGGTTCGCGCCGAATGGCCCGCACATCTTCCCGTTTTCGTCCGCATCTCGGCCACGGATTGGGCCGAAGGCGGCTGGGAGATCGAGGAGTCCGTTCAGCTCGCCCGCCTCTTCCGCGAGCACGGGGTTGACCTGATCGATGTCTCTACCGGCGGACTGGTTCCCTCTGCGAAGATCCCCGTGGGGCCCGGCTTCCAGGTTCCGTTCGCAGCCCGAATCCGTCGCGATGCCGGCATCCCTACATCGGCGGTCGGACTCATCACCGATCCAGCGCAAGCCAACGCGATTGTGGCCGGCGGCGAGGCCGATCTGGTCCTGCTGGCGCGGGAGTTTTTGCGCGATCCCTATTGGCCTGTGCACGCGGCGGCCGCGCTGGACGAACAGGCCAGTTGGCCGGACCAGTATCTCCGGGCAGCGCCCCGGCATTTGTCGGCCCGAACCCCAGTGCCCCGCCCTGTTGCCGAGTAAGGGGTCGCACTGCGCGACCTTGTGGGTCGATTTTTGGTGAATCGACCCACAAAGATCATCTGAAGCCGAGAATTTGCTTCACAAATTGTGCAATTGGTGACCTATACTGCGTTAAGAGCGAGGTTTCCACCCGGAACGGGTGACCCTCCTCATTGTCCCCATGGCCGCACAGCTCTCTCATAAACGCGCTCCGGAATCGCCCACGATCCCCGACCGCCTCTATTTCAAGATCGGCGACGTTGCACGCATCGCCGGTCTGGAGACCTATGTTCTGCGCTTCTGGGAGTCGCAGTTTCCGCAACTCAAGCCCAATAAGAGTGGTACCGGCCAACGCCTCTACCGCCGTCGGGAAGTCGAGCTGGTCCTGGAGATCAAGCGGCTGGTACACGGCGAGGGATACACGCTTTCCGGCGCCCGCCAGGCGCTGGAGCAGCACACCCGCCGCCCCTCTGCGCCCGATCCAAAACCGGTACCCCAGCAGAGTTCTCCGGTGTTGGTGCCCTCCGTAGCGTCCGACGCGGAAAGACGCCGCGACGCAGCAGCGGCGACGATTGGTCATGCGCGGGCCGAGCTGCGCGAAATCGCGGCGCTGCTGGCCGCTCCCGCTCCCCGGCCGGCGCGCCGGAAACCCCGCCTGGCGGCTGTACCCAATCCGTCCGCGTCCCTGTTCCCTTCCTGAGGTTGTCCTGTAATTCGCCTTCGACCGGGCTATGCCACCAGCTACAGGTGTTCTGCACCTGTTTTGGTGAGAGAAGCCGCAGACCTCAGTTGACCCCTTCAGTAGCCTTACCCGCCCTGGCGACTCCACATGAGTTGGAGAAGTGCTGCAACGGATGCAGATGCTACGGAAGGCTCCTCAAAAGAGCGGCATACATGCTAAATTTAGGCATCGCCCCCTTCAGCGAGTGCATTTTTTGCAGCGATCTTCCCCCCGCGAGCAAGCTACTTGGCGACCTATTTCAATTACACTGGAGCGCACTTCACGATGAAATGCCCCTCTTGCGATTCTGTCAGGCTGCGAAAGTCCCGCATTCAGCGCAAGGATTTTTGGCAGTTGCTCCGCTTGCATGTCCCTGTTCGTTGCCGCAGTTGCGACGAACGTACTTATGTCACACGCTCGCAAGCTCGACAAATTGAGCAGGATGCGGAAATGCGCAGGCAGGAAAGAAAGCCTCACAATACATCCGAGCATTCGCCGGAAGAGCTGTCGTAGTTTTGACAGCCGCATTGGGCACAATGCCCGTTCCGCCGAGGCGTCGCCCCCCTGTCGAGGCATCCAAAGCCTTCTCGGCGTGAACCCGGCGCAGGCTTGTAAATCCAGATCCGTTCGCTTCAGCCGATGCTCCCTTGAATTAAAGAGAATTGAGAAGGCTTGAGGGCCCGCTTGAGGACTTCTTCCGCGGAGTTGGGCACTACTTGACTGATCCGAGGAAGACCGGCTGCTCCGGTCAAGGGAACGAAGAGCACTGCCAGGGGTTGGCTGAAGCCTCCCGCCAGACATAGCCTTCGGCTGGAGGGATCATGCGAAAGAGGAAGCGGAGAGTCGAGCTGCACATCGAGCGCCACGAAATCTCTGTGTATGCGGGGGCAGGAGCCTCGCATAGGCGGGACTTCGGCATGCAGGCGCCGGAAGTGGAATCAATTGGCGTGGCCCGCGCGCAGGATTCGGCTTGCCCGACCTGCGGCGCGTCTGGCCTGGTCCAGCTTGCCGATGCGGTGGCCCAGGCGGGGCAGGATCTCACCCAGTTCAACGTGCGGATGCAGGACGGCAGCATCCACTACCATCGCTCCGCTTCCGGCCAGTGGCGGGTATGCGCCCGGTCGCTCCGCCAGAGTTGAAGATAACTGGAATTAGAATTCCCGGCTTCCCCGGCGGGAAGAGGTTTGAGGATTGACCTTCGCGTCAGCCCAAATCTCTTCCTGAATCAGAAGCGCCCCCGGAAAGCGACTTCGCTTGCCGGGGGCGCTTCTTCATGGATTTGAACTGAATGGTCGGGACGGGCAGATTCGAACTGCCGACCCCTCGCACCCCAAGCGAGTGCTCTACCAGGCTGAGCCACGTCCCGACACAATGGAGCCGGTTCGCCTGAGCGAACCGGCTTTTGGGGTCTAAAACAGTTTACACCAGCAACGCCCCACACGACGTCCTGCCCGGAACAAACCATCGGACAACCCTTCTTCCCTCTGCTGCCAACCGTGTACACTTCTCCGCAATGAGATTTGACTTCCCAACCGGCTCCCCTCAGCTTCTCCGGCGGTTTCTGTCACGCCTGGCCGTCTTCGTCTTCTGCACTGTCCTGCTCGCTCTGCCGCAAACTGCCCGCGCCCAGGCCAAGGCACCCAACCAGTTGCTCATCTACGCCATCGATGTGGAAGGCGGCCAGTCCACGCTGCTGGTGGACACGGCAACCCATGCTTCGCTGCTGGTGGATACGGGCTGGCCCGGCAACGACGGCAGCAATGCCGAGCGCATTCAGGCGGCCATGAAAGACGCCGGCATCGCCCGCATCGACCATGTGCTCATCACGCATTTTCATGTGGATCACGTCGGCGGCGTGCCCGAGCTGGTCAAGCGTGTCCAGGTCGGCGAGTTCCTCGACCACGGCGAAAACCGCGAAGACTCCGACATTACCCGCCACGACTACGGCGCCTATCTCAAGGCCATCGAGGGCAAGCCGCGCCGCATTGTCCACCCCGGCGACAAGATCGTTCTTCCCGGCCTCGAAGCTGTGGTGATCGCCGCGGACGGCCAGGACATTGCAGCCGTTCCGGGCATCAAGCCCACGGCCAACCCCTACTGCGCCGCCGAGCCCAAGTGGGACCTCGACACGACGGAGAATCCCCGCTCGGCCGGCGTGCTCATCCGCTTCGGCAAGTTCCGCTTCCTCGACCTGGGCGACCTGACCAAGGCCAGGGAGATTCCGCTGGTCTGCCCCGCGAACCTGATCGGCACGGTCGATCTTTACCTGGTCAACCATCACGGCTTCAACCTGTCGAACTCCCGCGCGTTTGTCCATGCCATCCATCCCCGCGTGGCGATTATGGACAACGGCGCGCACAAGGCCGGCAGCCCGGAGGCTTGGCAGACCGTCCACGAAAGCCCCGGCCTGGAAGACCTATGGATGCTGCACACGGCGGAAGGCTCCGACGCCGCGCACAACAGTCCCGACGCTCTGATCGCCAATCTCAAGGGCGGGGCGGACGGCGCGTGGCTGAAGGTGGTCGCGCAGCCGGACGGCAGCTTCTCCATCACCAACGCCCGCACCGGGCTGACGAAGGACTATCCGCGCAAGTAATGCCGCGGGCCCTATCTCCGCTCAACCATCACTGTTCCAGCGCCCGTGGGTGCTTCTCGTGCAGCTCGTGGTGCAGCTCGTCCACTTTTTCGGCGGCCCTCGCCAGCGCCCGTTTACCCGCGGCGGTGATTTTGTAGACCCTCCGCTTGCGGCCGCCGGCAACTTGCAGCGAGGACTTCAACAGGCCGCTCCGCTCCAGCCCATGCAGCAGGGGGTAGAGCGTGCCGGGGCCGATGCGATAGCCATGGTGCTTCAACTCCTCCATCATGGCCAGACCGAAGATCGGCTCATGGCTGGCATGCACCAGCACATGGATGCGGATGAGTCCGAAATAGAGCTCGCGCTGCTGCTTCAACACACGATGAATATACCGCGGAATCCACGATTCCGCGTTGGCTGTTATCGAATTTCGATATATATTGATGCAATGATCCGGCCGCTCCAGAAGCAATTCCGCGGCCTTCCCCTTCGTTCAGGATCTTCCATGAGCCTCCGCACTCGATTTTCGATCCTCGCCCTGCTGCTGCTCTCGCTGGCGGCCCCAAAGCTGTGCGCCCAGGCCGGTCCGCCCTTTCAGACCGACGACCCGACACCGGTGGACCTGGGCCACTACGAGTTCTATGTCTTCGGCACGGTAGATGGAACGCCGGCTGAGCTCGACTCCGCCGGCCCGGCATTCGAATTCAACTGGGGCGCAATTCCCAATATCCAGCTTCACGCCATCCTGCCCTTTGGGGCTGTCGCGCCGCTCAACGACCCCGCCTTTGCCCCAGCCGGACAGGGGCCCAGGGCCTTCGGCCTCACTGATATGGAACTGGGCGTGAAGTACGGCTTCCTGAAGCAAACCCCGCACCGCCCGCAGATCGGCAGCTTCACCATGTTCGAAATCCCCACGGGCAACGCCGACAAGGGGCTCGGCGTGGGCAAGGTCTGGTACAAACTGCCGGTCTGGGCGGAGAAGGAGTTCGGCCCCTGGAGCCTGGTGGGCGGCCTGGGTTATGCGGTGGTGCCGCAGACTGGTTTCCGCGACTATCTTTACGGCGGATTCCTGGTGAAGAAGGAGATCGGCGAGAGACTGGAGCTTTCCGCGGAGGTCTTTTCGCACGCGAAGGAAGGCATCGCCGCAGCGCAGACGCAGGGCTCCACGATGATCGATGCTGGCGGCTACTACCACTTCAAGTCGCCGGGACTGCAACTGCTCTTTGCCTACGGGCACTCGGTGGCCGGGCAAACGGAGAACTACGGCTATCTCGGCCTGTACAAGACCTGGGGAAAAGACAAGAACGCGGACAAGAAGAGCGCGAACGACGCCATGCTCTCCGCGCGGCCGGCCGGGAGCGGGTCCGAGTAAACCGCACCGGCGAAGGAGAATCGCAATGGAAATCACGGCGCGCAGCCTCTGGACCTTGATCCACGGCATGGGGTTCGGCGCACTCTTCCTGCTGGCCTGCTCGGGGGCGCTGGTGGAGCTTTACCGCGTTACCGCGGGCTCCGCGCCTGCACCGGCTACTCTCGCGCAGGAGCGCTTTCTGAAGGTTTATCTGCTCTCGATGGCCGCGCTCGCCTGGGCAGCCGTGCTGACCGGAGCATACGTGGTCTACCCCTGGTACCGCGCCGTGCCGCCGCCGGGAACGGCCGACCTGGCGCTCTTTCCCCAGCGGCTGCTGCTGGCGCACCCGGCAACCTCCGGGTGGCACTCGATGGGCATGGAGTGGAAGGAGCACGTAGCCTGGTTCGCGCCCATCTCCATCACCATGGCCGCGGCTGTCTTCATCCGCTATGGCCGCGGACTCGGCAGCCACAAGCAGCTTCGCGCCGCGGTGCTGGGCTTTGTGGCAGCCTCGTTTCTTGCGGCGGGCATCGCCGGATTTTTCGGGGCCATGATCGACAAGTATGCCCCGGTGCAGGGCGGACCGGCCATCCAGATCACGAACGGAGGCGAGAAGTGAGCTTCTCTGCTCCTGCCAAGCCTTCCTCCCTTCCCAACGGCCCCGGCGCAGCCGCCATACTGGCTGCCGGAGTTGGATCGTTTGCTCTTGCGCTTCTTGCACTGGCCGCGGACAAGTCGGCGCCCCTCAAGAGTGCCCTCGTCTTCTGGAAGCCGACGGGCGCGCTCTCCGGCGTCTCCACGGTGGCCATTGTCCTGTGGCTGCTCGTCTGGGCGATTCTGGATCTGCGCTGGCGGAGAAAGACTGTCGCGCTGGCGCGGACCAACAGCCTCGCGTTTGTGCTGCTCGTTCTGAGCTTCCTGCTGACCTTTCCGCCGGTGGTGGATCTCTTCTAGGAATCGCGCAATCGTCACCGCGTCTTCCGGTAAAGCTCCTCAAGAGCATCGCAGGCGGAGCGCACGCCGTCCTCGTGTTCCAGGCGGCGCGCCACGCGCGCGGCCTGCTCCGCAAACCGCGGCTCTTCCAACATCGCCTTCAGTTTCCGCGCGGCCCTGAGCGGCGTGTAGTTGCGGCGCTGAATGACTCGCGCCACCTTCAGACGCCGCATCCGCCGCGCATTGTCCGGCTGGTCGTGCGAGTAGGGCATAATCAGCATCGGCTTGCCCGCGCGCAGGCATTGCGCCGTGGTGCCCACGCCGCCCTGATGGACCACCATCGATGCGCGCTTGAACAAGGCAGAATAGGGCGCGTACTCGGCGACACAGATCGACTCCGGCAGCGCGGTTGTGGGCCGGTTGCGCTGGTCGGAGCCGATCAGCAGCACCGCCCGAACGCCCAGGCGAATGGCCGCCCGCGCCGAAAACTCATAGAAGCGGCCGGCGGCGAGCACCGCCGCCGAGCCGAGAGTGAAGACAATGGGCGCGGGCCCGGCGGCGAGAAACTTCTCCAGGTGCGCGGGCAGGGCCGCATTGCCGGCGTCCGAGTCGTAGTAGCAGAAGCCGGTGATCCGGGTGTTTTCCGGCCAGTCCTTCTGTTCCACGCCCAGAACCCGCGAAAACAGGGCCAGCACCAGGTTGGGCGAGTGCTTGGCGTCGAAGAGCGGGTTCGGGCCGCGCTCCAGCCCTAGCTCCGCACGCAGATCGTAGATGGGCTGCGGCCATTTACGGCTCACAAAGCGCGCCAGCCGCCGGATGGCGCGGCCAAACCCTGGAACCGTCCTGTCGGCGCGCGCCAGGCGCGGATACATGGGCAGCACCGGCGGATCGAAGGCGGAAAAGAACGAGAGCGGAGCAAGCACGTAGCTGGCCCAGGGGACGCCGGTGACCTCCGCTACCAGGGGACCGGCATAATTCAGCTCACCCAGCAGCAGCAGGTCCGCGCGTTCGGGCTTGGTTGCCGCGTCCAGCAGGTCGTCGTAGGTCTGGCGCAGCGCCGGAAACAGGAAATCCCGCAGGCCCCGCTCCGTGCCCTTTTTCACGTCGTAGACCATCTCCACCAGGATGGTGTTTTCCGGATTGATGTCTGGCCGCACGGCGTGAAACTCCAGCCCCAGCGGCCGGATCTTCGGCTCAAACACCGCCGGAACCGCCATGACCGGCACATGCCCGCGCCGCTTCAGTTCCAACGCAATCGCAATCAGCGGATTGATGTCGCCAAATGTGCCAATGTTCGAAAGAATGATGCGCAAAGGAGGGTGCCCCCAGCTCTCAATGGCCAGCAGTTATGAGGGTAACGCATAGGAGCAGTGGTTTGCCTGTCGGGCAGGCCAATGGCAGGCCAACGTCCGGGTATACTGCTCTCTATGATTTGGGAAACAGCCAGCAAATTCGCCCAGCCACAAACCGCGGTCCGAGTCGCAGTTTTGCTGATGGCCACAGTGCCGTCGGCGATGTTCGCCCAACGAACCGCGCTGGTTTCTCCTGAATTGCATAAGGACAACAGCGTGACCTTTCGCCTGGAACAACCAGGGGCGCATGAGGTTCTGGTGGCTTTGGCCGGACTGGAGAAGCCTCTCAAGATGACCGGGGCGCAAGGTGTCTGGTCGGTTACAAGTGCTCCGTTGCTGTCGGGAACATACTGGTACTCGTACCTTGTGGATGGCAGGGCAGAGCTGGACCCATTGAATGCCGATGTCATGCCCAGTTACGCATACCTGAACAGCGTGCTACGCGTTCCGGGGCCGGGCAGCGAGGCCTGGGAGCGCGCGGACGTACCCCATGGGGAAGTGCACCGGCACTTCTACGAGTCGAAGATTGCGAAGGGGCTGCCGGGCGGCCGGAGCGAATACTTCGTGTACACGCCACCCGGATACGACGCGCATGCGTCCATCCCGTATCCCGCGCTGTACCTGCTGCACGGCCTGAGCCAGGGTGCTGCCGACTGGACCGCGATGGGTGGGGCGAATTTCGTGCTCGACAACCTGATTGCCCAGGGCAAGGCGAAGCCAATGGTGGTCGTGATGCCGCTCGGTTACGGCGATTTGGCAGTGGCCGGCAAGCAGCCGCCGGAGCAGGACTTTGGCCCGCTGTTCGTCGCCAATAACGCCATGTTTGGAAAAGTCCTGCTGACGGAAATCGTGCCGCGCGTGGAGGCGGAGTACAGTGTTGCGAAAACGCGGGACGGAAGAGCGATCGCCGGCCTTTCCATGGGCGGATCACAGAGCCTCGAGATTGGGCTGAACAGCAGCGGCAAAGACGGCTCGGTTGAGTTCGCGTGGATCGGCGCATTCAGCGCGGCGACGCCCTTTGTGCGGCAGCCCGCGGTCAGCGGCCAGGTGAGCAAGCTGCGGCTGCTTTGGATCAGCTGCGGCACGGAAGATGGGCTCCTGGAGTCGAACCGGAAGTTCATTCAGGCGCTGCAAAAAAACGGTTATACAGTGAAGGCGGTGGAAACGCCCGGCGCGCATATCTGGCCGGTGTGGCAGCGTAACCTTGCCAGTTTTGCGCAACTGCTATTTTGACGAGTCACCGCTTCAGCGCCGCTTAATCTTGCTTGCGTCATACTATTTCCGGAGACACAAGCACTTCCATGCGCGTTCTACTCGTTGAAGACGAAGTCCGGCTGGCCGACAATCTGGCGGCGGCCCTGCGCGACGGCCCTGGCTTCGCTGTCGATTGGGCCGAGGACGGCCTGGCCGGGGACGACCTGGCCTGCAACCGCTGCTACGACCTGATTGTGCTGGACCTGATGCTGCCCAGGCTCGACGGCCTCAGCCTGCTCAAGCGTCTGCGGGGCCGCCGCGATGCGACGCCCGTCCTGATTCTCACGGCGAAAGACGGCGCGGACTCCATCATTCAGCTCCTCAACGCCGGGGCCGACGACTACCTGGCCAAACCCTTCGACCTGGGCGAGCTGATTGCCCGCGCCAAGGCGCTGATCCGCCGCGGCAAGGGCGCCGCCCACCCCACCCTCACCGTGCTGGGACTGACCGTGAACACCCTGGAGCAGACCGTGGTGCGGAACGGAGCGCTGGTCGAGCTCTCGCCGACCGAGTACCGCGTGCTCGAGTACCTCATCCACCGGCCGCGCGTGATTGTGAGCAAGCGCGAGCTGCTGGAGCACCTCTACGACTACAACTGGGAGCACCACTCCAACGTCATCGAGGTCCACGTTTCCAATCTCCGCAAGAAGCTTGACGCCGTGCTCCCCGAGGCCGACCCCATCATCGAAACCATGCGCGGGCGCGGGTACCGGCTGGCCCCGAGCCTTCCCGCCGAGCGCGAGCCGGAGTTTGAAACTGCAGTGCCGAGCGTGACTCCTGAGCAGGGCCGATGAAGCTTTTCCTCCAGCACCGCTCCATCGCCTTGCGCCTCATCGCCGCTGTGCTGGCGGTGGAACTGTTGTCATCGATTCTGGTGGTCGTGCTCTCATTCGGCTACGAGCGGCACATCCACTTCCGCGCCTTCGATGTGGCGCTCCGCGGCCGCGCCGACTCGGTGCTGGGCGCGGTGCAGGACGCGGACGATCCCGGCGACAACGTGATGCTCGACCAGGCCGACCTGCACGTCCCGCCCGAAGATGTCTTTGAGGTCTTCGAGCTGGACGGCCGCTTGCTGGGCCGGTCCTCGAACTGGCAAGGCGCGGGGCCGGGCGTTCCGGAGCACCCCTGGGGCGACTTCTCGCAAACTATTTTGAACGGCCACCACTACCGCGTCCTGCGCATGCAGGGCTCGCGCACTGTCGATCCAGGCATCCACGGGGGCAAGCTCCATCAGATCGTCGTGGTTTACGGATCGCCTACCCACCACATCTGGCACGTCATCCGCAGCGCGGTCCAGTTCTACGCCGCCGGAAGCCTTCTGCTGCTGGTGGTGACCGGCCCGCTCATCGCCTGGCTGCTGCATCGCGGGCTGCTGCCGCTGCGCCAGTTGGCCGCGCTGGCCACAGAGGTCTCAGTGGATGCGTGGCAGTTTTCGCCGCCCGCCTCGGCGCGCGCCACGCCTGAGCTGGCCCCGCTGACCCAGGCCCTGGAGAGCGTATTGCAAAGGCTGGAGCGGTCCTTTTTGCAACAGCGTGCCTTTGTGAGCGACGCGGCCCACGAGTTGAAGACCGCCGTGGCCGTGGTCAAGTCTTCGCTGCAACTGCTCTCGATGAAGCGCCGCACCGCCAGGGAATACGAGGAGGGCCTGGAGCGCTGCCTGGCCGACTCGCTGCGGCTGGAAGCACTGGTGGCCGACATGCTGAACCTTGCCCGCGCGGAAAGCGCGACAGCGGCCTCCGGCCCGCAAGCCTCTGCCGATCTGGCCGCATGCATCGGCCAAGCCGTAGCCCAGCTTGCAACCGTGGCTACGCTGCGCGAGGTGCAGGTGCGCGTAGCCCCGCCGCATGAGGATGCAGAGCAGGAGACAACTCCCGTTCAGGTTCCCGTAGCTCCCGAGGACTGCACGCTGCTGCTCACCAACCTGCTGCTCAACGCCCTCCAGCACAGCCCCGCCGCATCGACAGTCGAAGTCCAGCTCACCGTGGAAGCCGGCCAGAACCCGCCAGCAGCCTTGCTCCGGATTCAGGACCAGGGCCACGGCATCGACCCCGCGGCCCTGCCCTTCGTCTTCGACCGCTTCTATCGCGGCGACCCCTCCCGCACGCGCACCACGGGCGGCACCGGCCTGGGGCTGGCGGTTTCCAAAGCCATTGTGCAGAAGGCTGGCGGAACCATCGCCATCGCCAGCCAGCCCGATCCCGCTTTGCCCAACCAGGGCACCACCGTGACGGTGCGGCTGCCGATCGCCGGGTAAGGCAGAATTCAGCCCGCACCGGTCTTCAGCAGACCTTAAGCTCCCTGTGACACACTTCTTTCGCCGGCGAATCTCATCGGAATCGCCATAACCGAATCGGAGACCCAAATGTCCATTCCGCGCAATACCCGCCTGTTTGTTTTGTCCGCAGTGGCCGCAACGTTGCTTTGCGGCATCTTTGCCGTTCCTGCCCAGCTCAAGGCGCAGCAACCCTACAAGATCCTCGACAAGTGGAAGATCGGCGGCGAGGGCGGCTGGGACTACCTGCTGGCCGACTCCGCGGCCCACCGCCTTTACGTCACTCACGGCGTCAAGGTCGACGTCATCGACACCAACACGGGCAAGGCTGTGGGCTCCATCGCCGGCCTGCACGGAACGCACGGCATCGCGCTCGACACCGACGGCAAGTTCGGCTACATCTCCGACGGCGGCGGCAACGCGGTGGTTGTCTTCGACCGCTCGACGCTGGCGACTGTGGCCACCATCCCCACCGGCGGGCAGAACCCCGACGGCATCCTCTTCGAGCCGGTGACGAAAACGGTATGGGCCTTCGACGGCCGCAGCAAGGACGCCGCCGTGATCGACACCACAACCCGCAAGGTGGTTGCCAATATCCCGCTGCCGGGCAAGCCCGAGTTCCCCGCCGCCGACGGCAAGGGCATCGTCTTCGACAACATCGAAGACAAGAACGAGATTGTTCGCCTGGATGCGAAGACCAAAAAGCTCACCGCCGAGTGGCCGGTTGCCGGCTGTGACAGCCCCAGCGGCCTGGTCTACGATGCCGCCGGTTCGCACCTGTTTGCCGTGTGCGACGGCAAGAAGATGGGCATCCTCGACTCGAATACCGGCAAGGCGCTGGCCACGCCAAGTATCGGCGATGGCCCCGATGCCGCCGGATGGGACCCCGCGCACAAGCTGGCCTTTGCCTCCTGCGGCGAGGGCGTGCTTTCGGTGGTGGATGCCTCGACGCCGGCCTACACGACCATTGAAACTCTGCCCACGCAGCGCAGCGCCCGCACCATGGCATACGACGCAGCCGCTGACCGCATCTACCTGGTCGCCGCCGAGTTCGGACCCCGCCCCGCAGCCACGGCGGACAATCCGCACCCGCGGCCATCCATCGTGCCCGGCAGCTTCACTATCCTGGTGGTCGGACGGTAGAGCGGTTCGGCAGGTCCGGTCCTCAGGGTAGATCGAGGCCCCGGTGGCTTTCTCCTTCCAGGGAAAGCCAACGGGGCTTTCCGTTTGGCGTCATTTGGTGGAGGAACCGCTATAGTTTCATGGGAGAAGGATGCTTCCAGCAGGCGTGAAAACCAATGCGACAGATTGTCTTGGATAAATCTCTGTTCTTGAACGTGGACCTGGACATAATTTCAAGGTCCGATCTTCAGCCTTTGGTCGATGCGATGGGTGGCCAGATATTCACTCTATTCTCGGGACGGGTTAAGCGCCACTTCGAGGCACACCTTGAGGTAGAGGGCTCGGCTCTTCCCTCGGCCAGCCATTTGAGCACGCCAGAATCCCTGATCCTCCGGTTCTGCA
>Ga0302320_10021092_pt1 | contig 12950 bp, 10 predicted proteins | sample Bog_T0_3_FD_202130 | JGI IMG/M metagenome (GOLD analysis project Ga0302320, IMG submission 202130) | Peat permafrost microbial communities from Stordalen Mire near Abisko, Sweden - Bog_T0_3 | ecosystem: Environmental > Terrestrial > Soil > Wetlands > Peat | place: Sweden: Abisko, Stordalen Mire...
GGCACTTCATCGGCAAAGTCGCGCATCAGGCTGTGCTCGTTCCGCTCCTGAAAAACATCTGGGCTCGTGTACAGCACGCTCCACCCGTTTTCCCACGCAATGCGCTGCGCCACAAAACTCCGCCAGATATCCGTCATGCGAAATGAGCAATACGAAGGCAGATACAGCAGCGGATACGCCTTGGGGAACCACGCCGTGCTCTGGCTGTTGAATGGGCTCCATGCCCCAGCGCCAAGCGCCACCCGCCGGTCCGTGCGGAAGTGAATAGGCAGCGGCAGCACCAGCCGGTAGATCGCGTCCACATCGGGATTCCCATCGGCCAGCCCCTGCTGAATCGGGCAGTGCGATTCCACCACCGGCAGTGCCTCAAACTTCGGCTGCGGCGTCTGGATCGCATCCAGAGGCAGCCCACGCGGCCAAATATTCGTATCGGAAAAATACTCGTAGACATTCGCCCAGCCAGTTCCTGCGAGCGTAGCCACGCGCTGCTCCGGCTGACGCTTTGCCCAAAACCCCGGCAGCGGCATGTTGTCGTCGTCGGTCTCAAGCAGCATCCGCGACCGCGTCCGCATCGCCAGCAGATAACCGATATTCTTCCGCGCGTAATGCCGTTTAGGCAATAATTCGGCAATCTTCAAAGCCGTTGTTTGCTGCCGCGCCAGACTATAAAATTCGCACCCCTCGATCGAGAAATCAGCCGGGCTTGGCACGTCGCCAATCAAGTAAAACGAATACCCGCGCGCCTTGCACTGGTGCGCCAATTCCCGCAATTGCGCGTTTGGCGCTGAGATGGAAGTAACGACAACACTGGCAGGACCTTCAAAATTGGAGTCTGTCAAAGCTGTTCCCTCAGACGCAGGCGAAATAGACGCCACAACTGCTGGAAGGCCTCGGCAATCGCCGAAGAACCAAGCCGCGGACTCGCAGCCCGATACGTGATCGGCACCTCGACGAAGCGCAGATTCCTGCAATACGCCTTGATCTCGGTCTGAAAAAAGTGCGCTCTCGATTGAATGCCCCGATCGATGGCCATCGCGAGCGTCTCGCGAGAGAACAGCTCAAACCCGCTGGTCATGTCGGTTTGCCGCGTCCCCAGCAGCAGGTTGGACAGCACGGTTCCACCCATGCTCACAATCCGGCGCTTCATGGAACTGTCTTTGAAGCAGCCGATGGACCGGCTCCCAAAGACGCAATCCATGCCTTGTTCCATCGCATCGAAAAACTGCGGAATATCGGAAGGCTGATGGCTGAATCCGGCATCGATCTCCAGTATCCAGTCGCATCCGGCCGCCAGCGCCTCTTTGAAGCCGCGCATGTACGCGTCCACCACGCAGCGGTTTTCAGGAGCCCACACCACGCGCAAGCGAGGCTCGCTCAGCTCCAGTTGGCGCATCTGATCGAGGCTTGAGTCTTTTGTAATACGATCGAAAACCGCGAAGAATGTGACCCGCTGAAAGCCCGAACAATGCCGCAGCACTTCTTCGCAGAACGCTACCGCCTCGTCGCCCTCATTCGCCATCGGACAAACGATGCCAAGGTCCACCATGCCGCGCGACGTCACCGCCTGCTGCATGTTCGCGCTCTCATGCTCAACAAGAACTGGCACAATCCTCGAATCTGTCAAAACGCTTGAACGCTTGCCCTGGGGTATCTCTAATTCGCTCTATTTGACTTGCACGCAATGGAGCGAGAATCGGCTTCGATAACGACGAGTAATTCAAGCGTACCACGGGTCGCAGATATCGCCATGATCTCGACTTTGCATTCCCGGCAATGGAATCGGGCTCGCTCTCGCTCTTCTGCGGCCTTTGTAGGATTGTGGGCCAGGTCACATTTTTTGGCGGGGTGGCCGGGTGTACACTGCCTTTCGTTCACCCAAGGCTTGTGAATATGCCCGTAGAAGAGAACCTTTGCACCATGAGCCATGCGCGCGGAGTGAGCAGGCCGCTGCTGGAGCTGACCATCGGCGACCTGTTGCACCGCACCGCGGAGCGCTTCGGCGACCGGCTGGCGGTGGCTTCGTGCCACCAGGGCCAGCGGCTTACTTGGGCGCAACTCAGCGAAGAGGCGGACCGCGTTGCGCGTGGGCTCTGGTCGCTGGGGATTCGCAGGGGCGACCGAGTCGGGCTGTGGTCCACCAACTGCATCGAGTGGATCCAGATGCACATGGGCTGCGCGCGCGCCGGCGCATCGCTGGTCAATGTGAACCCCGCCTATCGATCCCACGAGCTTCAGTTCACCCTCCAGCGGTCGCGCATGAAGGTGCTGTTTCTATGGCACGGCGACAAGCACGCCGACTACGAAGAGATTCTGGGCAGAGCGCGGCATGGCCTCAACCTCGAGCTGGAGCATACCATCTACTTCGACACGCCGGAATGGCCGGCGCTGAAGCAGACCCCCGGCGAGCTGCCGGCGCATGTGGCCGTGGACGATGTTGCGAATATCCAATACACCAGCGGCACCACGGGGCTGCCCAAGGGCGTTCTGCTCTCCCATCGCAACATCGTCAACAACGGCCAGTTTCTGGCGCAGGGATTCCACTACACCGAGATCGACAAGATCGTCGTCCCGGTGCCGCTCTTCCACTGCTACGGCTGTGTCATCGGCACCATGTCCGCGGTCAATTCCGGTGCGGCCCTCGTCCTGCCCAACTGGACCTTCGACCCGCGCGCCACGCTCAAGGCCGTTCACGACGAGCGGGCGACCTCGGTCTACGGCGTACCGGCCATGTACGTCGCCGAGATGGCGCTCTCCGACTTCGCCAGTTACGACCTCACCAGCCTGCGCACCGGCATGATGAGCGGCGCGCCCTGCCCGGTGGAGTTGATGAAGCGCGTCCTCTACGAGATGCATTGCGGCGAGCTGGTCATCGCCTACGGCCAAACCGAGACCTCGCCGGTGGTCACCATGAGCGACGCCGCCGACCCCATCGAGATTCGTGTCAAGACCGTGGGCCGCGCCATGCCGCAAACCGAGATTCAGATTGTCTCCACCGTCACCGGCAATACGCTCCCGGTGGGCGAGCAGGGCGAGGTCTGCGTGCGCGGCTATGCGCTCATGAAGGGCTACGACGGCGACCCCGAAGGCACAGCGCAGGTCATCCACTCTGACGGCTGGCTGCACACCGGCGATCTGGGCATCATGCACGACGACGGCTGCATCCACCTCACCGGCCGCTCCCGCGATGTGATCATCCGCGGCGGAGAAAACATCTACCCCCGCGAGGTCGAGGAGTTCCTCTACACCCACCCCAAGGTAGACGAGGTGCAGGTCGTCGGCATCCCCAATGCGCGCCTCGGCGAGATCGTCGCCGCCTGGGTCCGCCTGCGCCCCGGTGTCAAAGCCACCGAGGCAGAGATTCGCCAGTTCTGCCAGGGCCAGATCGCCTACTACAAGGTCCCCGAGCATGTCCGCTTTGTCAACGAGTTTCCAGCCACGCTCTCCGGCAAAATCCAGAAATACAAGATTCGGGAATTCGAGATCGAAGCGCGGGGCTTGCAGTCAGTAGCCAACGCGGCCACTGCGTGATGGGGCAATGGGATAGAATTCCTTCGCGGATTCCCATGTTCCAGAGGCGGGATTTGGGGCAGTCGGCGTTCCAGGGGTTTCGTGGCCCATCCTCGGCGCGCCTCTGTTTTTGCGGCTACAAAGAAACAAAGCCGCAAGCTCAACAAAAAAAGGGATAAATGCTGGCATCCGTTTCATGCCCCGTGGGTCGGCAACGTCGGTGGGCGACTAGCGTGGGATACTGCAATCCTCAACCGCAAAGCGCGAAATCGCGCGGTCAGAGATCTAGCTGCAGAATCTTCGGATTGACCGGGAATTACGCCACCGGCTGGGCGCAGTGCGCGCAGCGCTTGGCGGCCAGCGGAATCTCGCTCAGGCATTCGGCGCAGGTCTTCATCGAGGACGGAGCATCCGGTTCGGGCTTCTTGAGCCGGGCCATGAGCGCGTTCAGCGGAACCACGATGGCAAAATACACCACGCTGGCCACAATGACGAACGAGATGGCGGCGTTGAGGAAATTGCCAATATAGATTGGCGTGCCGTTGAGTTTGAAGATCACTTCTTTGAAGTCCGGCTTGCCCACCACCGCAGCGATCAACTGTGTCAGCACGTCTTTGACGAACGACGTGACAATGGCATTGAAGGCAGCGCCGAGAATGACGGCGACTGCCAGGTCAACGACATTTCCACGTAGAATAAAGTCCCGAAAGCCCTTCAGCATGTATTCCTCCAACAAGTCCCCTAGGGAATTGCCCGTCCTCGATCACAGGGAACTCGACCGTGGGTTTTGCACCATGGTACACGGTAGCAAGGCAGTTTTGGCAAGGGGTGCCGGCTTCGCAGGCAAATCAGGCCAGATAGAGCCAGAAAAAGACCGCCAAGGCCAGGATCATCAGTTCGGCATAAAGCAGGATCAGGATGCCGGCGTGGTAGAAACTCCAATGGCGGCCGAGGCATCGGGCTGTCTCCACCATCGACCAGCAAGCGGCGAGGATAGCGAGAATCTGCCAGTGTGAAGCGCGCGAGGCATCGAGATGGGGAAAGCCGGCGAGGCGCAGACTGGCGGCGAGAGCGCCGAGGGCGAGCAGGATGCCGCGGAGGAGCGACCCCTGGCGAAAACGAAAGATGGAAGAGCGAAGAATCGCCACCTTTCTACTGTAGTTTCGGTGGGGACAGTTGAAAAGCTCAGAAAATCGCTATAATGTTGTCACATTGCGGGATATGACGTCTCCGGGGTTTCCGTTGCCGTGCCCGCTGTTTTTCTTTTTCACGCAAGCGCAGTAAAGATGCATCCTAACCCCCAAGAGGAAGAAGGAGATCGGCACATGGAGAACAAGCCGGCACAAAATATTCAAGACACATTTCTGAATACGGTCCGCAAGGACAAGACCCCAATCACGATTTATCTGGTCAGCGGCGTCAAGCTCACCGGAAAGATCCGGTCATTCGACAAGTATTCGGTGCTGCTGGAGAACAACAGCCAGGAGCAGTTGATCTTCAAGCATGCGATTTCGACCGTGGTCAGCAACCGGAGCGTGATGCATACGGAGCATCGCCCGATTGGCGTGGCGACTGGTGTTGGGCCGACGCCTATATCGGCGCCGTTCGCTGCGCCGGCAGCCTCGGAGCAGCGATAGCACGCGGAGAGCGGCCTCGATTGGCAGCGGAAGAGAGCAGGACGAGCAGTTCTGGCGGCAAGCCGGAGCGGGCAGTCTTGGTTGGCGTGGATCTGACGCGGTCAGAGCCGGCGGTTCGCTCACGGAGCAACCGAGCAGGCGCGGTTGGTGCGCGGCTGGCATCGGTGCGTCTGGCCGCCGCGGATTTAGACTCAGCCTCGCAAGACTCCGATTCTACCGTTGGGCCTGCGCCGGAATCGCCAGAATCTGAAGGATTCCGTGCGTCGAGCGGCGATCTCATCGTGGGCGACGGGACGGAACAGGTGCAGGCGCGCGCGGATACCAGCCTCGATGTGGAAGAATCCCTGGCTGAGTTTCGCGAGCTGGTTTCAAGCGCCGGAGCCGTGGTGGTTGCCGAAGCGATGCAGCGGCGTTCGAGGCCCGAGCCGGCTACGCTTGTCGGCGCGGGTAAGGTTGAGGAGATTGCCGGGGTGGCGGCCTCGACCGAAGCCGATCTGGTGCTTTTCGACCACGATCTGACGCCCACGCAACTACGCAATCTTGAGGCTGCGCTGCCTTGCCGCGTACTCGACCGCACACAGTTGATACTCGATATCTTTGCCCGCCACGCCCGCACCAGCGAGGGCAAGTTGCAGGTGGAACTGGCGCAGCTTGAATACATGCTGCCAAGACTCACAGGCAAGGGCAAGGCAATGTCCCAGTTGGGCGGCGGCATCGGCACGCGCGGCCCCGGTGAAACCAAACTCGAAACGGATCGGCGGCAGATCGAGAAGCGCATCGACCACTTGAAGGAAGAAGTGGAATCCGTGCGACGGGTTCGCCATCAGCAGCGGCAACGGCGTGAGTCGATTCCGGTGCCAACCGTGGCGCTGGTCGGGTACACAAACGCCGGCAAGAGCACGCTCTTTAACTCCCTGACAGGCGCGTCGGTGCTGCAATCGGCGCGGATGTTCGCTACGCTCGATCCCAAGCTGCGCGCCATCGAATTGCCCAGCCGCCGCAAGGTGCTGCTTTCAGACACGGTGGGATTTATCCGCAACCTGCCGCACACGCTTGTGACCAGCTTCAGAGCCACGCTGGAGCAGGTGACGCAGGCAGAGGTGCTCTTGCACGTGCGCGATGCGAATTCGACCTACGGCGAAGAACAAAAGGCTCAAGTTGAGAAGGTTCTGGGTGAGCTGGATTGCCTGGCCAAGCCGCGCATCGAGGTGTTGAACAAGATCGATCTGCTGGAGGAACACGAGCGGGAAGGTCTAGTGGCTCGGTCCCAGGCCGGCAACGAAGTGCCGGTTTCGGCGAGGACCGGCGAGGGAATGGAGTCGCTGCTCAAAGCGATCGACCAGGCATTGCACTCAGATCCTGTGATTGAGGCGGAGTTGAGGGTTCCCCAGCAGGACGGCGGGGTGCTGGCGGCCATCGAGGCAGGGATGGTGGTTCACAAGCGAGAGTACGACGGCAACCTGGTGCGCCTCGTGGTCAGTGGGCCGGCCTCGCTGCTGGGCCGCTTGCGCAAGTACCGGCTGCGGAACGAGTAGGCGTATTTTCACCGCCGTCGAGAGCTGAATGGCTTCCAAACTCCTACAGCTTTTGCGTGCGGTGGACGGCGCGGACGCCTCCGACGCGGCGCAAGCCCAGGACCATGCGGTTCAGGTGGTGCAGGTCCTGAGCCTCCACGACAAACTCGATGATCGCTTCGCCATTGTCGTCCTTGCGGATTTCGACGGCGCGGATATTGGTGTTGTCGTCGGAGATCACGGCGGTCAGCTCCTTCAGCATGCCGGCTCGATCGTCGCACGAGACGGTGATCTTGACCGGGTAGCGCTGGGAGCGGCCTGCTATCTGATCGCCGACGCGCGACCACTCGACGGCGATGCGGCGGTCGCTCTCGTAAAGCAGGTTCTGCACGTTGGAGCAACTGCGCGCATGGACGGCCACGCCTTTGCCGCGGGTGACGTAGCCGATGATCTCTTCGCCGCGGATCGGGTTGCAACATCGCGCTCGATAGACGAGCAGGTCGTTCTGGCCTTCGACCTGGAGGGAGTCGGAGCCGGTAAGGTGCAGCTTGCGCACCGCATCGGACATAGCCGACTCGACGGTGCCGGGCTTGGCCTCTGGAACCGGCTCAACTTCACCCTTGGTAGCAAAGCCGGGGGCCAGCTTGTTAAGCACCTGGTGGGCGGAGTGCTTGCCCTGGCCGAGCGTCGCCAATAGATCGGCGGCGGTGGCCACCCCATACTCGTTGGCGATACGGCCCAGATCCTGGTCGGCAATCTGGTTGAGCGGCACCTTGAACTTGCGCGCCTCGCGATCAAGCAGCTTGCGTCCGATCTCGACGGCGCGGCGGCGCTGGTCTTCGTTGAGCCAGTGCTTGATCTTGTTGCGGGCGCGGGGGCTTTTGACGAAGGTGAGCCAGTCGCGGCTCGGCTTGTGATCCTTCTGCGTGACGATCTCGACAATGTCGCCGGTGCGCAGCTTGGAGCGCAGCGGGACCATGCGCCCGTTCACCTTGGCGCCCACGCAGGTGTGGCCCACCTCGGTGTGAATGGTGTACGCAAAATCGATGGGTGTGCCATCGGCCGGAATCACCACCACTTTCCCCTTGGGCGTGAAGGTATAGGCCTCGTCTGGATAGAGGTCCATCTTCAGGCTGGAGAGGAACTCGTTGGGGTCGGTCATCTCCTTTTGCCACTCGACAAGCTGGCGAATCCAGTTGAGACGCTCCTCGTCCCGGGCCGTGACCGCAACTCCGCCGGATTTGTACTTCCAGTGGGCGGCAATCCCTTCCTCGGCGATGCGGTGCATCTCCTCGGTGCGGATCTGCACCTCGAACTGGTGGCCGCTGGCGCCCATCATCGTGGTATGCAGCGACTGGTAGCGGTTGGCGCGGGGAATCGCGATGAAGTCCTTGATGCGCCCCGGCACCGGCCGCCACAGGGTGTGAATCAGGCCAAAAACGGCGTAGCAGGAGGCTACGTCCTGTGTAATGACGCGAATGGCCAACAGGTCGTAGACCTGATCGACGGAGACCTTGGAACGCTCGAGCTTCTGGAAGATGGAGTAAATGCGCTTGATGCGCCACTCGACGCGGGCCTCGATGTTGTTTTCGCGCAACTGCTCGACCAGCGTATCTTCAACACTGCGCAGGAACTGCTCGCCCTCGATGCGCCGGGCTTCGACGGCGGCTGTGACTTTTTCGTAGCTGACAGGGTCGGTGTAGCGAAAGGCCAGATCTTCGAGTTCGCCGCGCACCTTGCCCATGCCCAGCCGGTGGGCAAGCGGGGCATAGATGTCTTGCGTCTCGCGGGCAATCGCCTCTTGCCGGTCCGGGTCGAGGTGCTGAAGAGTGCGCATATTGTGCAGGCGGTCGGCCAGCTTGATAAGCACCACCCGCACATCGGAGACCATGGCCAGCAGCATCTTGCGCACGTTTTCAGCCTGGCGGTCTTCGCGGTTGGCAAACTGGATCTTGTCTATCTTGGTGACACCTTCGACGATGTGGGCCACCTGGTCGCCAAAGCCGGCTTCGATCTCCTCGCTGGTAGCTGGAGTGTCCTCAACGGCGTCGTGCAACAGGCCGGCGGCGATGGCCGTCGCATCCATCTTCATCTCCGCCAGCACTTCGGCAACTTCGAGCGGGTGGACGATGTAAGGCTCGCCTGAGGCGCGCATCTGGCCCTCGTGATGCTTGACGCAGAAATCCCAGGCCTTGCGGATGAGTGTGACGTCTTCACTCGGGCGGTTGATCTGCACCTGCCTGAGCAGAGCTTCAAAGCGCTCGTCGATAAGGCTTTGCGGGAAAGGCGACTCCAATGCGCGCAGAGCAACCGGCGAATCCCCCTGAGGAGACGGGGGCGTGGTGGAAACCGATGGCGCAGTGGCTTGCCGGGCAGTCGCCATGCTTCATTATAGGCCGGTTGTGTATGACGTGCCTGGATGGGCTGGCGATGTAACAATCGACCATCCGTCGAAGCGAACGCGGGTCGTGAGGGAACTCCATGGCTGTTAGACTCTAGCTTGTTGATGGAGAAGAGTGACTGAGCCGTCATGATTCCTGGGTGCAATCAAATTGACCTGACTTGTTTGTGCCAGTGAAGAGAGAGCAGATGACCAACCCGCGCGTCCCAAAGAAATTCCCGAGTAGAAAAGGCGCGACGGCTGCCCGGCCGCCGGCGCCATCCGTGCGGACTCAGAGCAGCCCATCGCCTTTCGCAGGCGCTCGCGTGAGCCGCCGCGCCGCTGACCGGCTCCGGGCTGGCCATTTGTGGGTCTACGCCTCGGATATTGAATCTGTTGAATTGCCCAAGAGCGGCGAACTTCCCGCGCTGCTGCCTGTGGCCGACAGCCGGGGAATCCTGCTCGGCACTGCGCTCTATAGCCCTTCCTCGCAGATTGCCCTGCGAATGATCTCGCGCGAGGACGTCGATGAGGCCAAGTGGCTGGAGCTGCTCGCGGCCAGGCTGCGGACGTCGATTGGGCGGCGGAGTCTGCTGCTTGACGATCGCACCAATGCCTGCCGATTGTGTTTCAGCGAGGCCGACGAGTTACCCGGCCTGGTAGTGGACAAGTACGGCGACTTGGTCATCGCACAATTCCTGACCAAAGGTCTGCTCACCGCAGGTGTGCGGGAGGCATGCGTGCGCGTTCTGCGCGAAGAGCTGGCGCCCGCGGCGATTCTGGAGCGGCCCGACCCGCGTGTGCGCGAGTTGGAGGGTCTGGGCGCTCCCAGTGCCGAGCCGTTGTGGGCTGCGGCGGGATCGACTCCTGCCGCCAGCTCCCAATTCAGGCTCAACGGCCTGATCTTCCAATTCGACGCAAACTCCGGGCAAAAAACGGGCGCCTTCCTCGACCAGCGCGCCAACTACGCCGCCGCAGCAGAATGGGCGCGCAGGCTTGGTGCGGTCGGCCGGGCGCTGGACGTTTGCTGTTATCAGGGCGGGTTTGCCTTGCATCTGGCCCAGGTCTGCAAGCTGGTTACGGGCGTTGACGCGTCGCGCTCCTCACTCGAAGTGGCAGAGCGCAACCAAGAAGCCAACCGCGCCAGCCTCAAAGCCGAAATCGAATGGGTGGAAGGCGACGCCTTTCAGATTCTGCGCGACTGGTCCGACGCGGGCGAGAAATTCGATGCCATTGTGCTCGATCCACCGGCTTTTGCCAAAACGCAACGTGCCGTCGAGGGAGCGCTCCGAGGCTATAAGGAGCTAAACCTGCGCGCCCTTAAAATGCTGCGGCCCGGCGGCCTGCTGGTGACCTGCTCCTGTTCGCACCATGTGGGGTGGGCAGATCTCGAAGCCAGCGTAGCCTCAGCCGCCGCCGATACCGGCCGGCGCGTTCGTCTGCTGGAGCGGCGTGGCGCGGCACTTGACCATCCGGTGGTGTTGGGCCTGCCAGAGACCGAATACCTGAAGTGTCTCGTGCTCCAGGCGGAGTAGTCAGGCCTGGGCGATGTGCCGGGCTTGCGTTTGCGGCCTGAATCGCGCCCATAACTGGCGCAAGGAACGGCGGGACGGCGTGGCAGCGGCTGGGTTCAGTACAGACAGATTCGCAGCGGGCTGGTCCTGTTTGGATGGGCCGGATTGCAACTGGGCCAGCGTTTCTTTGACCAGCGCGCGCAGGGACTCAGCCTCGAAGGTGCAGGAGCGCAGGTAGGCCGATACGGTGAGTCCGGCTTCAGCAGCGCGCCTTCGCAGTTGCTCGGATTCAGCCTTGCTCAGACGAATGGTGATGCTCGACGACTTGAGATTCCTGTCACACGCCGACGGCGAACCGAGGGTGGTTTGCGGCTGATCGTTTGGAATCGAAGGAGAGACTGTGCAAGGTGACGTTTCGGGCCGGGCCGGGGCAGCATCGCCAGGAAACACTTCGCGGGTGCGGATTGAACCCGATTCCACGGGCTTTGAGCACGGCAAATCATCCGTATTCAAGGGCGCGTCCGAAGGGCGGTAGCGCGAGTGGGAGCGCAGGGCGCGCTCATAGCTGAGGGTTGCGTAGTCGTCGGCAAGGTCTTCGTCGCTCCAGGCGGGCGCATATGGCTGCACGGGAGCGGCCAGAGCAGCCAGCATTCCCGCGAAGCTTTGGGATTTGGCGGAGGGCGCGGGTGCGGCTGTTTGCTGCATGGCATGGAGCATATCTTGATGCTGGGCGGCGACCGCGAGAGATTTCAGGTGCAAATGGCTGGGCTGGTTCCGAATGAGGACGATTGGATTCCCGGTTTCATAATGAAATGGCCTGCGAATCTCACCCGAGCCAAAAGAACAGGAAATTGGCGAGGGCGGGGCACCCATAGGCGCTGAGATACGGAAAGATTACTTCCGGTTAGACGGTGACTCACCCGGAGCTTATGTTCCCCATCAGTTTTCTCTCGTTTAGTTTCGGCGGAAACTCTTTGCTACCGTAGCTCAGGACCGCGCAATTTGTCGTTCTGAGCAAAACCCTTTTCCAACTCGCGGCGGACTTCGGGCGTGTCTTCCTGCACACCGCAAGAATCCACGGATAGCATTCTGTCGTCGCCCTTGTAATCCTCGGACGAAAGCAGGATATACCGTTTGCCCTTCGACAATTTCTCCGCCATCTGTGGCAGAGGTGTTGAATATCGATTTAAATATGTACGAGCATTGACCACCGTCCCTGGCTGCCAAGCTTGGATTCCTTTGAGTTGCTCAATGATCCTGACACGGGCCTCTTCAATTTCAACTTCGGGTATGGGTTGCTCCTCAGACAATTTCTTTTGATAGTTTGGATCTTCCTGCTCAACCGTCGGGATTGCATCAACGGCAAACACTGATATGGTGTCGCGACCGAGCGCCCAAATTGGAATGTCACATGGCTTGCGGGGAGGTTGTGGAAACGAAGGCGGCTGATTATTCGGATCAGTATAGTTTCGGAGGTTCCATTCACGGGCGACCGATAATAGTTCGTCTGGCCGCTCGCAAGAGATCAGGTTTGTCAGACAGGAAAGCTCAAAGTCGGTCAACCGCTCGATCTCTGCTTGAGGTGTATGCGTGGAATAGGTGATTCCTACCCAAATACAACCTTCGCATCCGTTTGGCTGCCCAACTTTGAAAAAGGGATGATAAGCAAGTTGATCATCATCGCCCTCAACATCGCCACCGCCCTCGGATTCGCGAAGCGCCTGCTGACTCCTCGCTTGAACGAACAAGACATAACCCCAAAAATCCTTGCTCAACACCTTTGGTGAGGCAGCAATACTGACGGATGTTTCCGTTCTCCAGATTGTGTCGTCCTGAACGATAAACGAGCAATGGATGCCCGCATACCGGCCTCCGAGCCAGCGATAGATCACCTCCGCAGCAGGATGGTCCCAGAGCCAACTGCCTGCCCCAGCTTGTTCTTTCTCGTATTCCTGCAAACTGACATCCTTCAAATCAATCGCATACCGGCAATCCTTCGACGTGCAACTCCCGTCATAGTGTCCCCATGCGCCCCATCGATACATTAGCCTCTGTGCATCGGCCCAGTTGCTTTGATAGAGCCGTATTCGATGGATATCTGCCATCAGCCGTTCTGCCCGCCAGCGCAGCAAGCTCTGCTGAAAATGGACCAGCGCAAACGCAAGCAGGACTATAGCCAGCGCGGTTACGCACACAACCCGAAGGGCACGCTTAATCCGTTTCATAGAGGTCACTATTAGTTTAGACACCGACGGCCGAGAACTTGCTGCGCGTCGTTGGGGGTCCGGGCGGTTTGTCGCCTATTCGGAAGTAATCGTCGAGGAGTTGATTACCACTCGCCAGTTTTCAGTGTCGAACCTTGAGCTAAGCCGCCTATCTTCACGCTTATGTGCGGGGC
>Ga0302320_10021093_pt1 | contig 12950 bp, 13 predicted proteins | sample Bog_T0_3_FD_202130 | JGI IMG/M metagenome (GOLD analysis project Ga0302320, IMG submission 202130) | Peat permafrost microbial communities from Stordalen Mire near Abisko, Sweden - Bog_T0_3 | ecosystem: Environmental > Terrestrial > Soil > Wetlands > Peat | place: Sweden: Abisko, Stordalen Mire...
TTAAAATTACCGCGCCCACCGAGCCTTAAGCCGGCTTCCAGCCGGAGCAGCCTTCAGGCGGCTTTAGCCGCAACCAGCGACTTTCAGTCGTAGTCAATTCTACCGGCTTTCAGCCGGTAGCTGTTTAGAAAAGCCGGTCATCGTGTTCAATCCGGACGAACTGCCGAACAGGCTGCTTCAGATGCGGAGCACCTGAACGACCGATAACATCGGATGAAGCTGCGGCGCTCAATGACGTGCTTTGCCGGCGGCGCGAGTGGACGGTTCTGGCAGCCTGGCTGAAAGAGCAGACTGTATCGTGGAATAACTATCTTGTGGGCGAGGCGCTCCGGGCTGAGGAAGATGATCGGCGGCTCGCGGAGTACCTTCAGGGTGAAGATGAAAAGTGGTTCAAAGGCATCCCCACTCCTGCCTCTTTGCTGGCTTTAGATTGCGAACTGACGCCGGAGGAACTTGCGGAAAAACGAGTTGCCTACGCGGAGGAGAAGACTTACTGCTTAGCGGTGCCCCGCGAAGTAGAGCAGTACCTTCATTACTTCTGCGGTCACGCCGCCAACCCGAACGCGCTGAGCGAAACCGAGGCGCTGAGGGTTTCTTTCTATAAGGCCGTTGCAACTCTGGTGCGCGCGTTCGCCGCCATCGCGTAGGACCTCGCCGGGGCCGGGTATTCCGAACCGGAGCCGGTCGCGATACGGCAGGAGGTCGAGTTCTACGGCGAGATTCGTTCCGCCCTTAAGAAGCACTCCGGCGAGGAACTCGACATCAAGCCCTATGAGGCGGATGTGCGCCACCTGCTGAATACCTACGTTCAGGCCGACCCGGCAACGAAGCTGGGCGAACTGGGCGAGATGTCGCTGACGGGGCTGATCATCGATACCGGCATTCATGACGCCATCGCCAGAAAGCTGAATGAAAGCGGCAAGCTCTCGAAGAGTGCCATCGCCGAGGTGATCATCAACAACGTCCGCAAGACCATCATCCGCGAGCGACTTATGGACCCGAGGTTTTATAGTGAGATGTCGAAGTTGCTGGAAGACCTGATCGCGCAAGGTCGGGCGAGCGAGGCGGAGTATGAGCAGTTCCTCAGAAAGGCCGAGGCTCTGGTGAGGCGGCTGGCCGCACGGCAACCGAACGAGGGCGTGCCCGCGGAATTGCATGGCAAGCGCGAGGCGACGGCCATCTACAACAATCTTCCGGGAATTCTCGCGCACGAAGGGCGGACAGGCTGCGACCAGGAGCGAGCTGCGCTGGCCCTTGAAATCGACCAGGTGATGCGTGAAAGCGCGCCAGCTGGCTGGAAGGGCGACCAGGCGCGCGAGGCGCAGGTCCTGAACGCGCTTTTTCCGCTGCTGAACCGTGACAGCGCTGCCACACTCGCGCTTTTCGAGTTGGTGAAGAACCAATCCGGATACTGATGAGGGAGACGATCCAGATTGGCGAGATTGGGATTGCCGTGACGCGCAAGGCTATCAGAAATGTGCATTTGTCTGTTCACCCGCCGAATGGCCTCGTCACTTTGGTGGCCCTCGCTTATGCAATATCGAAACTGGGCTGGGATACGCAATCAACAGGCGAAGCTGCGCGGGCAGGCCCGGGAAACGCCACGGAGGTATGTCGAGCGGGAGAGTCACTACCTCTGGGGCAGGCGCCATTTGCTCTCGGTGAAGGAGGCAGACGCAAAGCCCTCGATACGGCTCGACCATCGCAAAATTCTGCTCACGGTACGGCCCGGCGCGGCCAGCTCAAAGTGTGAGGATGTCATCCATGAGTGGCACAAGTCCCTGCTGCACGACGCGCTGCCTGCACTGATTCGAAAATGGGAGCCAAGATTGGGAGTGAAGGTGGCCGGATATTTCCTCCAGCGCATGAAGACAAAACGGGGCAGCTGCAACCACCGGGCGCGAAACATCCGTCTGAACACGGAACTCGTCAAGAAGCCAAAGGACCTGCTGGAATATGTCGTGGTGCATGAGATGATCCACCTGATCGCGCCCACCCACAGCGAGAAGTTTCTCGCGCTCATGAGCAAACAATACCCGGCGTGGCGCGAAGCCAGGGCAGAACTTAACGAGTTGCCATTAGCGGCGGAGACATGGAACGAATAGTAGACGCCGCTCAATCTCACAGCCGATACGATAAAACATGAGGATTGGCCTGCTCTCTGACACACACGGCTTCCTCGACGACGCGGTCTTCGATCGTTTAGCTGATTACGACGGGTGTGGCATGCAGGCGACTTCGGAACGCCTGAAGTGCTGGATCGTCTCAGGGCTTTCAAACCAGTGCGGGGAATTTACGGGAACGTCGACGGTGCTGAACTCCGCGCCGATCTACCGGAGGATCTCTCCTGGGAATGCGGGGGCGTGCAAGTCTACATAACCCACGTCAGTGGGTATCTCGGCAATACGGCCGGCGGGCAGGTAGGGAAGTGCGCCGCCAGCGTCCCGGCCTATTCATCCGCGGCCACTCCGATATTCTGAAGATAATGCGCGATCCCGATCTGGTACTGCTCCACATGACCCAGGTGCGTGCGGCCACCATGGATGGCACAACTTTGCGATTGACACTGGAAGCTGGCAAGATATCCGGAGTGGAGGCTATCGAATTGGGTCCGCGCGGGCGACGAGCCGTTGGATACCACAGGGAAGTTGAGCCTTTGGATCGGTACCTGATGGCAGCATGGAAAGAGAAACGATCCGGCGAATCCGCGAGGCAGCAGACATAGGGAAACTCCCGGCCACATTCTGCCCAGCTAAAATTAACAAGGCGCTTTCTATCGATTGGGCCGGAACGTTCCTGCCGAAGACCGAGTAGGCAATCCATGCGGATGCACGGAGTTGTTCGTGCGCGTTGAGCCAGGAGGTTATCGGCTGAAATGACCCGCGAGAGCAATCGTCGTCAGTTCGTTATCCGTTAACGCCCGCTGCCAGGAGAGCGGTCCAGAGTGCCCTTGAGCTTCTTCACCGGCGCCGCCCCCGTCTGGCGGCGGGCCTGAGCCGAACTGCTAACCGAAGCAGCGCTCGACAACTGAAGAGGCGGCTGGACGTCCCCCGCTAGTGTCTGCGGCGGCGCGGGACGAATGGTATTCCCCGGTGGGTCGATCGAGATCAGGTTCATGGAGGTAAAGCTTGCATAACTGCCACCAGTCAGGAGATTGCCTCCGACTGTTCCGATACTCGTCACGGCGTCTCCATCGATTTCGGCTCCATACCGCATAAAATTAATCACTCGCGGACTGGCAGAATTACGGACATCAAGACCAAAGAGCGTCCCATAACTGTTTGTGGTTCCGACCCAGGCCATACCGCCGGATAAGTACACACTGATCGCCGTAGGCGTGTACACACAGCAAGGAAAATAATTGAACTGATAGTCCGTCAGATTGTTGCTGCCCAGATAAATCGGCAGACGGGGGTTCGAAGCATCCCATATGATCAGCCCTCGTTGATCGCTGGCGGCATAGAGCAGATTTCCCGACCACGCCACGGCCCACACCGGAATTCCATCCGCCGCAGACCATAGTATCGCCGGAGCCGACGGATTTGAAATATCGTAGAGACTGAGGCCGCCTGGCGCGGTCCCCACCGCCATTGTGGCGCCGTTTAAAGCGATTCCATACGCGGGATTCGAGAGGCTCAGCCGGCCCGCAACTACGGGAGCAGTCGGAACGGATATGTCGACGATCACCAACTCCGATGTCTCATTCTGCAACTCGCCGATAATCATATGGGTTCCGGACAGTGCCAGAGTTATTCCACCAATTGGAAGCGATGCGACTCTCGTGGGCGTAGCCGGATTCGAAATGTCCAGAACGACGAAATCGTTGTCGCACGCCAGAAATGCGTAGTTGCCGCTGATTTGCACCGCGTTTGCCGACTGTGTGGAATCCTGATAGGTACCGATCAGTTGCGGATTGGCGGTATTCGTCACGTCGTACACTTCGAATATTCGGGGATCGATCAGACCCAGGAAATTGTAAAGACCCTGGGCCAGGAAAACCAGATTGCCACGCGACTTCTGATCCCAATTGGTGGCGGAATCGCCAAACGTAGATAAGTTCTGGGGACCGCCGGTCCATACCACAGAATAGGTCTCTAGTTCGCCGTTCACGGCGATAAACGTGTCACCGGGTGCGAGCCTCATGTACGGAGGATTAAATTCCAGAAACGGAGTAGCGGCCGAAACGCGGGGGCTGTTCGGATTGGTGAGATCGACAATGCGCATTCCTCCAAGAGCTGGTCCCAGAACACGAAGTCTGGCCGGGTCCGCGTCCGAGACATCGGATATGGGCAATTGGGCGGCCAGTTGTGGTGAGCTTCCACTGAGCGTATACACCGTGGTCCCGCACACCAGCGTGTTACCGAAAAGGTACAGCGCGGGAGAGTAAGCGTCAATGTCGATCGTACTAAGCAGCGCCATGGGGCTGACAGTCATGTCATAGACAAAAAGCTGACCCGTCTGGTCGAAGTTGGTGTAGGCGAGGAAGAGTCTGCTATCGTCGCCAATCGCGCTGGTGTGCGACGCATTCGCAAACGCGGCGGGCAACTGGACTGGCAGTTGGACTCCCGGCGATAGTGTCCCGAAGTCCTGCCGGAATACCGCCGTATTTGTGATCGTGTAGCCGATATTGCCGTTCATGTTCGCCGCAGCTGTTGGGGCAAGAACGGGAGCGGGCTGCGGGATTGTGTAACCCGTGAGAATCGGAATCCCGTTAGCGAGGCCATAGACCAGTGCAATCGAGTTTGTTACGGACGAAAAGCCCACCGTAAGGGTCCACTCGCCCTCTACCAACAAGCTCCCGTTCAGTTTAGTCAGCGAAGCGTTGCCCGTTGGAATACCCGTGGCCGCCAGCCATTTGGGATTCAGAGGGTCGGTGATGTCCCACGTATCCAGCCAATTTGCCTGATAGCCTGCAATATATGAATTGTCAGGAAAATTTGTACAAAGAACATATCCGTAATTCCCGATAACAACCATATTCTGATAACCTGGACCGAAGGCCACGCCGTTCGGCCAATCAAGGAATTCGCGGGCAACGCTGACCATTCCGCCCTGGCTGCCGGTAACCGACACATTGACGGTACGGAACGTCCCCGAATTGCCGATGGCATCAACCTCTGCCAGTCCGCCATCGAGAGGCCCGGAGGATGCCCGTACCAGGCCGTTCGAAGTGATCGTGATGTTCGGCGACTGGGTTTGCCAGGTCACCGGGACAGCAGACCCGGCTGCCAGCGCCTCCAACTGGACCGAGCCACCGGCAGCCACCGCAGGCTGCGCCGGACGAAAGCGAAACGGTTGCACGGCGACGACCGACCAACCGCAGACATTGCGATCCGTAAGGCACGCCGTGATTCGAACATACAACGTCTGACTTACCGAGGCTGGCGCGGTAAATAACCCCGTCGAGTCTACCGAGCCGTAGGTACTGCTCCACCGGAGCGCGCGCGGACGCGCATCGAAAAGAAACGCAACATCAATTCTGGTGCTCTCTCCCTGGGCGATCTCGATCTGCTCGGCGTGCAGTCTCAGCTTCGGAGAAATAGCCGCTTCGAAAGGCGCCGTCAAAACAGCAGCTGAATTAACCGGCTGAGCTGCAATCTGAATAGGACCTTCCACCGCATCGGGTGGAATGCGAATACCGATCTGATTGTCGCCATTTGTTGCAGCCACGCCGAACGTTGTGCCGTCAACCCGGGTGAAGTTGACTGTCACGTTGCTCACCTGAAGGCCCTGCGTGGTAATCACCACGGTATCGCCGGGCGATGGACTCACCGGATTCAGACTGACGATCCGCGGCGCGGACGGTATGACGTAAACCATCGTCTGATCGGCTGAGCCACCGCTCAAAACCGATGCGTTGGTGTACGCCCTCACGATAGAAGGATTGGATACGATGTCATAGGACTCCGGCTGGAAAATATTGGTATAGTTACTTCCCACCGCGCCTGTGATCTCCCAGGAAACCGGAACCTGGTTCCCCGAATCATCCAACGCCTGGAAGGTGACAGTATCAGTGGGGCCGATCACCACATCACGCGGCGTGATGTGAAAGTTGGCAGGACCTTCGGTCACAAGGACGCGCGTCGTGGCAAAGATTGCAGGATTGCTGTTGAGCGTCGCGGTCAACAGCATGTACTCGGGAAGACCCGTATTGAACGGTCCGGTATAGGAAAACCCGCTGGCGGAGCCCACGGAGGGATTAATAAAGCCCGGTTGCGGAGCAGGCTCAACCATCGGCGTCTTCATCGCCGACGCCGCTAAAGTCAGCTGGCTGCTGGTTACGGTGCTGCTGACGAGTGAGAACGAATAGGAGGTCGCATACATACCGAACGTGCCGTCCGCTGGTTCCAGTTGAAACGTCGGGCCGGAAGCGTTGCCTACTGCAATGTTCACCGGGTTCGACGTCATTCCCCAGGCCGTGATAGCCAGCGGGACGGAATTACCGACGGGCGCGTTTATGGGCACCTGCACGCGAATCAACGAAACTCCCGTGCTGCCCGGGATCAATGCCGCACTGCTGACGGGAGCCCAGGCCGAGCCAATCTGCACCATCACACCTCGCAAGGAGTTCCCCGGTGAACTCGCGCTTGCCGGCTGCCCATCCGCCGGACCATCCTTCTGAATCCCCAGACCGATGGCGGGGATGTCCAGAAACTCGCCCGGGAGTACCGGACGGTTGTTGGATGAGGCCGACGCCTGGGCCGGTGACGCGCCGCCAGAGCCCTCAATTTGAATTCTGAACCCCGATGTTGCCGAGGGAACCTGAGGTGATGCATTTTGAAGGTTAACGGTTGTCGAGACACTCGATCCCGTGTTGGAATCTGTGACTGTGAGCGTAGCAGTGGAAAGTCCGAGCATCTCCCAGGGAACCTGGACCTGCATCTGCTGCGGGCCCATGCTTGCAATTGGCGCCGGAAACCCGTTGAAACTCGCACTGATGCCGCCCACTGTTGTCGGCAACGGATATTGTTCGGTTGTGTTTCCCGCAGCAAAACCAGAACCTTCAATCAGCAACATATCGCCCGGCACAGTCACGCCTGCCTGCCCCGCAAGATTCTGCACAGCGCTGACCTGCAGACTCGGTGACTGGCTCAATGCAATCCAAAGCTGCTGAGTTTCATTCAACGTCGATCCGGCCACCGAGAACGAAAACGGCACCACGCCGGCACCCACACCATTCGGGACAGGGACGCTGAACTGGTAGACGCCGGTTTCCTCGGGAGCAAGGCCGGCAAAAAGCGGCGTCACGCTGGTCTGTCCGAATGAGAATTGTACAGGCAGGTTCAACTGGGTCGTCTGAGTGACAAGCTGTCCGGCAGGGAAGCCGGGTGTCACAGAACCGAACCCGATGCCAAGCAGAATGATCGTATCTCCGGGACCCGCAGGGCGCGACGGAAGGCCGGGTACGGCGCCGGCGGGCAGCACGAAAGTCTTGAAATCAGGGAAGACTGCGCCGACGTATTGTATGCCGCCGATGTTAAAAATTGGCGGACTCCAGAGACCCGGTGTTATTTGATCGACGGTTATGGCCAGAGGGGCACTTTCGTTGCCTCCGTTGCTGACGAGAATAGGCTGCGAACCGAGACCCAGTCCGGAGGGTACCAATGCATTCACCTGAGTGGGGCTAATGTAGGAAACATAAGCAGCCTGACTTCCAATGCTGACCCCGACACCGTCCAGGGAGACGGGGGCATTCGGTGTGAAGTCGGCAGGTCCCCACGACCGGGTATCGGGAGCAAGGTTCGTTCCGTGAATCTCAATCCAGGAACCCGGGGCCGTCGGGCCGACATTGCCAAACCCACTCGCGCCTGTCGCGGATGTAATCACGGGCAAACCAGTTTCGGAAGCAGAAGTGTTCTGTGGCCACGCCGACGGAACTGAGTGGAAGACGATTACAAAATATGCCAGAGAATGACAAATCCGCTTGCGTTTAGACCAGAGCATATACCGCCGATTGAATTCGCCAGATCACTTTACACACTGTTTGCAGCATTATCAGAAGCCATCAAATTTGCAGAAGTTACGCGAAGAATAACACATACGCATTCCACGGGCGGAGTCTACAGCGAGATTTGCAAATACGTGCGCTGTCCAGAGAGAGTTATCAGTTCAGGCTGCCTTGCGCATGCGCGCCAAATGTCGGCAGCGCATGCTTTGCATCCCCGCAACGTCCGCGAGCAAAAAATGAGAAAATAGAATAAATGCCACAGACCTGCACTATCTGCAAACACAGCGGCTCAAGATCGAGCGCGCCATGGTCACAGGCACACCGTTAAGGGACATAGCGTCACGTTACGGCACAGCCAAGTCCGTCCTCGCGGGGCATCGGGTTCACGTCAAGGACGCGCTGGGCAGAAGTGCCGAGGCTCGCGAGATGATTCGTACCGGCAGCTTGCTCGACAGTGTCAGGACCGGCGAGCAGCGCGCCGAATCGCTCTTTGAGCAGGCTCGGGAGATCCTGGCTGCTGCTTTGAGTAACGATGACCTGCGTACGGTATTACAAGCCATAAGAACGGCCAGCGCGGTCATGAGCGAGGCCCGTGGTTATATGGAGCTTCGCGGCGAGCTTACAAACGAACTGGGCCGGGATCGAGTCCAGGGAACGATACAGATTCAGATCACCTCTGGCGGCCGCCCCGGCGATATGCCGCGGATTTCTTGCGCGCACCAGGACGCGATTGAACCGGTCGAAGACTGGATTGAAGAAATTGGATTGATGCAGCTGTCGTAAAAAGCAACGGCCTCCGCTAAACTCCTCCTGCTGGCAGGCCTCGGCCAGAGTTTTGCCGGCGATCTTTCGTTTCTTTCGTTAATAACGCTCCTTCCAACGCCGTAGGTCACCCTTTGCAAGGGGGACGAAGCCGTGCCGATTCCGCTACTTTTGTCCCAGGCGATCCCGTATTCAGTCGATAGGTCGCCACCGTTTGAAGCCGTGATCGCGACACACTGATCCTGATGCAACCGCATCCGGGATTACAGCCGTAACGAAACTCCGACTCAGCCCTGTGCCGTGTGTGGCGCACGGTGATCCTGCTTGCGCTGACGGTAAACTCGTAACGGCCGCCCGAGCATCGCGCAGCAAGCGGCAATCCTGAACCTGGCCCGCATCGGACTGAGCGGATTGGCGTGAATAGGCGGCGCATGCCGGCATCGGATTCAGACGCCAATGAGATTATCAAGCGCGAAAGAGCACGGGTGAGCTTTCTGCGTGCGCTGCTGGACATCCACGAGAACGGATATGCGAGAAAGCCGGTCAATGGTAACCCTCTGCAATTGTTGCGGGATGAGGTCTGGAAGAAGTGGCATGAAGAAATGCATTCGAGCCGACCGTCGCAGCGAAGAGACTACCTCGATTTCGGCGCGAGACAGGATGAGAAGGCGGCTGCCGTCACCGCAATCCTCCACAAATGGGCTACTGACTGCTAACTACCCAGGGCATCGGGAATACTCTGTTATCCGAAGTCGTTGCGATAATCGGCAGCGGCCGTGAACCGGCGCTATTTTCCGCGTTGACTGTTGATGAAGAATGCGCAAGCAACTGACTTCTATCCTGCGCGAGGGATCAGCCATGGTCGTTATCGACAACGTTAAGCATCCTCTCGAATCCCCCGAGCTGTGCAAAACGCTAACTGAGACGTTTCACTGCGATCGCATACTCGGTCATTTGCAGACTGTCAATCTGCCGGTGCGATTCTGTTGGATCGCCAACGGCAACAACCTTAAGGTCGGTGGAGATATGGCCCGACGGTGCTACTGGGTCCGTACGGCCGCGAAACCTTCGCGGCCGTTTGAACGGACTGGATTCGGCCATAAGCGGCTGAAGCAGTACGTACTCGCCCATCGCGGTGGACTTCTCGCCGCGCTGCTGACATTGGCTCTTGCGTGGTTCGTCGCCGGTTGTCCGGAGCCAACTGTGAAGCCAGTCGGCAGCTACGAAGACTGGACCGTAATCATCGGCGGAATATTGCAATTTGCCGGCATTGATGGATTTCTGGCAAACTCCGCCGACATGTATGAACAGGCCGAGACTGAATCGAGTCAATGGGAGGGTCTGCTCAGAATGCCTGATATCTCGTAGCGAACCCTTTACTGTGGCTCAGGCCTGGGAAGCCGCGTTTCAGAGTCCACGTGTTGCATGTAGATGTTGCGAGTAGTCTCTGCTTTGGAGTGCCTGAGCTGATTCCGGATGGATTTGTCCGTTGCTTTGCCGACGTGCTGTATGGTGGCGTGGCCGCGGCGAAACCAGTGATAGGACAAGTCGGGTACCCCGGCCTTCTCTCCCGCGGGCTTTAGAACATCCTCCGCCCAATTGGTTGGGATGATGCTGGTACCGTTGCGCGTTGGAAATATAAACGCATCCGGCGCGCCCGTGGTGTCGCCATACTTTCTCCACCCCTCCAGGTCCGAAGCCAGGGCCGGCGGTACAGCCACTTTCCGTGGGCTTTGCGATCCGGGTTCCATTCGTTTATCTTGTGAGTGCGTGAGTCGAAAGAGCGGCGCACGGATAACACTGACCCGTCAAAATCGGACCATTTGAAAACGAACAATTCTGAGCGGCGCACGGCGCACAGAAATAGTATTTTCAGGATTATCTGATCTCGCGGCCTCTCAATCTTGGACAGGATGTTAACGAAGTCTGTTCCGCTGGTGTACGGCTGGCTGTGTGCCGTCTTCACCCCCTTCGGTATCCGCTGAGGTCTTTGGAATAGCCTGGATTCGTTGCCAACCGTCAGGCCAATATCACGGGACATGTCGAGTAATCCTTTGACGCAGGAAAATGCTTTCTTCGCTGTCCAGTTCGAAAACTCCCGGTCTGCGGTCTCCTGCATGAAGGCTTTCACCTTGCTTTTATCGTTCATCTCAGCGAGCGTCTTTTCCCCGCAAAACGGAAGCAAGAACGCATCCCGGTAGTACTCCCAATTTGTCCGCGAATTTTCTTCCAGTCCCGTGGTTCGTTCTGGCTCCCAAACGGCCGAAATGAAATCTTTGACCTTCGTCTGTCCAGAGGCTTTGAGTTTGCCGGCCGGGTTGGTTATGGCATCCGTCCTGAGCAACTCCGGGTGGTGTTTCAGGAACACGGTCCAGTACACCTTTTCCCACTCCCTTTTGGCTTCCGCAAGGCTCTTCAGTCCGGGTCCGTGTGATATCCTGGAACCAAGTTCATGCGGCCCACAACTGACTCGTTTACGGCTTCCGTCTGGCGCCAGTGTATAGGCGTTCCATCTGGCCACGTAGCGTGTGCCGGAGGTGGTTTTCACTTCGGTGACAAAGCCTCGTCCAATTGGGCCAATCTTGGGTTTGTGCATGTGGGCAATCTATCACCAAAAGATGCCATTGCAAGGTGCACAAGATACTTTGTGCATTTGTGCAGTGGCGGGCTGTCTTTGTGCAGATCTTGTGCAAACGGCCTCCATTGGCATACATTTGCACAAAACATATCCATCAATACACAATGTAATACGTTGAAAACAAACAAAAGCGGGAGTAACTCAATGGTAGAGTCACAGCCTTCCAAGCTGTTGGTTGCGGGTCCGATTCCCGTCTCCCGCTCCATTAAATCAATAACTTAGCGACATCACAGAAAAACCGCTACTCCCGAATACTCCACTAGTTCGGCGGAAACAAAGAATTCAGCCGGTTTACCGCCTCTTCCTGCCGATCAAACGCCACCCGCGTATACACGTTCTGGTTCACATCGAGCGTATGCCCGAGTTGATCCGCCACCACCTTGCCTTCCACCCCCTTGTCACTCAACAGAGACGAACAGCTCCGCCGCAGAACCTGAAAATTGATCCACCAGTCCAAGCCGGCCGCCTTCAGCCTAGGTCCGATGCTGTAATGCCAGGTATTGTCCGTCCGCAGCGGTGTGCCGCTCTCAGACGGAAATACCCAGGCATCGGGATTCGTATTAACGCACAGTTCCCGCCACCGCCGAACATCAGCCATTAGACTTGCGCCGAGCGCCACCTTGCGAACCGACTTCGGAGATTTCGGAGTGTCGATTTCCCCCTGGTAGATCCGCTGCATGACGACTGCATAGGCCGGTTCAAGGTTCGCCCAGGTGAGAGCGAAGATTTCTCCGGGCCTCATGCCCGCTATCCCGGCCAGTTTAAGCATTAACCGATCCCGAAGATCCACGGCGGCGAACGCCCGCCCTCTCTTCCGCGCTTGCCACGCGCCCGACAGCGCGCACGGCATCCCGAGGAGTAAACAGCATTTCTGCCGGGTTTCGCTCTATGAATCCCTCAGCAACAGCAAAGCGGAAAATCTGCCGCAAGTCGAAACGAAGATGAGTCACCACGCTGTACGACGATCCCGCCGCAGATTTCCGGTCCAGCATGTCCTGTAGCTGGCCACGCTGAACCGCCCGAAGCTCTGAATCTTCCAGCTCGGAAACGATATGCTGAGTTATTCTTTGTTCGGTTGTCATCCGCGTCGATCGCTTCCACTTCCGCCGGCAAAACGGGTAGTACACGTCGCGAACAAAGTTCCCGACTCGCATGTTCCAGTTTCCCGGTCCGTTCCAGGCATTGAACGGCGCCAGAATACTATCCAGCGCTTTCCTGGCATCCGTTTTAGTCATCTCTGTCTTTTGCCCGAGCGTCTTGGTTCGCCGTCCTTTGCCTTCCCTCCACATCCCGAGCCATACCCAAACGCCTCCCTGCTTGCGAAGCTGGAGACTTCCATTCTGATACCGTTTACGCATCTGTTTACCTTTCGATGCGTCTACAGCGTCACTTCCACACAACGCAAGGATAGCAATATTTTCAGGCTTGTACAGGCTCATTTTGGGATAACCAGGCCGTAAGGGCGGACACACGAATGAGCATTCGGCGCCCCATGTGAATCGCAGGCAACGGGGTAACGCCGCGAACCTTCCCGTTGATCGCATTACAGACATGCGCCTTCGAACATCGTAGGTGCTCAGCTACCGGCAACCGTCATAATCT
>Ga0302320_10021095_pt1 | contig 12950 bp, 12 predicted proteins | sample Bog_T0_3_FD_202130 | JGI IMG/M metagenome (GOLD analysis project Ga0302320, IMG submission 202130) | Peat permafrost microbial communities from Stordalen Mire near Abisko, Sweden - Bog_T0_3 | ecosystem: Environmental > Terrestrial > Soil > Wetlands > Peat | place: Sweden: Abisko, Stordalen Mire...
TAGCCGACCCGAATCCGAGTCAGACCCCATAACGCTCCGGAGAAACCATGGCCCAGGACGATACGCTCATCCATTTTCCACTCGGGATCCTCGGTTTCCCCGAGCATACCTCGTTCCGGTTGCTGGAAGCCCAGGGCGGCTACCCGCTCAAGTTTCTCCAGTCCGTCCTGGACCCTGAGGTCGCCTTCACCTGCATGGACGCGGTCTGCGTGAAACTGGACTACGAGGTGCCGTTGAATCCCAAGGACGCCGCGGCGCTGGCCCTGCAGGCCCCGGAAGACGCCATGGTGCTGGCGATCGTCGCGGTGCCGGCGGACGACCCGCGCCGGACCACCGCCAACCTGGCCGGGCCTCTGGTGATCAACGTAAAATCCCGGACGGGACGCCAGATCGTGCTCGACTCCGCTGACTATCCGCTGCAGTACCAGGTCTTCACCGCCCAGGGCGATGCCGTGGTGCAGTTTCCCTCCGGTCTCATCGGCTTCCCGGGCCTGACCTCGTTCCGGCTGTTCGAGCCCCAGGACGGCTACCCCCTCAAGTTCCTCCAGGCCGTGGACCGGGAGGACGTTTCCTTCACCTGCATTGATGTGAAGGCCATCAAGCCCGACTACGTGTTTCCCCTGAGCGAGGAGGAGGCCCTCGGGTTGGCCCTGCACGACCCTTCGGACGCCCTGATCCTCGCGCTGGTGGTGATCCCCGAGGATCCCGCCCGGATGACCGCCAACCTGGCGGGGCCCCTGGTCGTCAATATCCGGACCCTGCAGGCCCGGCAGATCGTGCTGAATATCGATCAGTACCCTCTGAACTTCCCCGTCCTTCCAGGAAGGTAGGGCCACATGCTGGTCATCACCCGAAAACTGGATCAATCCATCATCATCAACGGCAATATCGAGGTGGTGGTGACCGGCATCGGCAAAGACGGAGTTCGTCTGGGCATCGTCGCTCCCAGGGAAGTCCAGGTCCACCGCCGTGAGGTGTTCGAAGCCATTGCCGAAGCCAACCGGGCGGCCATTGCCGGCGCCAAGGCCACCCAGGCCCCCATTCAGGACGCCGCCGCGCTGCTCCGGGCCCGGGTACCCAAGGTGCGTAACGTAAAGGACTGACCGAGAACCTACTTTGGCTGCACCAGGTATGGCTTGAGGTACTGCCCGGTGATGCTGGCCTTGTTCTTGGCCACCTGCTCGGGGGTGCCCTGGGCGATGATGCTGCCGCCCTCGGCGCCACCCTCGGGGCCCAGATCCAGGATCCAGTCGGCGGTCTTGATGACGTCCAGATTGTGCTCGATGACGATCACCGTGTTGCCGGCGTCCATCAGGCGCTCGATGACCTCCAGCAGCTTCTGGATGTCCTTGAGGTGCAGGCCGGTGGTGGGCTCGTCCAGAATGTAGATGGTCCTTCCGGTTGGCCGCTTTGACAGCTCCTTGCCCAGCTTCACCCGCTGGGCCTCGCCCCCGGACAGAGTGGTGGAACTCTGGCCCAGACGGATGTAGCCCAGGCCGACGTCCGAAAGGGTCCTGAGCTTGTTGGCCAGCACCGGGATGGGGCCGAACAGTTCCAGCGCCTCCTCCACGGTCATGGCCAGCACGTCGGAAATGCTCTTGCCCTTGTAGTGGACTTCCAGCGTCTCCCGGTTGTAGCGCTTGCCCTTGCACTGCTCGCAGGTCACGTAGATGTCCGGCAGGAAGTGCATCTCGATCTTGAGCACGCCGTCACCTTCGCACTTTTCGCAGCGGCCGCCCTTCACGTTGAAACTGAAACGCCCAGGGCTATAGCCCCGGGCTCGGCTCTCGGGCAGCTGGGAGAACAGGTCGCGCAACGGGGTGAACAGCCCGGTATAGGTGGCCGGGTTGCTCCGGGGGGTGCGGCCGATGGGCGCCTGGTCGATGTCGATGACCTTGTCCACGTGCTCCAGCCCCTTGATCGCCCGGTGCTTGCCCACCACATGGGCGCCCTGGTGCAGCTGGTTGGCCAGCGCCTTGTACAGGATCTCGTTCACCAGGGTGCTCTTGCCCGATCCGGATACGCCGGTGACGCAGGTGAACAGCCCGACCGGGAAGTCCGCGTCCACCTTGCGCAGGTTGTTCTCCTGGGCCCCCAGCACCTGGATATGGCCCCGGGTGGCCTTCCGGCGGGTCCGGGGCACGTCGATCCGGTCGGTGCCCCGCAAGAACCGCCCGGTGACCGAAGCCTCGGTCCGGCTGATCTCCTCGGGGGTGCCCTGGGCCACGACGAAGCCACCGTGTTCCCCGGCGCCGGGCCCGAGGTCCACCACATGGTCCGCGGCCAGGATGGTCTCCAGGTCGTGCTCCACCACCAGCACCGTGTTGCCCAGGTCCCGCATCTCCTTGAGGGTGTGCAGCAGCTTCTGGTTGTCCCGCTGGTGCAGGCCGATGCTGGGCTCGTCCAGCACGTACATCACCCCCTGGAGCTTGGAGCCGATCTGGGTGGCCAGCCGGATCCTCTGGCCTTCCCCGCCGCTGAGGGTGGCGGCGGACCGGTCCAGGGTGAGGTAGCCCAGCCCGACGTCGTCCAGGAAGCCTAGCCGCTCCTTGATCTCCTTGAGCACCTTCTCGGCGATCACCGCATCCTTCCCGGTCAGGCTCAACTCGCCGAACCAGACCCTGGCCTCCCGCACGCTCAGGTTGGCCACGGCGGCGATGTGCAGCCCGCTCACGAACACCGACAGCACTTCCGGCCGCAGGCGCATGCCGGAGCAGGCCTCGCAGGGGGTGATGCGCATGGATTCCTCCATCTCGGCCCGGATCTCCTCGCTGCTGGTCTCCCGGTAGCGCCGCTCCAGGTTGCCCACCACCCCTTCGAAGTTGTGCATGAACTCGTAGCGGTTGCCCTTGTTCTGATAGATGAACTTCATCTTGCGGTCCAGCCCGTGCAGGACCACCTGGCGCACCTCGGCGGGCAGCTTCTTCCATGGCGTGGCCAGGCTGAAGGACAGGGCCTTGGCCAGCTGCTCCAGGAACTGGCCGCGCCAGCCGTCCTCGCCGGCGCTCTTCCAGCCGCTGGCCTGGAGGCAGCCCTGGCTGAGGCTCAGGTCCGGATTCGGCACGATCAGCTCCTCGGCGAACTGGCGCTTGAAGCCCAGGCCATCGCAGGTGGTGCAGGCCCCGAACGGGGAATTGAAGGAGAACGAGCGGGGTTCAAGGTCCGGCAACCCCAGGCCGAAGCGCTGGCACTTGACGTTGTTGCAGGCGAGCTTGGTGGAAAACAGCCGCTCCTTGCCATCCAGGTCCACCAGGGCGGTGCCTTCCGCCAGATTGCAGGCGATTTCCAGGCTATCGGCAAGCCGGGTGCTGATGCCCGGGGCTACCTTGAGCCGGTCGATGACCACCTCGATGCTATGTTTCTTCTGCTTGTCCAGGTCGGGCAGGCCGTCGGTGAGGTCCAGCATCTCGCCGTTGACCCGGGCCCGGATGTAACCCCTTTTCATGAGGTCGCCCAGGAGCTTCTTGTACTCGCCCTTCCGGGCCCGCACCACCGGCGCCAGCAGCTGGACCCGGGTGCCTTCCTTCTGGGCCAGGATCTGGTCCGCCATCTCCTGGACGGTTGAGCTGGCGATGGGCTGGCCGCAGGCCATGCACACCGGCTTGCCGACCCGGGCATAGAGCAGGCGGAGGTAGTCATAGATTTCGGTGACGGTGGCCACGGTGGAGCGGGGGTTCTTGCTGGTGGTCTTCTGCTCGATGGAGATGGCCGGGGAAAGGCCCTCGATGCTGTCCACGTCCGGCTTTTCCATCTGGTCCAGGAACTGCCGGGCATAGGCGCTGAGGCTCTCCACGTAGCGCCGCTGCCCCTCCGCGTACAGGGTATCGAAGGCCAGGCTGGACTTGCCGCTGCCCGACAACCCCGTGATCACCACCAGCTTGTTCCTGGGCAGCACCAGGTCGAAGTTCTTGAGGTTGTGCTCCCGGGCCCCTTTGATGTTGATACTGTCCATGTTGACCTCTAATATTGAAGTTTACGCTAATTTTTCGTCGATCGGGCGACAGTCTGCTGCCGGCCGGTGCGGCCTGGTTCTCTCAGCCGGAGTTTCTTTCCCGCGCGCCGCCCCATCCCGACTCGCATTTCCTCCATGGATCGACCGGGTGCGGCCTAGAATGATTTCATGTACTGTGCGGAACTCTCCATTCTCCTTCACCGGGCCCTGGAGGCCAGATTGGAGACCCTGATGAAGGGCTTGTCGGCCCCTGGCTGGCAGGAGGATCCCGAGGGGCTGCATGAGGTCCGGGTGGCTTCCCGGCGGTTGCGGGCGGTGCTGGACCGGGTGGAGCCTGATCTTTATCCCGCCTACGCCCGCCAGGGCCGGAAGCTGAAACGGCTGACCCGGGCTCTGGGCCGGACCCGGGAAATGGACGTTCATATCTCAATCCTGGAGCAGCTGGGACGGCAGGTTCCGGGTCTGGCCAACGCCGCGCCCATGGAACACGCCCTCGAGGTGATCGAGGAACACCGCCGCAAGGCCCTGAAGGCCATGTCCCGGGATCTGGCCGGGCTCAGCCTGAAGGGCCTGCCCCAACTGCTGGAAGTGCCCAGCCTGCCTGACCCGTTCCGGGCCGGGGAGCTTTCCCGTGCGGTCTGGGACTGCCTGGAGCCGGCCCTGGATGGCGCCTTCCCTCCGGCCTCCCTGCTGGATCAGGAGGATCCCCGCGCGCTTCATCTGCTGCGCATCCGGGTCAAGCGGCTGCGCTACACCCTGGAGGTGCTCGGCCCCGCCTTCGCCCATCCGCCCGAGGGCCAGCTCAAGTACCTTCGCGCGCTCCAGACCGCCCTGGGCGATCACCATGACCGGGCGACCCTGGAGGCCCAGCTGGAGGAGCTCCAGCATGGCCTGGCTTTGCGCTGCCGGCCGGTCCTGGCCCAGGGGATCCTGGACATCCTGGGCCAGCTTGGGGAGGAGCGCCTGGTCGCCTTCGAGCAGTTCCGGGCCTTGGCGGTGGGCACACCGCGGGAACCGTTCATCGCCGGGCTCGGCCAGAGTCTCGGCCTGGGAGCGGAACCGGAAGGAAACAGCCACCCATGAATTTCAGGTCGTTCGCCTGGTTCCACAGCCTGCACGCCAAGCTGTTCACGGTGACCGCCCTGGTGACCAGCGTGCTGACGGTGGCGGTGGCCTTCTCCATCACCCGCAACAGCCGCCGGGAGCTGGAAAAATATTCCAAGAACCTGTCCATCGAAACGTCCCAGGCGGTGGAGACGGAAATCCTCCAGCGCTGGAACAAGGATTTCCACGACTTCAAGGATCCCGCGAAGCTCAAGGAGCTCCTGGAAAGCCTGGCCGGGCCGGACCGGAGCATCTTCCAGATCGATGTCTTCCGTCGCCTGCCCAGCAACAACGAAGTGGCCCTGGTGTCCTCCTCTGAGGATGAGGACAAGGTGGAGTGGGGCAAGGAAATCGGCAGCCACATGGAAATCAGCAGCCCCCAATCCGAACTGGTGGAGCTGAACACCGGCACCCGTGCCTGGAAGATCTACCTGCCCATCCGCAATCCGAGGCCGAAGGGGCCGCCCCTGGGCCTCATCCGCGCCTATTGCGACCTGGAACGCTGGGAAGTGGTCTGGCAGAACAACCTGAACAACACCCTGCTACGCCTGCCCATGGTGATCCTGGGCGAGTTCATCCTGCTCTGGGTGATCCTCGGTTCGGTGGTGAGCGAACCCATCGCCTCCATCGCCGAGGCCATGACCCGGCTGGAGAACGGGGATCCCTCGGCCCGCACCGATGTGATGAGCAACAATGAACTGGGCCTCATCGCCAACCGGTTCAATCTCATGGCGGCCCAACTGCAGCGGGCCGCGGAGGAGCGGGAGACCCTCATCAATGAGATCCGCGGGCTCAACACCGGCCTTCAGGGCCGGATCCAGGAAGCCCTGGCCGCCCTCCAGAGCAAGAACCAGGAACTGGAAAAGCTCATGGAAGGCAACGCCCTGCTGCGCGAGGAACTGGGCCAGCAGGAGCGGATGGCGGTGGCAGGGCAGCTCACGGCCGCCTTCGCCCACGAAGTGGGAACCCCGCTCAATCTGGTGAACAGCCACCTCCAGCTGCTCCAGGGCCAGAGCGACGTCAATGACAAGACCCGCGAGCGGCTCGGCGTCATCCATGCCCAGATCGAACGGGTGGGGGATATCGTCCGCAAGATGATGGACCTGACCCGCAGGCCCGGCATCCAGCAGGACGCGGTTCCCCTGGGCCCGCTGGTGGCGGACCTCCAGCGGCTGTGGAGCCCCACCCTGGCCATTCACAACGTGGTGTTCGACTGGGAGGCGCCCAATCCCTGCGTCCTCTTCGTTGACCGTAAACAGATGGAACAGCTTTTCATCAATATGGTCAACAACTCGGTGGACGCCATGCCCGAAGGCGGGACCTTGCATCTGGCGGCCAGGCCGGACCCCGGCGGCTCGCGCTGGCTGATCAGCCTCAGCGATACCGGAACCGGCATCCCGGCGGAGATCCGCGGCAAGGTGTTCAAACCGATGTTCACCACCAAGCCCGAAGGCCAAGGTACCGGCCTGGGGCTGGCCATCTGCCGGGAGATCGTCAGGGCCCACGGAGGGGAGATCGCCATCGAAAGCGGGGAGGGCCGGGGCACCACCATGAGATTCTCCCTGCCCGCCGTACCCGGGACGGAGTTCCCGGAACCGTTGGCCCCAGGGTCCTCGGAAGTTTGATTTCCCATCTTTCCCATTTCCCCGCAACCCAGCTCAAGGATAATGGCCCATGCGCAAAATTCGAAAAGCGGTAATCCCGGTGGCCGGCCTCGGAACCCGGTTCCTCCCCGCCACCAAGGCTCAACCCAAGGAGATGCTGCCCCTGGTTGACAAGCCGGTTATCCAGTACGTGGTGGAGGAAGCCATCCATGCCGGCATCGAGAACATCATCCTGGTCACCGGCCGGGGCAAGCAGGCCATCGAGAACCACTTCGACGTGGCCTATGAGCTTGAGGACGCCCTCAGCCGCCGGGGCAAGACCGAAGAGCTGGAGGAGATCCAGAGCATCACCCGTCTGGGACAGTTCGCCTATGTCCGCCAAGGGGAACCTCTGGGCCTGGGCCATGCGGTCCTCTGCGCCCACAATACCGTGGGCGACGAACCGTTCGCGCTGCTCCTGGGCGATGATGTGTTCGACGAGGCCAACCCGGCCCTGGGCGCCCTGCTCGCGGCCTTCGAAGCCACCGGCAAGTCGGTGGTCGGGGTCCAGGAAGTTCCCCTGGCCCACGTCTCCCGCTACGGCATCGTGAACCCCCCGGAGCCCGGCGCGGAGCCCTGGTGGAACGTGGACCACATCGTGGAAAAGCCCGATCCCGGGCGTGCGCCCAGCCGGTGGGCGGTGGTGGGGCGGTACGTGCTCACCCCCGAGGTGTTCGACCATCTCAAGAAGCTGAAGCCCGGGGTGGGGGGCGAGTACCAGCTCACCGACGCCCTGGCGGCCATGGCCGTTCAGGGCCAACTGGTGGCCGCGCCGATCCCGGCCAAGCGCTACGACACCGGGGACAAACTGGACTACCTGAAGGCGAACGTGGAGTTCGGCCTGAAGCGCGAGGACCTGGGCGGGCCGTTCCTGGCCTACCTCAAAGAACTGGTGGCCAGCCGCCCGTAAGGGTGGCTCGCTTCAACCACGCTCCAGCAGCATGTGCAGCAGGGTCACCGCCGCAGGGGTGATCCCCGGGATCCGTGCGGCCTGGCCCAGGGTTTCCGGCCGATGGCGCTGGAGTTTCTCCTTCACCTCGTTGCTGAGGCCAGGAAGGTGCTCCACCCGGAAATCCACCGGAATGCGCACGTGATCCCAGGCCCGTTGGCCTTCCAGCAGGCGGGCTTCCCGGGCCTGGAATCCCTGGTAGCGAAGCTCGAACAGAAGCAGGTCCCGTTCCCAGGCCGGATCCCAGCCGTCCTGGTCCGGCTCGGAACCAAACCAGCCGGGCAGGAGCGCCAGCGCCGCATCGGCCAGGGGTTCCGTAATCTGCTGGCGCCGGAAAAGGTCAGCCAGGGTCATGCCCGAGGCCAGGGTGAGGCCGGCCTCCAGGGCGATGCCGCCGAACGGGGAGGTGGCTGCCACCCAGGCCCCGGCGCACTGTTCCCGCACCTCGGTCCGGCGGGCCTGGGTGGCCTCCACCCGGGCGATTTCCCGGCCGGTCAGGGCGCCCACGGTCCGGGCGGTTTCCAGCAGCCGCACGTCCGCCAGATCGCAGGCCAGCCCCAGCCGATGCTCGGCCCTGGCGGTGAGCATGCGGTACGGCTCGTCGGTGCCCTTGGTCACCAGGTCGTCGATCATGACTCCCAGGTAGGCCTGGTCCCGGCCCAGCACCACCGGTTCCTGGCCCCGCAACCAGCGTACCGCGTTGATACCGGCCATGATGCCCTGGCCGGCGGCCTCCTCGTAGCCGGTGGTGCCGTTGATCTGCCCGGCGAACCAGACGCCCTCCAGGCCTTCCATGGACAGGTCCCGGCGCAATTGCAACGGATCGAAACTGTCGTACTCGATGGCGTAGCCCGGCCGGAGGATCTCGGCGGCCTCGAATCCCGGGAGGCTGCGCACCATGCGCAATTGGACATCGGGCGGCATGGAGGTGGAAAGTCCTGCCAGATAGACCTCCTCCGTCTCCAGGGAATCGGGTTCCACGAAGATCTGGTGGCTGGCCTTCTGGGGGAACTTCACGAATTTGTCCTCGATGGACGGACAGTAGCGCGGACCCACCCCCTCCACATGACCGCCGTACATGGCGGACCGGTGCAGGTTCTCCCGCACCGCCCGCTCGGTTTCCACCGTGGTGTGGACCATGTGGCAGCACACCTGGGGCAGACCGATACCGGGGCTGAAGAAACTGAACGGCCGGGGTACGGGATCCCCGGGCTGGGTTTCCATCCGGCTGAAATCGATGGATCCGGCTGCGATCCTCGGGCTGGTGCCGGTCTTGAGCCGGCGGGCGCGCAAGCCCAGGGCCCGGAGCTGCTCGGCCAGGTGGGTGGAAGGCGGCTCCCCGGCCCGGCCGGCTTCCAGTTTGCGCTCACCGATGAGGATCCGGCCGTTCAGGAAGGTGCCGGAAGTGATGACCACCGCCTCGCAGGGCAGGAAGGAGCCATCCAGGAGTTCGACCCCCTGGAATCCCCGGGTGCCTTCCCCCCAGCGCAAGGCGGAAGCCATGCCCTGGCAGATGTTGAGACTGGGCAGGTGTTCCAGCAGGCGGCGGGCGGCGATCCGGTACTTGACCCGGTCCGCCTGGGCCCGGGGGCCGCGCACGGCGATGCCCCGGCTGGCGTTGAGGATGCGGAAATGGATTCCGGTGGCGTCGGTCAACCGGCCCATGGCCCCGCCCAGGGCGTCCAGTTCGCGCACCATATGGCCTTTCCCCACCCCGCCGATGCTGGGATTGCAGCTCATCTGCCCGATCTGGTCCAGGTTCATGGTGAGGAGCGTCGTGGCCATGCCCATCCGGGCCGCGATATTCGCGGCCTCGATCCCGGCATGTCCACCTCCGATGACCACCACACGCATAATCCCCCCCAGCAGGTCAGTCTAGGGGGTACGACCCGGCAACGCCAATGGCGCCCCGGCCAGATATCTTAATTATTGTAAAAAGCTAGACCCCGGTTTCCTCGTGGTCGTGCTGGCCTTCCTGGCCGCATTCCGGGCAGACGGTCTCGCCGGCAGCCCTCAGTTTGCGCCTGAGGCGACCGGTAAGGTGCTTGAGGTCCGCCCGGAGATCCGGGCCGCTCTTGGGCGTGGTCAGGGCCACGGCCACCGCCCCGACGGCGGCGCCGAGCAGGAACAGCAGCAGGTTGGTGCTCAGGGCTCCCCTGTCTTCACTCATGGGTCTCCTCCTTGGTTTCGGCCGCTTTACCCGGCCGGCGAAAAAAGTTCATGGCTATTTTAACCCCTGCCAATAGGGCCCCCATCCAAGGCACCTCCGCCTTGCCCAGGAATGTCTCCAGGGCCTGGGCGGTTCCGGCCACGATCCGGCTTAGGCCCAGGGGGAATTGCAGGCTGGTCACGGCCAGATCGGCCAAGGCGTCGGCCCGGGTGCTCAGGTGGTGGACGTCGCCCGCCACCTGTTTAAGGTCCTCCCTGGCGCTTTCCGCCAGTTGCTCCACGGCGGCGGCCGTGCGCCGCAACTGGAGCAGAAGGGGGACCAGGAAAGCGCTCAGCCCCAGCAGGACAATCGCCAGAATGATTTGCAGCCACGTCGCCATGGGATCTCCTCGGTCAACATTAACTGTAGTGCGTTGAACGGAGAAAAGCTCTCCGGCATTCAAAAGGCCGGGCAACAGAGCTCGGATTTGATGGACAATGACAACATGAGAACTCGCCTGAACAATGAGGAACGCAGGGAACGTCGGCGCAGGGTGGTGGCGCGCTCCAAATTCGCCTTGCCTTCCACCATCACCTTGATCTCGGTACTTTGCGGCTTTTCCAGTGTGGTCATGTCCATCAACGCCGCCGGCGACCACCCGAGTACCTATTTCACCTGGGCCGCGGGCCTGCTGGTCCTGGCCGGGGTGTTCGACGGCCTGGACGGGCGGGTGGCCAGAGCCACCAACACCGCCACCGAATTCGGGGTCCAGCTGGATTCCCTGGCGGACGTGCTCAGCTTCGGCATGGCTCCGGCCATCCTGGCCTACCGCTATGCCTTCTTCCAGCTGGGGATGGATGATCCAAGGCTGAGGGCCGTGGGCTGGGCCGCCTCGTTCTTCTTCATCGCCTGCGGCGCCCTGCGCCTGGCCCGGTTCAACGTCCAGGTGGGCTTCGTGGACTCCCGGTTCTTCGTGGGCATGCCCATTCCGGTCGGGGCGGCCTGCGTGGCCGCGGTCATCCTGTGCTGGCCGGCTTCGCCCACCACCATCCTCTGGGCTTATATGTTCGCCGCGGAATTATTCGTCGTAGGCCTGCTGATGGTTTCCAGCGTGCGCTTTCCCAGTTTCAAGAAGCGCTCCCACCATCCCCATTCCGGCCAGTGGACCACCCTGGGGATCCTTTGTCTGCTTTCCCTGCTGGTCATCCTCAAGGAAAATTTCTTCCTCCCCTTCTGCACTCTCTACCTGGTGATCACCATCTTCTTGAACATCGCCTGGAAGCTGGGCTGGCGCGGGGTGGAACCCCCCTTGCGTTCGACCCGCAAGCCCGAACCCGCCGACGGTGAACCCGCGGACACGTAGAGGCCATAGCCTGGATTTCCACGACGCCGAATGCGTCCACCAATGCTCATTGGCGGGCTGATTTACGGGGTTACAACTCGTCCCGCCTCCCCTTCAAATAGGCGAAAGTCAGCCAACGGCTGAGCCGGCGCTGGGCCATCAGGATCCGCCGCCAGGGAACCAAGCCTGGTGAGCCTTCGATTTCGGTCCGTAAAGCCTCAGCCTGCGGATGGGCCGTTCCATCCTGCCGACTTCCTCAGCCAGTTGAACCATGACTTTGGCACGCGCGGCAGACCCATCGAGGGTCGGTAGAATCCCCGCCGACCGGGCCCCCGGGGTGGTGCGGGATGCTCCCCCCAAAGCGAAAGGTCAGGGCTAGGCGGCCTTACGCTTGGGCTTCTTCGGGCCGTCCGGCACGGCCAGGCCCCCGACCACTTTGCCGCCATCGGGGAGAGCCAGGTTCCAGCCGATCCGGTCGCCCTTCTTGAGGCCGATCCGACGCAGGGTGCCCACGGGGAATTCCACGAAGTGGCGGGCCGGCACCGTCCCGCCGTAGGTCGGGCAGCCGTCGCCCCAGATCGGTGAACAGGGGGGAGTACGCTCGCTGGTCTCCACCACGGTCCCGTCTTCCTTGACCCAGACCACATCCAGGGAGATCAGGCAGTTCTTCATCCAGATGGCGTGGTTGCCATCCGCCTGGTAGATGAAGATCATGCACCGGTCCTGGTCCAGGGAGTCCCGGTACATGAGTCCCCGCTCCTGCTCCGGACGGCTGCTGGCGACCTCGGCCTTGAACCGCTGGCCCTTGGCCACGACGATCCCCCCGTCAGGGGCGCCGGGTGCGGCGGCAAGGAGAAGACTCAACAGCAGAGGGATCATGAGGGCTCCGGAAGACTCCCTCATGGTAGTCTCGGACGCCGGTCAGATGGACCGGTTCCCTGAGCCGAAATCCAGTTTCTCGTAGTGGGGGTAACCCACTTCGACCCATTCTTCCTTCCCGGACCGGATGATGTTGCCGAAAATGAAGATCAACGGCGATGAGGTCAGGTCGCCGGGGTAGATCCCGAGAATCCAGGGATGGGCGTCATTGAGCTGGTAGCCGTCAGTCTCCCGCACCCGTTCCAGCAGCCCATGCATGTACGCCTCCGCATAGGCCAGGGCCGATTCCAGGGACAGGACCTGCATGCCCTCGGCATGGTAGCTCCGGCCGGTGTTGCTGCGCAGGAACATGGCGGGCTCCGGCAGCAGCCGCACCATGGAAGTGGGATAGGCCTGGCGGAGGGTCTCGACCAGCTTGCTCAGCTCGAACGCCATGGGATCGCTCCTCGGGGAGGTCAGTATCGCATTTCGCGGTTGAAGGGGATGCCCAGTTGGGAGGGCCCCCGCAGGCGGGACTTGCGGGCCAGGGACAGGACCAGGATCACCAGGACGTAGGGCAGCATGACGGCAAATTCATAGGGGAATTTGATCCCGCCGACCTGGATGGCGAGTTGCAGGGATTGGGCGAAGCTGAACAGCAGCGCACCGCCGAGAATGCCCACCGGGCTCCAGCCGCCAAAATAGACCAGGGCCACGGCGATGAAGCCCCGGCCGGCCACCAGGTCGTCGGCGAACATCCGGGCCTGGCAAAGGGAGAGGTAGGCGCCGCCCAGTCCGGCCATGGCCCCGCCCAGCATCAGGGCCTGGTAGCGCACCCGATTCACGTTGATGCCCATGCTGTCGGCCGCCCTTGGCGCTGTGCCCACCGCCCGGACCTTGAGACCCCAAGGTGTCCTGTAGAGCAGGTACCAGCTGGCCGGGACCATCAGGAA
>Ga0302320_10021096_pt1 | contig 12950 bp, 11 predicted proteins | sample Bog_T0_3_FD_202130 | JGI IMG/M metagenome (GOLD analysis project Ga0302320, IMG submission 202130) | Peat permafrost microbial communities from Stordalen Mire near Abisko, Sweden - Bog_T0_3 | ecosystem: Environmental > Terrestrial > Soil > Wetlands > Peat | place: Sweden: Abisko, Stordalen Mire...
CGCTGACGTGGATATGGATGGAATGCCCCTCGGTTTTCATCTCATCGCGCAGTTCGATGAGACGATGCTCTCGCCGCGCCGCCGCCACGACATGGGCGCCTTCCCCGGCAAACAGGGCCGCGGAAGCACGGCCTATACCGCTCGAAGCTCCAACTACCAACACTACTTTGTCACGCAATGAAACCGGCATCTTTCGGACTTCTCCCCGGGGCGCGATTGCTGTTCGCCACCCTCCACAATATACACTGACTTGTCAGGAGAGAGCAGAATTCCGATGAATATTTCCCGCAGAGATTTAGGCCTCCTGTTGCCGGCACTGGCTTCCGCCGCGAGTTCACAGCAAGCCAACGCACAGCAGGCGCCCGCAGCCGCGAAGCCCAATGTGCTGCCTTCGAAGCTTTATCACAGCGACCAGATCCCCTATACCGGAGACGATAAGAAGAAAGGCCGGAAGATATTTCTGGGCACCACTCACACGGGGTTCAATCTGGAAATGCACGAGACGATACTGGGGCCCGGCGAAATATCGCATCCGCCGCACAAGCATGTCCATGAAGAGATCATCGTGATTGTGGAGGGCACGATTGAGGCGAGCGTGGAGGGGCGGCTGGATCGGGCGGGCGCGGGCTCCGTCTCATACTTCGCGACCAATGAGATGCATAATTTTCGCAATGTGGGCACTACGCCGTGCCGCTATTACGTGCTGGAACTGCGCGCCGACGCGGCCTGAAATACAATCACCGTCATGGATCACAGACACAGCAAGTGGGAAGACGTGCCGCTCGAAACCATGAGCGACGTGATATCGCGGAGAGTTTTCACCGGCGAAAAGGCGATGGTGGCGCAGGTCTTTTTGAGCAAAGACGCGGTAGTGCCGCTGCACCATCACGAGAGCGAGCAGATTACGTACATACTGAAGGGCGCGCTGAAGTTCGAGTTGCAGGGGCGCGAGGTTACGGTGCATGCGGGGGAGGTGCTGTTTATTCCGTCGAACGTTCCGCACCGGGCGATTGCGCTTGAAGACACGCTGGATCTCGACGTCTTTTCGCCTGTCCGGACAGACTGGCTGACGAAGGACGACGATTATCTGCGGCGCGGGGAGCGGGAATCCGCAGCGTAATCGGAAGTTGGTGCTGTGGCTGGGCGCGGGGTCGAGGCGGGCCGAGATGCGCCCGACCGGGCCGGTTGAAAACCAGCCCGCAGGTTGGAAACCTGCCCCGCACGGTACTGCACCTGGCGCGCCTGGCACGCCAGGAAGAGCGCCGAGGAGTATCTGCGCAACACTCCGGAAATGCGATGGATAAACGTCGGAATTGTGGTGCTAACAATGGCAGAACGCGGCTATCGCCGCGTGTCCGGTCGCCCTGGGCAATACGGCGGAAGCCCCACGCCACAGGGGATTATTTCTCGTAGACGATGCTGACCATCGGCACAACGTCGTGCAGGATGGAACCGTACCTCACGCCCGGCGCGGGAGTTAGCACGGCGGTCGGAAAGCCGGTGACGTAGTCGCGAATTTCGGTGCGCAGCGACAGGTTCTGTCCAATACGGTATGTCACTCCGGCGGCGACCGTACCCATCGGCATGATCGAGTTGGTCTTGGTGAAATACCCATACTGGCTGAGGGGCTGAAAGGCCTCTTCGGTGCCAGTGCCGAAGAAGGCTTTGACGCCGCCGCCCAATGCGCCATAGAACTGGACGCGCGATTTCGAGGTATTGAAGTGATAGACCATGTCGTAGTGGAGCACGTGCGCTAAGCCGTTGAACTGCGCCGTTTGCCCTCCCGAAGAGAGCTTCAGATCGCTCTGCATGTACTCATAGCGGATTTCGCCCGTAAAGTGGGTGAAGATGTCCTGTCCCACAAAGACGCCGGTGGCAAAGCCAGGCGCAAAGCCAGCGGTTGCGGCAGCGGCGGCGCCGGAGGCCGAAACATTGTTGAACAAGCCTCCGCCGCCGGTCGCGCCGAACTCCCACTGCTGTGCGGAGGCGGTGCCGATGGTGAGAACTGCCAGAATCGCGAGTGCCGAGATTTTCATGTCTTGTGTTGTCCTTATTCGATCGTTTAATTGACTACCCGGAGATCCACCGTCGTCACCGCTCCGCCCTGACTGATCGCGAACGGGATCGAGAGTCCGGTGGGTACCGTCGATGGAACCGTTGCGTTGATTTGATATAGACCGACTTCTCCGGGCACCAGGCCCGCGTAACTCACTGACAGCGCCGTTCCGCCTAGCGTCACGTTGGGCGAAATGGCGGCCCAGGCAAGCGGACTTGCCGGTGCCGGCTGTCCGGCTTTCACCGCCGGGTTGGTTTGCCCCATGCCGTTGAGGTAAACAATCACGGTGTCTTTGGGGTGAATGGGATTCGTCGGGGTGACCAACTGACCGTTATCCGCGCGAACGATCGTGGCGACCTGGGTACCGCCCACATTGCCGACGAACACGCTGGGGGCGGTGGGTTGGATAGTAAACAGGTAGTTGCTGCTGACGCCGCCCGGTGAGTGAATGGTGAGCGTCTGATTGCCGATCGCGTTATAGGGGAGCTGGGCGTTGATCTGCGTTGAGGAGACGTAGAGCAGCGGAATGGGCGCGCCATTCAGAGCCATGCAGGCGTTCCCCATTCCGGTGGACAACGGCAGGGTGGTGGCTGTGAAGTTGACTGCACTCAGGTTCTGGCCGTAGATGCTGACCAGGCTTCCCGGGGCGACGGGCTTAGTGCCGTCCGCGGCGCTCGTAATGGCGCTGATGGCCGGCGTAACCAGGTTTGACGCATAGGTGGAGGCCAGCACAGTCAGGCCGGAAGTAGTCAGGAGTGCTACGCCACCCGTGGAGGGAAGTGGAGCGACGGTTCGGGTGAAGCTCATGGGCGAGTGGCTGCTGTAAGTTCCCGATCCATAGGCTCCAAACCCGTTTGACACTTTGACGCCGCTGGTGGATGGCAGCACGGGGGCCTCGGACATGGTCACAGGACTGACGGAGACGATTTGGGGGCTGACCGAGTTGCCCGGCGAGTAGACCTGAAGCATGTCGCCGGGAGCCGCAGCCGATGCCGCCGAAGCCACGTAGGCAGTCTCCCCAACAAAGGTGGCGCCCGAACTGGGAAATCCCGATGAGTTGACCTGCCCTGCGGGGACGAGCGATGAATTCAGGATCGAGTTACCGGCGACGAACAGGCCGAAGTCCGATGCCGCCAGGGCTCCCGACAGGGACGTGAGATCGTGACGGGAATTGACGAAATGACCAGCGGCGGACGTGTACAGTGCGACGGTACCATCCGGCGAGGCATAGAGAATATTGGCGCCGCTCGGAGACGCGGTCAGGATGCCCTGTGCCGAAACACCGTTGATGTACTGCCCCAGAGAAGTCAACGGCGAAGCAGTACCTCCCAGGAGATTGATACTGTCGAGCACCGCCGGGGTGCCTCCCAGTTCACTGCGCGCCAGTGCCAGGATTGAATTATTGGATATGGCGATGGACCGGACGTAATGGCCGCCCGGCATGACTATGGGGTTCACGGCTTGCAGTGCCGTCAGATCGTACACGGTGACCAACTCGGAATCGTCGTGACCCACGAGGAGGAATTTTCCATCGCTCGTCTCGGCCATCATCGTCGGCGAGGTGGCGGTGCGGAGGGTGGTGATCGGATTCAGCGTCCCGCCGTCCAGGACGATCAGCTGATTCATGTCCTGACGAAGGACGTAAATCACATTGCGCGTCGGGTCCGGAAGGATATCGGTAAGTACACCGGGCTGATCGATTACAGTGCCTCGCTGGCTGGGGTCGGGATTGTTGACCAGCAGGCGAACCGGTTTGGGCCAATTCACGGCGCTTTTGGAGGAGATGGATAGCGTAATGGCGGTCGTTCCGCCGGAACCGGGCAGCACCGTAGGGTCAACCAGCACCTGGACGGTTGCGGGCGTGACACCTGAGGAAGGCAGTATAGTGACGCCGGACTGAGTCGTGGTGACCTTGAAATCGGTATTGCCGCCACCCGGGTCGGTGATGGCGAAGCTCTGAGTCAGGATGCCGGTGTTGCAGAAGTTGGTGGTGACCAGGACGTCTTCCTGAGCGGAGGCAAGACGAGGGTACGAATTCAGTTGCCCGACAGGGAGAATCATCACACCGCTTTCCGAGACCACGTACATCATCGTATTGGCAGCGTTGAGCACGGCGCGGCCGATCATGTCCTCGGGGATTGAGACGCGGTCGCGGAAGGTGAGATTGTCGGCGTCCATAATGACCATGGCGGAGGGCAACGCGGAAGCGCCGCCGATTGACGTCGGCTGGTTCGCATCCGGAAGTTGCGCGTAGATCACGTTATCGGCGGAGTCCAGCGCTACGCCGGTGACAGTGGTGGAGGATTGGATTACCGGATAGCGGCCCTTCAGCACACCATTCGGGCCGATCAACGAATGACTGACCATGGCAAAAGAGCCGTCGACGGAAACGCTGAGACGCGGGAGCATGGCGGGTGAAGTGACATAGACTTCGAAACTCATGGCATTCGGGCCGCTGTACTGAAAAATGAGCTGGCTTGCAGAACCGGCGTTGGCAATACCCCAGATGGTGGTGCCGTCGCCTGAAGTCGCCAGGGCTGCCTGAATGATCTGGCCCGGAAACGTCGCAAACTGAACCGGCAGGCTTTGCGCAGCGTTGGCGATGGTCGCAACCTGTTTGATCAGTCCGTACACCGGATCGAAGGAGTAGAAGGCGCTTGTTGTTACGATCAGGGCCTGTCCGCTTCCCAGGAACGCGACGCCCAAAGGTGCGCTGGCAAGCGTGTAGACCTGCTGCGTGTAGGTGCCCAGGTTGATGGAAGTGATTTGGTTCGTGCAGGCGGGTAAGATCTGGGCCGTCGAGCCTCCACAGTAATGTGCGACGACGAGAAACTGGGCATCCGCGGACATGGCGATTGCGCCGGGAAAGGGAGCGACGTTGATGGAAGTGTGGATCGAATTATCCACTGTCGACATGACGTCAATGACATGCGCGCCGAAGTCGGCGATGTAGAGAACGCCGCGGGTCTCGTCGAGAGCGATGTCGGAGGCCGATCCACCGATAGCCGTGACGGAGCCGAACACCGGCGCACTGGCCGAAGCGACCCCGGCCGAGATCGAAGCCAGCACGAAAGTAAGAGCGAGATGTCCCTGGAAACGGGCAGATAACATATACCTCTTATTACGAGGTAGCATCTTCCGTCAATGATCCAAAGAGTTATCAGTCGTCAGTTATCAGTTATCAGTCTCCAGGGTTTGTGCAATCCCGCCCGTTGCCCGAGTCCAAACTGAGAACTGACAACTGACAGCCGGACAACTGATAACTTAGGTTTTATGAATCGTCTGGAAGAACTCCGCCGTCGTCATGCTGCCGCTGAAGAAGGCGGAGGAAGCGAGCGCCGCGAACGGCAACATCGTGAGGGAAAGCTGGCCGTTCGGGAACGTATCGAATTGCTGCTCGATGAAGGCAGTTTCGAGGAAATGGACAAGCTGGTTGAGCATCGCTGCCGGGACTTCGGAATGGATCAACAGGTCATTCCCGGCGACGGGCTGGTCACCGGCCACGGGCGTATCAACGGCCGGCCCGCCTATGTATTTGCTCAGGATTTCACGGTGTTCGGTGGTTCGCTCTCGGAAACCAATGCGCTGAAGATTTGCAAGGTGATGGACCTCGCGTTGAAGACCGGCGCACCGGTTATCGGATTAAACGACTCCGGCGGCGCGCGCATTCAGGAAGGCGTGCTGTCGCTCGGCGGCTACGCGGATATCTTTCTCCGCAATACGCTGGCGAGCGGAGTGGTGCCCCAGATTTCGGCCGTCATGGGACCCTGCGCCGGCGGGGCGGTTTATTCGCCGGCGATTACGGACTTCATTTTCATGGTGGCCGATACGAGCTACATGTTCGTGACAGGGCCGGATGTCATCAGGACCGTAACCCATGAAGAAGTGACGAAAGAAGAGCTGGGCGGCTCGATGACACACAACGCGAAGAGCGGCGTTGGTCATTTCATTGCGGCTGACGACAAAGAGTGTGTGCAGATGATCCGGGAGTTGCTGACCTTTCTGCCGCAGAACAATCGGGAGGATCCTCCGCGCCACGCCTGCTCGGACCCCATCGACCGGGCAGATCCTGAACTGGACCGCATCGTCCCGCAGGAGTCAAACCAGCCGTATGACATGAAGGACGTTATACACCGCGTTGTGGACGAGGGAGATTTCTTTGAGGTGCACCAGCATTTCGCAAGGAATATCGTAGTGGGATTTGCGCGGCTGGATGGCCGGCCGGTAGGGATTGTGGCCAATCAACCGGCGTTCCTGGCCGGTTGTCTGGATATCGATTCGTCGGTGAAAGGGGCCCGCTTTGTGCGCTTCTGTGATGCGTTCAATATTCCGATTGTCACGTTTGAAGACGTGCCCGGTTTTCTTCCGGGCACTGCTCAGGAATATGGCGGAATCATTCGCCACGGAGCTAAACTACTCTATGCCTACGCGGAGGCTACGGTACCGAAGATCACCGTAATTACGCGCAAGGCTTATGGCGGCGCGTATTGCGTGATGGGGTCGAAGCACCTTCGGACTGACGTGAACCTGGCATGGCCCACGGCGGAGATTGCGGTGATGGGCGCGGAGGGTGCTGTGAATATCGTCTACCGGCGTGAACTGGCTGGCAGTGATGCGGAGTTGCGGTCCCAGAAAGTCGCCGACTTCAACGACCGTTTCGCCAGCCCGTTCGTGGCCGCGGAACGAGGCTTTGTAGATGATGTGATTGAGCCCAGGGAAACACGGCCGCGCCTGATCCGCAGCCTGCGCATGCTGGAAACCAAGGTGGATACGATGCCGCGCAAGAAACATGGCAACATACCGCTGTGACGCTCGGATGGCGTTGGCGCTAATGGCCGCGCCGTAGTCGGCGAGGAGGTTCCAGCCTTTGATGCACTGCCAGTGAACTACTCGGCTTCCGTCAACCCCACACTGTGCTCCCAGGCGCGGAGCCTCTCCATCAGATCCTTCACGCGTTCGGGATTCGCGCTGGCGACGTTTTTCTTTTCGCCGGGGTCGGATTCGAGGTTCGATAGCCAGATTTTCTCCGGCACAGGGTCGCCCGGGAACTGGGGCGGATTGTAGAGCAGTTTCCAATCGCCGTTGCGCACGGCACGCCCTTTTTCGAAACTCCAGAATAGAAAATCGTGCTCTTTGGCCTTGCCCGCTAACACCGGGAGAATATTTTGGCCGTCGACTGCGGCGGGCGGCTTGCCTGCGGGATCTGCCATACCGAGCAGCGTCGGCGTCAGATCCATCGAGATCACGGGGCGGTCCCACACCTGGCCCGGCTTGACAAAACCTGGCGCGCGCAGAATAGCCGGGACGTGCATGCCTCCATCGAAAAGGCCCTGCTTCCAGCCACGGTAAGGTTCGTTGCTGCCACCGTGATAGGGCAGGCCATCGCTTGAGGCGCGCACTTCGCGCGTAGCGCCGTTATCGGCCTGAAAGAAGACGATCGTGTCGTTCTCCATGCCCTGTTGTTTGAGTTGATCGAGCAGGGCGCCGATAACGTCGTCAACTGCGGCGACCATGGCGAGGTGCGTGCGGCGGTCGCGGTCCATGTTGGCGGGGAATCGGTCGAGGTACTTTTTCGGAGCCATCATGGAGTAGTGCGGCGCACCGAAGGCCACATACATGAAGAAGGGCTGACTGGTGGTTTGCTTTACCAGATGCGCCTGGGCCTCGCGGCCCAGCAGTTCCGTCATGTATGTCGGCTCTTCGAAGACCTCGGTTTCATTGCGCCAGAGATCGTGGAAGATCTTGCCGGGAGGACCGCCGAGCTGGTAGTAACGATGCGAATAGGCATCCAGCCAGCCGGAATACCAGCCGAAGAAGTTATCGAAGCCCTGATTCATCGGGCGGCTGGCGGGGGCGCTGCCCAGGTGCCATTTGCCAAACGCCGCGGTGTTGTAGCCGAGGGCGCGCAGGCGCTCCGGCAAAGTGGTTTCGTCCGCACGAAGACCGGGCACGTCCCAGGTAGGTTCGGAAGGCAGCGCTCCTTTGACGCCAGTGCGGTCGGGATATCTGCCGGTCAGGATCGCGGCGCGCGAGGCCGAACAGATGGGCGCGTTGGCGTACCACTGGGTGAAGCGAACGCCTGACGCGGCCAGCCGGTCCAGATTCGGCGTCCGAACTTCAGGGTGGCCGTAGCAGCCGACGTCGCCAATGCCGTGGTCGTCGGTGACGAGGACCAGGATGTTGGGCCGCCGGGTAGACTGCGCGCTGGCAGTTTGGAAAGCAGCGGCGGCCAAGGCGGGAACAAGTTTGAGAAAGTCCCGCCGGTCGTAAGTGGGCATGGAGGTATTAGATCATTGCGGACCGGGTCGTGCAATATAGCCGAAATTTCATCCCCGCGCGTTATAAAAGCTGGGTCGTCCGCGGAGCCGAAGAGCTATGTGCGCCGCAAGTTCAATCCCGATGAAGGCGATTCCGCCTAGCCACCAGGCGGGCCAATGTCTGGGCCGAAAGCCACCGAGTGTGATCGCCGTGAGATGCATGCAGGGGGTGAAACATGCGCCGGCTACGAACCACGTTCCGACCCGAAACGAAATTTGCACCAGCGCACCCGATGACAGGCGTGGCCGCAGCCAGTTGAGGAACCACAACTCCACCCAGTGACCGCCGAACGATGGCCAGAGTCTCAGGAGAATGGCCGTGGGCAAGGCGGAAATTCCGCCCGAAATGCGGGCCAGTACGCAACCGATGACCAACGCAATCGCGCCCGTCCGTAACAGCGTGGCGCTAAGAGGTTCACGATAAGGCTGCCAACCGGGATTCATTTAGCCCATTATGCACAAATCACGCGAGCGTCGGATAGTCTGTGTAGCCCTTTGGCCCCGGCGAGTAGAAAGTGGCCGGATCGGGCTTGTTGAGTTCGGCGTCCAGTTGAAAGCGCTTCACCAGATCCGGATTGGCCAGGTAGGTTGAGCCGAAAACGATGGCGTCGGCGAGGCCTTCCGCCAGTGTCTTGTCGGCCTCGGCTTTGAGAAAACCGCCGCCAACGAGGAACGTACCCTCATAAGCTTCGCGCAGGGCGGTCTCGGCGCCGATACCCGCGCGCATGACGTGAAGGTATGCCAGTTTCTTCGGCGCAATGGCCTTCGCGAGCGCGATGTGGGTGGGCAGCGGGTCGTCAAACCGGATGTCGTTAAAGTTCATGCCGGGGCTGACTTTGATGCCTACCTTGCCGGGGGAACCGGCGGCGGTGATCATAGCATCGAGGGTCTCGGTGACAAAGCGGATGCGGTTCTCGATGGAACCGCCATAAGCGTCGGTCCGCTGGTTGGCGCCGGAACTCAGGAACTGATTGGGGAGATAACCGGAGGCGGCATGAAGTTCGACGCCGTCAAAGCCGGCCTCGATGGCATTGCGGGTGGCCTGGGCGAATTCTTCGATCACACCGGGGATTTCGGAAAGTTCAAGGGCGCGGGGCAGATCGTTGGGTTGCATGCCCTGAGAATCGGTCCACATCTGGCCGGCGGCGCGGATGGCGGAAGGGGCGACCGGCGCGTCTTGGGTTGTCCGGTTCGCTGAGTGTGCGATGCGGCCCACGTGCATGATCTGGAGGAAAATCCTCCCGCCGCGGGCATGGACCGCGTCAGTCACCTCGCGCCAGGCAACGATTTGTTCCGGAGTGTAGATACCGGGGGTGCGCGCATAGCCCATGCCGGACGCGCTTGGGCCGGTGCCCTCAGAAATGAGGAGGCCGGCATCGGCGCGGGCGCCGTAGTATTCAACGGCCATAGGGGAGGGAACACCCAGCACGTCGGAACGGGAACGGGTCATGGGGGCCATGACGATGCGATTGGGGAGCGAGTAGTCGCCTAGATTAAGGGGGGAGAAGAGGTCCATCGGTGGTTTGGATGCCGGGAGCGGCGGGAAGGATGCGCAGGAGATGGCTTCGGGAAGAATTTGACGCTGGTATTCGTCTTATATTGCTGAGGAGAATACTGTGCGGCGATTGCAGGGCATCATTGTATTGGTTTTAGCGGGTTTTGCCGCCGTTGCGCGCGGGCAGTCGTTTGAGGTGGCCTCCATCAAACCGCAGCCCTGGACCAATGAAGGCTCGGTGGAGGTTTACGTTCGCGGTAACACGCTTTATGGCGAGCACGTGGATTTGTATCGGCTGGTCGAGTTCGCCTATGGGCTGAGGCCGGACGATTATCAACTCGCGGGCGGTCCGGCGTGGGGGCATCGGGGCGTGCTGGCGGATTCGACTCTTTTTCAGGTCACGGCAAAAGCGCCGGAGGGTTCTATGCCTTCGCTTGCGCAATTCCGGCTGATGTTGCAGGCGCTGCTGGCGGATCGGTTTCGGTTGCAAGTGCATCATGCACAGAAGGAACTTCCGGTGTTTGATCTTGTAGTCGGCCGGGGCGGGTTAAAGATGCGCGCGAATAGTTCAGACGTGAAGGATTCGCTGGCGCTGAACGACGGCAGGCTATTCCGCATGAGAGCGATCCATATTCGGATCCGCGAGTTGGTGGAGCAACTGGCAGATCCGGCACATGGCGCGGGTCGCCTGGTGATCGACAAAACCGGACTCCTGGGTTTCTACGATTTTGAGATCGAATGGACTCCCGAGGCTGGAGGAACTCGCTTGAAGAGCGACGGCGTGGAAACTCAGCCGCTTACCGCCAATTCGTCGCTGACCTCGGTCTATAGCGCGGTTCAGGGGTTGGGGCTGAAGCTGGAACCCGCAGTGGCGGAGTTCGATACGGTCGTAATAGACCACGCGGAAAAGCCATCGGCTAATTAGCGTTTACAGGGGTCCATTCTGTGAATTTTTGTGAACAACCGGCTATCCAGTTCAGATTGGCCATGAATTCCAATAGACGTCAATTCGCGGTGGGCTTTTCCACCTGATCGACGATCAGGAAACTGACTGAGCCTTTGTCGGGCGAAAGCTTCAATCCGATTTGCTCCGGCAGAGCAACAAAGAGGTCCGGCCCCAGGTCAGGGCGCGACGCTGGATTGCCGGTATCAGCTGCGTTACCCGGATCCCCTTCGCGGCCCGCAGGGACGCCTTGGCCGGATAGGATAGCGTCGGGCATAAACTCCAGGTGGAAATCGAACATGCCTGGTATGCCCGTCTTATCGACCAAGGCGCGGTCCACGCGTCCCGAGAGCCTCTGCGCAAATTGCGTCAGAGTCGACCCTTGCACCTCGATTGTCATTTCTCCATTCCCATTGCGCGGCATTATCAACATGGCCCCGCACAGGTTCGGTAGGGGCTCACCTGGTTTCGGCGGACTCGGCGCATGCGTCAGGTCGATGGGTGCCCAAGCGCCCGCAGTCAACGGCTGTCCTTTCAGGCCGCCTTTGCCCACGGTCATCGAATACACCGGCATGTCGCGCAACTCGCGATGGGTTTTCAGGCGAAAGCGCTCTTCGAGAAACGCCTGGAGCATAGGCCCAGCCAGCATTTCCGTGCGTGCGGGTCCGTCGGCCTTCGCCAACAGGCTGTAGTAATCTGAACGCATCCACGCTGGCCCTCCCTCCGTACGGAGTGGCTGCGTGTTGATGGTGACGCCGTCGCCGAATGTGCCGAAGGCGTACCGGAGCAGGCCCGCCAGCGTGACGCAAGGCAGCTCCAGCCGCCCAGGAGACGGACTAAGATTCCGGAATCCGGGCGGCGCATTTTCGCACCCGTCGTCAGGCTGAAGGGACGCCACGTCAAACTGCGGCCGTGGCGCTGCAGGTCGCTCCTGGCACTGTACCGCGGGTGACAACAGCACGAGTGCGGCCATTGGCCAAACCGAATTAGCCTTTACTGGTTTTCACAAGTTCAGCATTTCACGCAGGCGCCGGCTTTGCAGCCGGCTGACCGGGATTTCGCTCGACTTCTTGTCATCCATTCGTAATTGATAAGTGGACTTGAACCATGGCACAACTTCGCGGATGCGATTGATGTTCACCAGGAAAGAACGATGAGCGCGCCAGAACATATCGGGATCGAGGGCGGCCTGGAGTTCTTCGATGGTGCGGAAGTTGGATTGGCCCTCGGCCGTAGCGGCTACCAGCGTGATTACGCCGTTGGCGATAGTTGCGTAGACCAGTTCTTCGGCGCCGATGACGAGATTGCGGGGACCGGAGCGCAACAGGAGCTTGGTGAAGGCCGACTTGGCCGCGGCAGAGGGCGCGGGCAGGGAAGCCGGAGGCTCGGTAATGCGGTCGGCGACGGCGCGGCGGGCGCGGGCAAGGGTGGCCGCGAGGCGGTCGCGGTCGACCGGCTTGAGGAGGTAATCCATCGCTTCCAGCTGGAAGGCCTCGACGGCGAACTGGTCGAACGCGGTGGAGAAGACGATATGGGGCGGGTCGATTTGGTTTTCGCGAAGACGCCGGACCACGCCAAGGCCGTCGAGTCCGGGCATCTGGATATCCAGGAAGGCCAGGGCCGGGTCGAGCCTCTCGATAAGCTCAAGAGCTTCAAGGCCGTTGGTGGCCATGCCGACTACCTCGACGTCGCCGATTTCGTTGAGGAGGAAGCGAAGTTCTTCCCGGGCGAGTTGTTCGTCGTCTGCAATGATTGCGGACATAGGGCTGGCCGCCGGTGATGCCGGTGGAAGCGCGCCAGCCGATGACAAACGAAAAGGCATGGACTGGTATTATAACGGATTGCAGCAAGCCTGATCCCCGAGTGGGAGTACGCCTGCCGAACACGGATTGCGGGAATGCCGTTTGGGGAACTGGCATTCCAGTAGCCGGGACCATTAACTAAGGAGCTGAACTTTTGTCCAATCATCAAGACGCCGCGACTAAACCTACGCCGAAAATCGAACCAGCCGAGGGAAAACTCGGCATCCTGATTCCAGGCATGGGCGCGGTAGCGACCACGTTAATCGCCGGTGTCGAGGCCGTCAAGCAGGGTATGGCGAAGCCGATCGGGTCACTGACGCAACTGGGTACGATTCGC